>Ga0123357_10006316_pt1 | contig 14428 bp, 11 predicted proteins | sample TergutEmb28metaG_FD_89873 | JGI IMG/M metagenome (GOLD analysis project Ga0123357, IMG submission 89873) | Embiratermes neotenicus P4 segment gut microbial communities from Petit-Saut dam, French Guiana - Emb289 P4 | ecosystem: Host-associated > Arthropoda: Insects > Digestive system > Gut ...
GAAGCGGATTTCCTCGGCCTTCTTTCGACCAATTGTGCGACCATCAATTTTCATAGAACGCACTATACACTAACAGAACATGGAATGCAATAGGGGTCATCAAAATTATGCACGGATTAGTATATACCCGCCGACCGCCTGGCGCTTTCACTGGGCGGCGAACAATCCTTCAAAGGCCTGACGCCAGCACGCTGGATGACCTTTGCCAGACGCGCCCGGCTTCCCGAACACGCCGTGGTCCAGGCGGTCCGCAATACCGCCGCCAGCGTGGACGCGCATTGGTGGACGCTGCCGGAACGCGCTCGCGTGCCGCCGGTCGTGCTGGAGCGGATCGACGCCCATGTCCGGACCATGCTGCCGATCCTGGGCGGCTGACCGCCAGCCCCTGTCACAATTCCCCCATCCTGCCAGCCGAACCAGCGAATGATCAGGCTGCAGGCGTCGTCCACGGTTGAGATGACCTCCCGGGCCTCGTCCATGTTCCGCTGGCTGGAATGTGAACCTTGGGAGCCGTTCTTGCGAATAATCGCCGGCCCGGTCCAGCGAGGGCGAAGAAAATCAGACACATCGGACATCGGCTCCTCAAGCGCCTGAACCTATTTCCTCTCGGCTCCTCATTAAGAGGCTGGAAATCGGAAATCGGAACAGAATCTGGCGCCGGGTCACGTCACAAGGACGTTGACCTCGAGACATCGCTCGTAACGATTCCTCATGCGGCTCGGGAGCGACGGCAAGCCGGAAGGGCCCTCACGTAAGGGTGAGTGGACGCCGACAGAGGCTTCCCCGTCAGCTTCTCGCCGTCAGGGCGAAGCCGCTCCGTGCCACGCGATGCCGCTGCAATTCCCATCATCTGCGCAGTCCTCGTGCACTCGAGAGAAACGGGGTCGCCCGGGAGCGGTTTGCGATGAGCCACCTGCGTATGGGAGGATTATGTCGAACAACACCGAAACGCTCCACGTCACTTTATCGATCAGCGCCGCGGGCGAACTGCGAGAAGGGCTGAGAGGCACTTTTTGGCTTTTTGCCGCGTTTGTCGAAGTTGACGATGGACGCAGTGTCAATCAGGGGACGAGCCGATGAAGCCGATATCCGCCGCGCTCCTTGCCTGCGGCCTTCTTTCCGCACTCCTGCAAGGGAGTGCGCTGCCCACCCTGCACGGAGAGGCGACGAACCAGGAGCCGCGCGCGGCACAGAAGCCAGAGGACGCCGGGCAGCGCGCCCTGTTCTCCAAGGTCGACGCCTATGTGCGCTGCCTCAACTCCCTTTCACCGGAAATCCACCACTCGCGCACACGCTATTTCATCTGGGCGGCGAGGAGCGGCCCCACCGGGGCGGAGCGCAACATCGACGGCGTCGTGGCCATTGACAACCCCTCCGACTGCCGCGAGGCGGTCGGAACAGTCAATGATGTCACGCCACACGACCCGGAGCTGGAGGCCACAGCCTCGGCCTATGTCGCCGCGATAACAAAGCTCCATCCCCTTCTCCGGGAAGCGGGCAGCTACGAGCATGACAAGAGCTACAAGGACGACAATATGGCCAAAGGCAGGGCGCTGCATCCCCCCCTTCAGGCCGCCTTTGATGAATTCTTCGCCGCCGATCAGAAACTGCGCGACCTCGTCGATCCCGTGATCGACGACCACGCGCGGCAGGACCTCACGGCACTCGAGAACCGGGACGGACGCACGCTCCGTTTCGAAGTCAACGCGCTCATGGTGGATGCCAGGGCACTGGTCAGCGCCATCCGGACCGCACCCGACACCGACCGAATCACCGCCGCTCTCAGCCAGTACGAGACTGCGCTCGCCGCTGTTACCGCGCTCGACGAAGCCGCGCACAACAACGACGTCACGGGCGTCGATCAGGTCGTGCTCAACGACGCCAAATCTCTCGGTTCCAACGCCAAATTCTTCCTGCGACGCCTGCGCGACAAGATCCCCTATACCGGCAGTGAGCAGGTGCTGCTCAATACTCCCGACGGTCGTGGCGGCCTATATGGTCAAGGGCTCTCTTGCCAGCCTGGCAAGGGACTATAACAGCCTGATCGACGCAAAGAACCGGGGGACGATTTCGCAGTCATTGCTATGGATCGCTTCCGCTCCGACGGCCAGCCCACGATAGCTGCGCATGTTCTGCACAGTTGGACGTCGCGGACGCCGTTGTTCGAACGCACCGCGCTCACGCTTCGGTTGGCGTGGCACCATGCGGACCGCTGCGTCTTCCCGAGGCTCGCAACCGCAGGCCCCCGGTGGGGTGCAAAGGAAAAGGGGCGCGTGGCCCTGTCGGTCACGCGCCCCTTTGATGTCAGTGCCTCCTGGCCAGTGTCAGTCCTGGCCGCCCTCGCGGGGCTGCTGGCTCTCGGCCTTCTGTTTGGCCTCGAGATCCTCGCCGGTCTGCTGATCGACTGCGCGCATGGACAGGCGGGTCTTGCCGCGATCGTCGAAGCCGAGCAGCTTGACCTTGACCTTATCGCCTTCCTTGACCACGTCGGAGGTCTTCTGCACCCGGCTCGGGGCCAGCTGGCTGATATGGACCAGACCGTCCTTGGAACCGAAGAAGTTCACGAAGGCGCCGAATTCCATCACCTTGACCACGGTGCCGTCATAGATCTGGCCGACCTCGGGTTCGGAGGCGATCGACTTGATCCACTTGATGGCGGCCTTCATCGCCTCGCCGTCATTGGAGGCGACCTTGACGGTACCGTCGTCTTCGATATTGACCTTGGCACCGGTCTTCTCAACGATCTCGCGGATCACCTTGCCGCCGGTGCCGATCACTTCGCGGATCTTGTCGGTCGGGATCTTGAAGGTCTCGATGCGCGGGGCGTATTCGCCAAGCTCGGCACGCGCCGCGGTCAGGGCCTTGGCCATCTCGCCCAGGATGTGCAGGCGGCCGTCCCGGGCCTGGCCCAGGGCGACGCGCATGATCTCCTCGGTGATGCCCTCGATCTTGATGTCCATCTGCAGCGAGGTGATGCCCTGGTCGGTTCCCGCGACCTTGAAATCCATGTCGCCGAGATGGTCCTCGTCGCCGAGAATGTCGGAAAGCACGGCAAAACGGGAGCCTTCCAGGATCAGGCCCATGGCGATGCCGGCGGTCGGTCGCTTGAGGGGGACACCGGCGTCCATCAGGGCCAGCGACGAGCCGCACACGGTGGCCATCGAGGAGGAGCCGTTCGACTCGGTGATCTCGGAGACCACGCGTATCGTATAGGGGAAATCGTGATGCGGCGGCAGCACGGGGTGGATGGCGCGCCAGGCCAGTTTGCCATGACCGATCTCACGGCGCTTGGTGCCGCCGAGCCGGCCGGTTTCACCGACCGAGAAGGGCGGGAAGTTATAGTGCAGGAGGAAGGTCTCTTTATAGGTTCCCGACAGGGCGTCGATGAACTGCTCATCCTCGCCGGTGCCGAGCGTGGTGACCACGAGAGCCTGAGTCTCCCCGCGGGTGAACAGCGCCGAGCCATGGGCGCGGGGCAGCACGCCGACCTCGGCGACGATGTTGCGGACCGTGCGCACATCACGGCCGTCGATGCGCCGGCCGGTGTCGAGGATGTTCCAGCGCACGATCTTGGCCTCGAGTTCCTTGAACACGTCGGCCACGCGCAGCCGGTCGTATTTTGCGTCCTGGCCTTCCGGGAAGAAATGCGCCATCACCCTGTCTTTGGCGGCGCCGATGGCGTTGTGGCGTTCCTGCTTGAGCGCAATGGCGTAGGCAGCGCGCAGTTCCGGCTCGATCAGAGTGAGGATTTCCTTCTCGAGGGCGGCATTGTCGGTCACCGACACCTGGAGCGGTTCCTTGGCCGCCTTCTCCGCCAGTTCGATGATCGCGCGGATCACCGGCTGGAAGTGGCGGTGGCCGAACATCACCGCTCCGAGCATGATATCTTCGTTGAGTTCCCTGGCCTCCGACTCCACCATCAGCACGGCGTCGCTGGTGCCGGCGACGACCAGATCGAGTTGGGTGTCGGCCATCTCGTCGAGCGTCGGATTGAGGACATATTCGTCCTTGACGAAACCGACGCGGGCGGCACCGATCGGTCCCTTGAAGGGGACGCCGGAGAGCGTCAGCGCCGCCGAGGCGGCGACCATCGACAGGATGTCGGGATCGTTCTCCATGTCATGGGACAGCGTGGTGACGATGACCTGGGTCTCATTGCGCCAGCCATCGACAAAGAGCGGGCGGATCGGGCGATCAATCAGCCGGGAGACCAGGGTCTCCTTCTCGGTGGGCCGGCCCTCCCGCTTGAAATAGCCGCCGGGAATGCGCCCCGCGGCATAGGTCTTTTCCTGGTAGTCGACGGTCAGCGGCAGAAAGTCGACGCCCTCGCGGGGCGACTTGGCTGCAACCACGGTGGCGAGCACGATGCTTTCGCCGTAGCTCGCAATCACGGCACCGTCGGCCTGACGGGCGATCTTTCCGGTCTCCAGCTTGAGCGGACGCCCGCCCCAGTCGATCTCGACGGTATGTTTGGTGAACATGGTTTCTGCTTTCTAAAGGTCAGCGAAAAGACACCCCAAAAGCACAAAACCATGTGCAAGATTGCGAGACGTTGATCGAAGGTCCTGATCAGCGTCCGGCGATCCTGCCATGGTTTTCAGATTCTGAATGATGTCTGTTCTTTCGGTTTATCTGAGGGAAAACTCTTTTCCCCGAAAGCCCAGCCGCCGGATTGCTGCTGGGCTGTGTTGAAGCATGACGAGAGAGCGCTCATCATGCCGGGCGCGGGTCAGTCCCTCCCGCGCAAGGCGGAGGCGGCGTCTGCCGCGTGCCGCCGAACCGCCATTTTGCGCAAAACACGAAGGCTTTCAGGCGGTCGATGGCGGAAAGCGAGGTTTTTCGCCTCAGCGACGGATATTGTGCTTTTCAAGAAGCGCCCTGTAGCGCGCCTCGTCGCGCTTCTTGAGGTAGTCGAGCAGCGAACGGCGGGTCGACACCAGCTTGAGCAGACCACGTCGGGAATGGTTGTCCTTGACGTGGGTCTTGAAATGATTGGTGAGGTTGTTGATGCGCTCCGACAGGATTGCGATCTGGACCTCGGGCGAACCGGTGTCACCGGCTTTGGTGGCACTGGTTTTGATGACTTCCGCTTTGCGCTCTGCGGTAATCGACATCGTCAGCTTCTTTCTCTTCGATCGGCACTGGCGGTCAGGCCGTTGAGGTTGAACACACGCTTGGGGATGATCTCGCCATTGCCAGCTTCGGCAAGGGCGAGAAGCCGGCCTGCCACCGTGACATAGACTATGCCGGTGCAATTGGGCGCATCCCGACCACGCAACAGCACAGCCTGGCCCCGGTGGAGCCTGGCCGCATCGGCCCGTGTGACGGCCAGCGCCGGGATGTCGTCCAGCGCGGTCTCAACGGGCAATAGCGCGTCGGCGAGGCTGCCCTCACCCGACGCGGCTCTATGGCACAAAGTTTCCAGTTTATCCAGCGGAATCATGTCGGCTTCGCTGAAGGGGCCGACCAGGGTGCGGCGCAGCGCACAGATATGGCCGTAGCAGCCCAGAATCCGCCCCATATCGCGGGCGATTGCCCGCACATAGGTGCCCTTGCCGCATTCCGCTTCAAAAACCGCAAGATTGGCATCGGGCAGGTCGACCAGGGCAAGATGGTGAATCGAAACCCTGCGGGGTGCCAGCTCGACCACCTCGCCGTCGCGGGCCAGATCATAGGCGCGCTCGCCCTGGATCTTGATCGCCGAAAAACGCGGCGGGATCTGGTCGATATCGCCGGTGAACTGCGGCAGCAGATTTTCGATGGCGTCGCGGCTGGGCCGGTCTGCCGATGTTGCAACCGGGCGGCCCTCGATATCGTCGGTGTCGCGTTCCTCGCCCCAGCACACGGTGAAGCGGTAGCGCTTGCGGCCATCCATGACGAAGGGCACGGTCTTGGTGGCTTCCCCGAGCGCGATCGGCAGACTGCCGGAGGCCAGCGGGTCCAGCGTACCCGCGTGTCCGACGCGTTTTGCCTGGAACAGGCGTTTGATCGCCGCCACCGCCTGGGTCGAGGTCATGCCGACCGGCTTGTCGAGCGCGATCCAGCCGTGGACGTCACGGCGGTCGTGGCGCTTCTGCTCCCCCTTCTTTTTCTGGCTGCGGGGATCGTTGTTGACGACGCGCGGGCGGTGGGCGGTCTCGCCGCCTGGTTGCAGCTGGTCGTCCCGGACCTCCGGATCCGGGTTGCCGATGTCGTGCTCGGTCTGGGCCGGGCTCATGTGTCCTGTTCCTTTTCTGATGCGTGCGGCTCCAGATCGCGCGCCACCGCAGGTGTACGCAGCAGCTGTTCGATGCGCTCGGCGGCGTCGAAACGCTCGTCAAGGCGGAAGCGCAGATCGGGCGCGAATTTCAGGGTAACGCGATGGGCGACCTCGGTGCGCAGGCTTTTGCGGTTGCGCTCAAGGGCGGCGATCACCTGTGCGCTGTCACGTCCGCCCAGCGGCATGACATAGACGGTGGCAAGCCTGAGATCGGGCGACATCCGCACCTCGGCCACGGTGATGATATGGCCTTCCAGCGCAGGGTCGCGGGCGCTGCCAAGGGCGAGGACTTCCGCCAGCGCGTGGCGCACGGCTTCGCCGACCCGCAACTGACGCTGGGAAGCCTGCTGGGCGCCGAAGCGCTCCCGGTGTTCCGACATTGGTGTTCTCAATATCCCGCGATGGGGTGCCTGTCCGGCGCTCGAAGCCGGAAAGAGCAGCCAGGGTCATTTCAGGGTGGGAATTTTCCTGCTGCCGGCCGCGGCTTTCAGCGGGTCGGCAGCAGGGGCACCTGGTGCGTTCGCGAACGCGTCAGCACCGGCGTGATCAGAGCGAGCGCTGGATGGTCTCCACGCGGTAACACTCGATCACGTCGCCAGCGCGCATGTCGTGGTAGCTCTCGAACGCCATGCCGCATTCCTGTCCGGCGTGAACTTCTTTGACTTCGTCCTTGAAACGTTTCAGGGTCGACAATTTGCCTTCGTGAACCACGACATTGTCGCGGATCAGCCGGACATTGGCACCGCGCTCGACATTGCCGTCGGTGACGCGGCAGCCAGCGACCTTGCCGACCTTGGAGATGTTGAAGATCTCCAGGATTTCGGCGTTGCCGAGCATGGTTTCGCGCAAGGTCGGTGCCAGGAGGCCGCTCATTGCCTTCTTCACGTCATCGACGAGGTCGTAGATGATGTTGTAGTAGCGGATCTCGATGCCGTTGCGCTTGGCGGCCCCTGCGGCCTCCTTGTTGGCACGCACCGAGAAGCCGATGATGGCAGCGTTGAAGCCTTCGGCCAGCGTCACGTCGGATTCGGAGATGCCGCCGACGCCGGCATGAAGGATGCGGGCGGCGACCTCGTCGGTGCCGAGTTTCTCCAGAGAACCGAGAATGGCCTCCAGCGAGCCCTGGACGTCGGCTTTGACGATCAGCGGGAATTCCTTGCGGCCCGCGGTCTTGAGCTGCGACATCATCTGCTCGAGCGAGCCGCGCATGCCGGAGATCGAAGCGGCTGCATTTTCCCGCTTCTTGTGGGCGCGGTAGCTGGTGATCTGGCGGGCTCTGGCCTCGTTCTCGACCACGGCGAGACGATCGCCAGCCTCGGGGGGGCCGTTGAAACCGAGCACTTCGACCGGCACCGAGGGGCCGGCTTCCTCCACGGTCTCGCCCTGATCGGAGATCAGCGCGCGCACCCGGCCCATTTCGGCACCGGCAACGATGATGTCGCCGACCTCCAGCGTGCCACGCTGGACCAGCACGGTCGCCACCGGCCCGCGGCCGCGGTCGAGTTTGGCCTCAATCACGGTGCCCTCGGCCGGGCGCTGCGAATTGGTCTTGAGGTCGAGGATTTCGGACTGCAGCACGATCATCTCAAGCAGGCGGTCGAGATTGGTCTTGTTGCGCGCTGAGACTTCGACGTCGACCACGTCGCCGCCCAAGGTTTCGACCTGGACGTCATGCTGCAGGAGTTCGGTGCGCACACGCTCCGGCCTGGCCTCGGGCTTGTCGATCTTGTTGATGGCGACAATGATCGGCACTTTGGCGGCCTTGGCGTGATGGATGGCCTCAATGGTCTGCGGCATCACACCGTCGTCGGCGGCGACCACCAGGACGACGATGTCGGTGACCTTGGCGCCGCGGGCGCGCATCGCGGTGAAGGCGGCATGACCGGGAGTGTCAATGAAGGTGATCTTGCGGCCCGACTCCGGCGAGGACACCTGATAGGCGCCGATATGCTGGGTGATGCCGCCGGCCTCGCCCGACACCACATTGGTCTGGCGCAGCGCATCCAGCAGGGAGGTCTTGCCGTGGTCGACATGGCCCATCACGGTGACGACCGGGGAACGAGCCTCGGTATCGGTTGAATCGTCGACGCTGTCGAACAGGCCTTCCTCAACGTCGGAAGCCGCCACACGTTTGACCACGTGGCCCAGTTCCTCCGCGATCAGCTGTGCGGTGTCGGCGTCAATAACGTCGGTGATTTTGTGCATTGCCCCCTGCTTCATCAGCAGGCGGATGACATCGACCGCGCGTTCGGACATGCGGTTGGCGAGTTCCTGGATCGCGATCGCTTCCGGGATCGTGACTTCGCGCACCAGCTTTTCCTTGGGTTCGTTCGAGGACTGGCCCTTGAGACGCTGGGTGCGGCGGCGGAAGGAGGCAATTGAGCGCTCGCGGACATCGTCGGCGTCAAGTGCGGTGACCACGGTGAGACGGCCGCGCTGTTTCTGTGGGCCGGGTTTCTGGGCGCTCTTGGGCGGCGTCACCGGACGTGCCGGCCCGGGACCGCGGCGGACCTGGCGCGGACTCTCGTCCTCGTCGGCCTCGGCAGCCGCCGGGCGCGCGCCGGGCGGCCTCGGCGTGGTGCCAGCGGGCCGGGCGGTGGTGGTGCCCGGGCGTGACTGGGTGGTGGCTGCCGGGCGTGTGGCCGTGGCGGCGGGTCGCACCGGTGTTGCGGCGGCGCGCGGGGCCACGACTGCGGCGGGCGGTGGCGTCACTGCCGCAGGCGGCGGGGTCTCGGGCGCACCAAAGCGCTTGGCGGCTTCGACCTCGGCCTTGCGGCGGGCTTCCTCCTCAAGGCGATGGCGCTCTTCCTCAGCCTTGCGGCGCGCTTCGGCGGCTTCGCGCTCGGCACGTTCGGCGGCTTCGCGCTCGGCGCGGCGGCGGGCCTCTTCCTCGGCCTGACGGCGTTCCTCGATCTCGCGCATCTTGGCGTCGGCAAGCGCGCTGGCGCGGGCCGTGCGTTCGTCCTCGGTCAGGGTGCGCAGCACCACGCCGGAAGACGGTCCGCGGGAGCCGGGCGAAGACCTTGTGTTGGCCGGGGTGGGTCGCGCGGGCTTGGCGACCTCCGCCGCGGGAGCTTCAGCGGGATGATCGCCGGTCCGCCGCTTGCCGCGCTTCTCGACCACCACCTGCTTGCTCCGCCCATGGCTGAAGCTTTGCCGCACCGTCCCGGTTTCGACGCGCGGTTTCAGCGTCAGCGTCTTGTTCGGAACGCTCAGCTTCTTGTCGCCGGGAGGCGAGGTCGGGGTCTTGGTATCAACCATCAAGTCGTCCTAATCCTGCTCTTGTTCGCGTCAGCGCCAGGGCTGAGAGGCGTCATCGGTCGGTCGGTCGCATCGTCCTGGAAATCCTGGGCCGTCGGTATGCCAACGTCCCGTGAGCCACCAGAGCGGTATCGGACCAGCATCTGACAGCGCGACAGGAAGGTTCTGCTCGCCGGACCCCCGAGTAACGCTGCATGTATCACATTTGAACGGGAAAGTGCCAAATCCAATTCAGCCGATTCGAGGGGGCTGACGATTTGAATCGGCGGTTTTCCGCCGCGAATTTCCTCAGAGAGGCGCACCAGGGCGTCCAGTTTGCGGGTTCCGTCCCCGGCGGCATCGCGGGCATGGAGGAGGGCCATGGCGCTGCCGGCGCGCAGAGCGGCCTCGACCTTGGCAAAACCGGCCTTGACCTCGCCGGCCTTGGCGGCGATCGCCAGCGCCTCCCGGGTCATGCGTTCCATCTGTTTTTCGGTGTCGGCGGCCAGCGTTGGGGTGACCTGGAGCTGGCGTTTGAAGGCTCTGCTGAAATGGCGGCGGCGCAGCGCCTCTTCGACCATGGCGCGCGAGGCGGTGATCCACATGCCCCTTCCGGGCAGCCGGCGTTTGAGGTCGGCCACGACATCGCCCTCCGGCGTGACCACGAAACGGATCAGCTGGTCGAGCGGCCGCACCTCGCGGCTGACGGCGCACATGCGCGTGGTTCCGGGCCGCAGCTGGCGCGGACCCGGATCCAGGGAAGCCGTATCTTCGTGATCACAGGCGGGACTGTCGTGCATCGACGTGCCATCTCCCGTGTCCTCAGACCCGGATGCGCCGGCGGGCCGGCGCCTTCCTGTCTGTGTATGTGGCCTTCATCACTCGCTCTGCCTTGCCGTCTTGTAACGACGCCTGTTAACGACGCCTGTTTTTTTACGGGTTCAATGAGGGGTTCATGCGTCGGGGGCGTCGCCGTCGGATGGCGGCTCAGGCCGGGCCAGATCGGCTTCCGAGATCCATCCGGCCCTGATCCGGGCCTGCATGATCAGGGCTTCGGCGTCGTCGCGGGACACCTCCAGCCCCTCAAGCGCACCGGCGTGGCGGGTCTGTTCGCCGCCTTCCTTGCGTTCGCTCCAGCCCGTGAGGTCGTCGGTCGCGCAACCGGCCAGATCTTCCACCGTCCTGATGTCGTTCTCGCCGAATTTCACCAGCATTTTGGCGTTGACGCCGGGGACGGTGCGCAGGCCGTCCTCGACCCCGAGTTCCTTGCGCCTCGCCTCAAGCTCGGCGTCGAGACGCTCGAGATATTCGCGGGCGCGGTTCTGCAGTTCCTCGGCGGTTTCTTCGTCGAAGCCTTCGATGCCCGCCAGTTCCTTGACATCGACCAGTGCCAGTTCCTCAACCGAGGTGAAGCCTTCGGAAGCCAGCAACTGACCCACCACTTCGTCGACATTGAGCGCTTCCATGAACACCCTTGTGGAATTCTCGAAGTCGGCCTGACGGCGTTCCGATTCCTCCTGCTCGGTCAGAATGTCGATGTCCCAGCCGGTGAGCTGGGAGGCCAGACGGACATTCTGGCCGCGCCGTCCAATGGCGAGCGACAGCTGGTTGTTGGTGTCGGGAACCACAACCTCAATGCGCTCGCGGTCCTCGTCGATGACCACCTTGGAGACTTCGGCCGGTGCCAGCGCATTGACCACGAAAGTGGCGATATCGGGCGACCAGGGGATGATGTCGATCTTCTCCCCCTGGAGTTCGTTGACCACCGCCTGGACCCGGGAGCCGCGCATGCCGACGCAGGCACCGACCGGGTCGACCGAGGAATCGCGGGAGATGACGCCGATCTTGGCGCGGGAGCCGGGGTCGCGGGCCACCGCCTTGATCTCGACGATGCCGTCATAGATCTCGGGGACCTCCTGGGCGAAGAGCTTGGCCATAAACTGGGGATGGGTACGCGACAGGAAAATCTGCGGCCCCCGGGTCTCGCGACGCACATCGAAAATATAGGCGCGGACGCGGTCACCGGTGCGCAGCGACTCGCGCGGCAGCATCTCGTCGCGGCGGATGATGGCCTCCCCCCGACCGAGATCGACGATCACGCTGCCATATTCGACGCGCTTGACCGCGCCATTGGCGATGTCGCCGATGCGGTCCTTGAATTCCTGGTACTGGCGGTCACGCTCGGCCTCGCGTACCTTCTGGACGATGACCTGTTTGGCCGACTGGGCGGCAATGCGGCCATATTCCAGCGGCGGCAGAGGCGAGGCGATGGTGTCGCCGATCTTGGCGCCGGGATTGGCGCGGCAGGCGTCTTCCAGCGAGATCTGGTTGGCGGGGTTTTCCACCTTTTCCACCACCAGCATGTGGCGCGACAGTCGCAGATCGCCCTTTTTCGGGTCGATCTCGGCGTGAACATCGGTCTCGCTGCCGTAACGGGCGCGTGCCGCCTTGGCGATGGCGTCCTCCATCGCGGCGATGACGATGCCGGGGTCGATGGTTTTCTCGGTCGCGACGGCTTTGGCGATCTGCAGCAGTTCGATGCGGTTGGCGCTGACAGCCATGGGGGTCTCCTTGAACTCAAAGCTCGCTGTCGCCGGGGCGGGTTGGCTTCGCCGCCGGATGATCAGGTGTGGCGGGAGCGGGTCGGGCGGTTTTCCGGGTCGGACGGGTGTCGAAAGAGGCGGGTGCATCCGGGCTGTGGCGCTTGGCGCGGGCTTCGGCCTTGCCACGGCGCATCGACTCCGCGATCAGGGCGTCGGTCAGCACCAGATGGGCCTCGTGGATGTGGGCGATCGGCAGCCGGACGGTGGCGTCCTCGTCGCTTCGCGGGTCATCGCGGGTGAGCCGCAGATGGCTGGCATCAATCCCCTCGATTGTGCCGCGGAAGCGTTTGCGCCCCTCGTGAAGTTCTGCCATCTCGATCTTCACCAGTTGTCCACCATGGCGCTCAAAATCCGAGCGGCGCACCAGCGGGCGGTCGATTCCGGGCGAGGAGATCTCAAGCCGATAGGCGCGATCGAGCGGGTCGGCGACATCCAGAACCGGTGACAGCGCCCGGGAAACCGCCTCGCAATCCTCGATCTGCATCGAGCCGTCGGGGTGCTCCGCCATGACCTGGACGGTACAGCCGGCCTCACCGGTGACCCGCACCCGGACCAGACGATAGCCCATGCCGCGCAGCACCGGACCGGCGATGGCACCGACGCGCGCCGCCACCCCCGTCTCAACCAGCAGGCGGGGTTCGTCGAGAAGATCGGCAGCTGACGGATCGTCAGGTGTCGGAGCCGGGCTCGGTTCGGTCATGATCGGCTGTAACAACCTCAGTAAGGTTTGCGATAAGGTTAAGGCCTGGAGCTGGAGGGTCTTATGAGGGTGACCCGGTTTTCGATCCCGCGCCAAAGCGAAACGAGCCAGGGCAGATGCGCCAATAAAAAAGAGCGGGTCCAGGTGCCGGGCCCACTCTCGATACCACCGTATGAGATCTAAAACGTGAGACCCCGTATAGCCTGTTCTGCCCCGGGGAACAAGCCCCCCACCCGCGGTTCCGAGGGTCACCGAACCTGGAACGAACAGGCCTTTTGCTGCCTCCGGCAAGGGTGGCGAAGGCGGTGCCCGGGTTATGACCCGCCACCGAGGCACCCATTTTCTTCTTCTTTCCTTTCGTTGAAAAAATCTCTGTGCCCCGATCGGTGCACGGGCCTTCGGCCGCAACCAGCCAATCCGGCAATCGACGCATGGAGCGTGTCGGGCCTCGTGAAAATCGGCAGGCGATGGCGTGGCCGAATGTTGGATGCGTGGATGTTGCATCGCCATGATTGGATGTATGGATCGGTGCGAACCGATCCAGGGCGGCCTGGAGCAGCTGCTCTCTGGCGCGTGGACTTGCGCGAGCGGACAGGGCTGCATGCTGCGCGATCTTTTCGCTTTGATGCCTGTTTCGGGTTGAATCGTTTTGAAGGATTTCAGACCACGAGGTTTCGCTATGGAGAAATGGACCCAGGATCAGGCCATCGCCTATGAATGTGCCTGCGACTGCATCACCGACCTGCGTGGTATTCTGACCGCTCAGATTTATGAGGAATCCGCCAGGCCACGTCCCGATTCCGAGCGTCTGGCGTGCCTGCAGGCGGAGCGTTCGCGGCTGTTCCACGAACGTGCCGCTTTGTGTGTCACGGATGATGCGGCGGTGGCCCGTGTGCGAGCCGAGTATGGTGCTTGGTTCCGTTGTCTGTATGCCGAACGGTGCGAGCGTCAAATGCAGGTCGAACCGGGTATTACGTTGAATCCCGACCAACACAGCCAGTGAGGCGGAACACCAGACCATTTTCGGGAGCGAGGCAAAGCCCGAGATTTTCGCGGCGCGAAGCGGGCCACTCAGCCGGCGGCCGTGCCGAACTCCAAGAGAATCGCAGGCGTCGTCATCAAGGTTGTTCCAGGTCGCGTCGAGAACCGGCGTGCGCGCGGCAGCAGTGGCACGGCAAGGGTTCAGCGCTGCCCGAGCAGATGATTGAACTCAACAAAATCCGCGACTGGCGCAGTCGTTCGGGCGGCAGGGATCGAATCTTCGTCAAAAGAAACCGGGTGTTGGAGGTGAAGCTCCCTCCAGTTGCAGAAGCTGTTGATCACGACTGCTCGGTGGAGGTGCGCGGCCATGAGCCTGGTTTGGCTCCGGCGAAAGCGCCCTGGCGACCGCCAATGGCCTCTTGAGAATTCCACGAGAACGGCGGGGTGATCGGCTCCGCCGCGCGCCCTATCTTCCAGAACCTGGCGTGGGGTCTGCCCGCTGACCTCTTCAGACCTGCTGGGTGGCAGCCGCGCCTGCATCTGTCCGGGCCTCACGCCGGACCAGGGCCGAGGTCCGCGACAGCACGGCTTCGAGCAGCGGTGTCATGGCGGCCAGGGCACCGCTTTTGATGACGAGATTCCATA
>Ga0123357_10006317_pt1 | contig 14427 bp, 5 predicted proteins | sample TergutEmb28metaG_FD_89873 | JGI IMG/M metagenome (GOLD analysis project Ga0123357, IMG submission 89873) | Embiratermes neotenicus P4 segment gut microbial communities from Petit-Saut dam, French Guiana - Emb289 P4 | ecosystem: Host-associated > Arthropoda: Insects > Digestive system > Gut ...
CGGTTCCATCTTCATAGGCAGGTGAATTCACCTGCCTATGAAGATGGAACCGATAGTGAGTTCCGAAACGTCGGCAATTAGAACTCAGACGCCGGGGAATTACCCAAAAAGGAATAAATTACAGCTAACAAATCCTTTAAATATAGGCACTGTTCAGGTATTTGGAAACGATGTTAACAAAACAAATGTTCATAACAGAAAATAATTCAGTCCATATTAAATTCAAGAAATACCTGCTCCAATTCCGTTCAGAATGGTTTCTCTTCTCCTGCGATATCTACCGGTAAACATGTAAAAACGTAACAGATAAAACACGCGTCTCTTTTGTATGGATATAAAACTTATCTCACATTAAGGGAAGAACGTAATTTAGCGTTCTTATGAGAAATAACCAACAAGTGAATATACAGATATGCACATTTATTATATTGTAATCAGCATAGCCTACTACATGTTTCGACCACCTACTGTAACCATCTTTATGGAGGTATTCTTTGAAGGAATATTACATATAACGTTAAAACATGTTAAGTTAACCTAACATGTTACATTTGTAAATTGTTTTAACACTCCTTCAAAGAACACCTCCCTGAAGATGCCCACAATAGGTGGCCGAAACAAGTAGGAGGCTACGCTGATTATCATATAATAAATCTACATAACAGTGTATGCACACGCCAATAAGAACACTAAGGAGAAATTACGTAGAGCCAATGCGGCAGTTTAGTTTAACAAAGTTTGCACATCAAACCTTCTAACGCCTAACTACATTAAAATTACCATCAACGGCCCCAGCAAGCAGAATCACAACATCATGAAGAGCTTAACTTTCTATATTTGTAAATTGTTTTAACGTTCTATGTAATAATCATTCAACGAACACCTCCCTGAAGATGGGCACAATAACTGGTCGAAACATGTAGCAGGCTACGGTTATTATAACGTAATATTTCTACATGTATTCTGTAGATGCACTTGTTGGTTATTTCTCATAAGAAATCATTAGAGCATGGTCATTAATCGTTTAAAATTGATAATCGAGCGTGTTCGAGAATGTAACGGTGGAAGAAACATTCAGAACTAAGAGGGAGGAAGTAATAAACAGCTAGAGATAATCCATGATTTGTACTTTACGCCAAAAATTAGGACGATAGAATAAAGGAGGGTAAGATAGGTTCGGCTTGCAGGCATGGAAGCTAAGGGAAATGCATACAGGGTTTTGGGTAGAAAACCTGAAGGAAAGAGAGCATTGGAAGACCTAGAAATAGATACGTGGGCAATATTGAAATGGATCTTGAACAAACAGGATTTTAGGGTGTGAACTAGGTTCATGTGTTTCAGAGTCTCAGGCAAATACAGGAATCAAAAAAAAAAAAAAAATTCGTGTTCCACAAAGAGTGAGAATTTCATGAGTAGGTGAGAAGCTGTTAGGTTCTTATGAAGAACTCTTCTGCAAGTACCTTATTACAGTACAAGCTTTCTAAGAACATGAATATTCGACCAACCCAAGCCACATTTCAGTTCCGCATTCGAAATAACTTTTAGATCTGAAAGACATAACCTGTTCGTTTGTTTTGAAATCACATGATGATACAGATTACGGGTGTTCTGGGATGTGACGCCGTGTACATTCCAGAAAATGGCAATATTAATGTCACGCTAAGAACGTCATATATTCTTCGCTCATATTGTTTCAATTCATTGCGCACGTAAAATATAATCCAACAAGAAAGTAAGTGAAAAGGCTTCGCTGGTACAGAATAAACTTGCACACGCCATCTGCATCAAGCAGGGCAGCAATTTCAGTTGTCAACTGACACTGGTTCGAAGTATCTCATTTTGGAGATTTCTGTGCTCCAATTCCGCTTTCCTCTTTTTTTCTTATTTTGGTCGAACCTGTTGGACATAACACCGAAATGTTGCATTGAATCTGTTGCCGTGTTTGTTGTTTATTTATACAGCAATCCTCGTTAAGCCATAACTTTCAAACAGATTAATCTACAATTTAAAACACAGAGCAAAAAGCTAATTTATTTTCGGCGAGATGTGTTGGGTCGTCACGCTGTCGTTCATATCACTGTCCTGTCTTTCTCAAGAACCCTCAGTCCTATACTACTCTGACTGCGAAATGGCTGGTACTATTTAACTTACATGTCTTTATTCAAGACTTGCCGATATGAAGAAATGCAGGGACATTATTTTATCCGACAATTCGAATAAATGTTGACTCAAACCAATTCGCATGATGGCAGACAGCACAGCGATCGAGGATGTTCCAGTTCGCCGTGAGCCGGGGTCCAAGCGTTTTAATTCAACGTATTGCAGTTAATAAGCTCTTACTAACCGAATTTAGAGGTTGTGCTCTAAATGGTTCCCTTCGGCAAGCACATGTGTTATGCCAATAAATATAACGTTTACTGCACACAGAGTTTTGCTGGTGAAATTTAAACTACTACCTTCTGAAGGCTTTCTGTAAGGTCGTCTTCCTCTGTCAGAGTTATACCGTAACATCCCCTCTTTATTATTCTGTCACCCAAAATACACTGTAAACAACGCACAAAATTTAATTACAAATTACATCATCAGAGCACAAATGGTGTCAGAATGTGTATAATATATTGGTGTCAATATATGGTCTCAGAAAAAAATGAACTCAGTTATCCTGGTCGTATTTTCAACACACCACACACAACCCTTATGTTATTGTAATGGCACTTCGTGAGTGAAAGTAGAAAACTTGTTATTCTCAGAGTTCCTGTATGTTTTGAGTTGAAACAAAATTTCTTCGATAAACAGAACGATTATGGAGTCAATTTCTCCATCATACATTCCATGAAAATCCAGTCTTCCTTCAAAAACTATGTCGTAGATTTTGTGAACAGTAGGCTTCTGTCTTCTGATTATTATTATACTGCCTAGAATGAAATTTGTTGCTCGGGAACTTTTCAAGTATTTGTAAATTGTTGTGTGTATCAAACGAAATGCGTCTAGAGACAAGCAGGTGAATCATACACTGTTTGGTACGCAGCATGGTCACTTGCCGGTTTATGGACGTGAGTTTATAACACATTCGAGTGACGGGAAGTGACTAGCGATAGCTGTCAGATAATATAATGTCCCTGTGTATGTATTTAATAATGAAACAGGCTGCTGGTGTGGCTAATCGTCATGTATTATTGTAATTATAACTATGAATTACTAAAATCTGTGGATATGAAGTCATCCTTTTGTTGATCTTTGTTTCAGGTATGAGTCCGGAAGACGAGTGGTACAGTAAAAGTTTAACAGCTCTTCGGATGAACACGAGTCACCATTCAAACTTGGCCGCACCAATGATCCAATATCAGACATAATAGGGGACCGACAAAATGGTAGAACCTGACCTAAATACTTATTGTTATTTAACTCCTTCCATTGTTCAGCTTTATGTTCCTTTTCTTGTGAAATAAAACTTAGCAGCTTTATTTAAGACTCGACAAAGGTACTGGATGTAAGAATGTGTGGCTACTGCCGCTACTGCTGAGAAAAATAATCCTATTAATGCTTTTATGGCCGTCATATAATGAATAATCAGCTGCCTAACCTTCAACGAAAATCCTGCCAGCCTGAATGTAAACAGCATGTACAAATTTTTCGCAGCCAACTACATTTATAATTTAACATTCATATTCGATAATTTGATTCCCATGCGTGGTCAGATTCACATTCTGACCGTTTAACCTTCAAAGGCAGAGACCCTTTGAAGCTGTTTAGAAGCAGGTTGGGTAAGCCCCTGAATCAGCCTGCACGTGATGAAGAGAAAAATCTCCCTGCCGGTAACAGAACCCCGACTTTCATCAAATCCGTAACTATCATTAAAACTATAAAAAGACTTACTTACTTACTCCTTGACTCTAAGGCCCTCTGACAGCCTTGGCCTCCTTAATTACGGACGCCCATTCTTCCCTGTCCATTGCCTTCTGTCGCCATCTCTTAACCTTCATCTCCCGTAGGTCCTTCCTTACATCTTCCAGCCATCTCAATCTAGGTCTTCCCCTTCTTGTATGTCCCTCCGGTTTACTCTCAGATATATTTTAAACTGTCATTCCCTGATCCATGCTTACTACATGCCCAATCCTTTCCAGACTCTAATATCTGCTACTATGTCTAGATCTTTATACAGCTCCATCAATTCTGATTAGTTCTGATTCACCGTATTCATTGCTCTACCACTTTGTTAAAGTTTTCCTCTCCCATGTACCCAGTCTTTTCATATCCATCTTAGTCTCAGCCCATGTTTCACTCCCGTACACTACAACTGGCTATCTGTCGTCTTATATATCTGAATTTTAATTGCTTTACTCATGACTAGATCTAAATGTTTGTCGTAGACTATAATACCATAAATTACCTGCACCAATCCGTGATTTCATTTCATTACTTATTGAATTCTTTTGAATTAATCAAAGCACCTAAATATCTAAAATTATGAACTCCTTCAAATACTTGTCCATTCATTATGAGATCTTGCTCTAAATAAGAAGACACTCTCACTAAATTCTGCAACCGCAAAAGAAATATAATACGTAAATATCACTTCGTACCACAACCTCCACGTAAAATCTGTACTGACTGAAGCATTTAGTGGTAATTGGATAATGTATTGCGGCGCTAAATTACACAAGAGAAAGGTTTTAATAAAGCAGATGTTGCAAAATTTCTGTATCACGACAAAGAATTCGTCGACGTTTTTCTATTAAAATAACTTACAAAATCATTAAGATTTGTGGAAAAAATCATGTACTGAGAACTCTTTATCACTAAACTCACTCCTGTCTGGTGCAGTTGAAGGAAGAGATTTTACCAATCCTTGTTCTAACCTCCTTCACGAACTAATTTCCTTAACTGGTTTCCACAAAATCGTAAACCGTTTGGTCCTCAAGAACCAAGAAATAAATTTTTGTACTATCTGATGTGTTGAGATGCATTAGTGCTGTGTCTATCGCAAACTACGGCCCCAAGTTAAGGTAATTTTTAATCTGAGTTTGCTGATATCATGCATATATCGATACGTTCTGCGATGTTTGCAGTAAGCTAAAACTGAAATCTGCAAATGGAAATGTCATTTGCTTCAAAAAGCAGATATTTAGACAGTGTGATACCTCTGGTAATATAGTAAGTGGCGTTAATTACTGCAAGATTCCATTTCAGAAAGGAACCCCAATGTTGGAATTCAAATTTGCCAAGTTCATCGCAATAATGTGATCACTCTCTCATTCGTGTTCAGTAAAATGGAGTGGCAGGCAGAAATCTTACACATAATTTTCTGTTGTCGACTTCCGGTCCTACAAACTTTATTTATGTAATGTGTATTTATAAATATTAGGCTATGTACATGAGATCGAATCCCAGTCGAGTCTCAGTTTTATTGCTTGTAATTGTAAATATGCTACTGATTGGTATCATTATCATTTTAAGAACGTCACAGAAGTACATATTTTGCCGACGTTAATTTTGCACTGTCGCGACAGTCAAACTACACACGTGGCAACATGTCGCCCGCCATGTATGTAGTTTGACTGTCGGGAAAAAAAAACTTCTTGCAGAAGCTTTATGCCTTTCAATTTTCTGTCTCCGTGTTAAGTTTCACAGTCGTAGTTCCAATGTTTCATTACTCATCACCAGCAGATCGAACGCTAAATATACCTACAGAGTGTCCCACTTAACGCGTGTTAAGGCAGGCGTTTGAAATGACGTCCCGCCACTCTCGTGCGTGCATCACACCTGGTGAGCATATTATTAAAAACTCTTCCTGTCCTCCGATACTGGGCGCCACATAATTTCCTTAAGGCCATCCTGTGTGTGTGTGTTTTGTGACCGTTGTCTTTTAACCTTTTGGCGCCGGAATTTTTTTTTTTAATTTTAGCACACCCTGTATATCAAATGTGAATAAAACAGGAACCAAATATGTTAGATTTATGAAACAAACTGCATTTTGAAGAGGAAAAAACGGAGAGTATATACCGTGTTTAAAATATTCAGTACCTGTATTTGTTGAATAAATACATAAAATGCAACGTTTAGAGGTCAGCGGTGCGGTACGACCACTATAGTCGTCGTTAGGCGTCAAAGGGTTAAACATCTCCACATAACAGCCACATTGCGTTGGAGGGTGGGGGAGGGGGGCCGAAAGAAAAAGTCACAATACACGATCAAATTGTCTGTATGGGCGGTCGCATTATCCTGCTGGAAGAACGCGTACTCATTTTCATCACTTCAATTTTCACAAAATGGTGCGAAAATGTGTCCATTGTATCTTTCTGAAATTACTGTATTCGAAAGAAGATAAGCCCAATTAGTCTTGTTGCACTGACAGCATACCACACCCCAACTTTAATGTAATGAAACGGCAACTTGTGCATTAGTGTGGGGTTACCTGTCGAAATATCTGTTATTTTAAGTATTTACGTGACCTTCATTAATCAAGGTATCGACTTCACCACCACAAACTAGTTCAAAAAAAAAGTTACAAACTGTACTTTCACAACAAAGATTTTCAAGAACATTCTTCTCAACGTTCTCCACTATTATCTAATAATACTTCTTAGAAAACACATCGTGCGCACCGTCGCCCCCTCTCAAAGAACCTGTTCGGCATTTGTTCACCAGTTGATGAACTGTTGATTTCGAAAGAACTGTAACTCCGAGAACCGACTTACAAATTTATTAAGATGCTTTTATGGGGTTTCGTACACATTTCGACAATAAACGTCCTCTGTCCAACATAGTACTTCATATTCACGATCATCGCAGAAAGTATGACCAAAGAAATACAATGTATTTAAGGGTGAAACCCCTAGTTGTCTACAATAATCAATTATAGACCACCATAAGTGTATTCCTAAATACGGAATAGTTTCAAGTAAAAATTAACAGCAATTTAGTCAAACCACAACATACTTTTTCTCAGTCTCAATAGCTAAATTTTAGGTTTGTACAGTCCATTATCGGGCTTACGCAAGACTTAATTATAGGTAAAATGCAGTAACATTAATAGTAAATTTTGTTGGTTTTGATTTCTGTGATTTAATAAAGAAGTACGCGGTAATACGAAAGGCGATAAAATGGTCACGAACAAAATTTCTGTTGTGCGCCGCACATAAAATTGGGCAATTCTGAAGTGTCGTCGAAATTTGCGACTAGACCTTCCGTTTTTGCAATCAAGGGAACAGGCAGCCATCAAACTAACAGAAATGAGTCATACACAGCCAATAAGCCTGCTGTTTACGTGCGACACGCATTGAACGTTATTCCCTGAAGATTCCATGCATTCCTCGTTCTGTTGTTTTGCTAGCACATATTACCAAAAAGATTTACCGTTATAACAGCTGAACATTTTTAAGACATTACAATACGCAATCAAGACCGTAGATTAAATGAAGTTACCTTCGCTACCAGCCAAAATTTATTGCGTTCATCGTACTGTTACCAATTGTAGTAAAAAAACCACTAGGTTGAGATGGTCTGCAGATACCAAATTTCGTAACAATCGTAAAATTGGCCCAAAAGCTGAAATGGAAGGACAAACACATTAATCTACGTACTCTCCTTCAGAAAGTAGAAAAAGCTGGAAAGTACCAAGGGTTTGGTACCAATTTTTAAATTATGCCTTTCAGAAATTCACAGCTTTGAACATCTCGGTGTCTCACAAACGGACGCGGGGCGTTGACATTATTCACGTCAGCCTGGTTCACACATTTAACACGAGCTTTCTACAATTGTTGGAGCAGGGTTTGAACTTACCAACTGAGTCGAGTTCTTGCATTGTTGTGGTAAAACACGCAAAACCCGGTTTGATTTGTAAGCGTGTGCAGCATCTGACAGGTATGCCCTGTACTGTTCCAGTCAGGGGCACAGCGCTTATGTTATGGTGTTAGCCTGCTTAATACGGTTACCTTGCACACCCCGCGTCTGGTTACAACCCATTAACGCTTTTCGTAACATATATTCCCAACGTGAAAACTTGCGCTTCTTTTAAATGAGTAATGGACAGGTACAAGCTGTCCAAGTGAATGCTATGAAGGCATATGAGGGAGCAAAAACACAGCTGTATTCGCTCTTAAACTTGACACTACGTGGAGGTGCCACGTCAGCTTCACGCCCCGGCCGCTTTACCTCCAAGCCCCCAATACCCACTGAATAGAGGCTGAGTGGGGTCCAGAGGAGGTCTTACTCTTTGGAAAACCGATAAACCTATTTTCCCTGTTGGTAAACGGAAAACCATTCCTTGGTTTCCCAGCCCCTAACCTAGTCACTACATCGAATGACCTACGCCGGCTCCGAATAAAGGGGTACAACCTTCTACATATTAAATTATACGCCCCACTGACATTTAAAAATCCGCTCTCTTATTGCAATGAAATTCCCTTCGTGATTGACAGAGATAACTGCACTTTCCCAGAGCTGGTTTGTTCTGACAAATTATTTAGCACCCGATTCATAACTTCCTGATGTTCTCAGTTTGATAAGTAAAACATAATTTAATTCGATAAAAATAACGTGTTGTTCAGCAGCGTTCAAAGACAATGCGAATATATTGTAAACATTTGAATTCACATCAAATTACGGGAAAATCACTTTAATATTGGATTTTAGAGAAGAACTGTCAAGATTTCGTTACACTAAAATCCAGTAGACACGAGAAGAGGAGCATAAGCCATAGGGAATCAACTGACTTGAATCCTCTTCATTTGCTTCTCAACTTCAGACAGGAGGTGGTGATGTGGCCCGTGTTTCTTGGGCTTCCATACTCGAATATTATTTTCTCAGTGACAAATTACGTATCACTTATGACTTAGTAAGTAATCATTACCATAATAACATCGTTGTTACTGTTATCAATGTACTGTAAACTACGACAACATGCAAATTTAATACTGTACATTTTCCATGCAACTACATTGTATGCACAATACTGAACACCAACTTGTTGCACAACGTTTTTATTTGTTAATTACTGCTCCGACATATTTCGATCTCAGCAGTTGGCCGTCTTTTCGATGCCTGCTGCTTACGTGTCCGCATGAGTGACAGACATCGAAAACACTAATACGCTCTCTGAAGACGGCCAACAACTGGGGCCGAAACATGTCGCAGCAATAATTAACAAATAAAAACGTTGTTCAACAAGTTGGTGTTTAATATTATGCATACGACAAGCTACACTGATTTCAGAAAAATAAAGGGTCTGAAGATGCAAGGCAAATTTTGGTTGGATTCCTGAAAGAAGCAGTATATTGAAGTTTCGCTCAGTCTAAATTTTAAGTAACTTAATATATTCAGATATCAACATCAAGGGAATGTTCTATTGTAACAAGCGTTTTTATACTGCAATGGTCCAAAACTAAGAGCAATTTAAGCGCTTCTTAGGGCATATGGTTATTTAAATATAATTTTATGGCACACAAACTGACTTCCCACAAGTCCTCCGGCAATGCTGAAATGTAAGCAGCGTTGCAACCTGTGTATGTTCAGCTAATAAGGTTAACTTCAAAGAATACAAAACCAGACACAACCATGAATCCAGTAAAGACTACAATGTATTCAGTCTATTTGTAAATAATGTATGTGGATTTTAAAACAAGTATATTATATACAACTTTAAAAAATAATTATAATAACTTATTTATTCTTTCTCTTCTATGTATTCTGTTAACTCCGAATCCATAATGTCACTTGTTTACTCCATGTATAAAAATCAAGGCAGAATGCTCTGTGAATGTGTGTTTTTTATTATTAAATAAAACTTGTATGAGGATAGAGTACGTGTATATTGTAATTAATTTAGGTTCTTAAATATTATCTGATGAATATCCAGACAACATAATGAGAATGTAACAATGAAAACGGAATATTTATCTCAAGTGTAGACGAATTATGTAGGAATTACCAAAAATAAAAGGGCTGAACACAGACTGAAGTGAAGCACGTTCAGAAAATCAGAATTTCATTGTTGCTGTGGTATATGTTGCACCATAACAGATTCATATGATATGCATATAAATATTATAATTTTAAAATGAGGCATTTAATAGCACAAAACACAATATTTTGCCCACTTTGAGAGCATTATATCATTCCGTGAAGAGTCACCCATGTTGTGCATATTCCTGCAGGCACCAGGAATGTTGAAACATCAACATAGCACAGCAGTAGGCCCAATAGTAACAACACTGGAAATCTGCATTCTGTAGTGAAGTGGACATATTTTGATATGCATTACATGCAACTTGGCATTAAAAATATACCCAGTTCTTCTGCATACCTTCCTTCATTGACCTTCACTCAGTTTTGTATGTTCTTTCTGCAGCATAACCAATTAACTCAGTATGTGCAGTACTTACACTTACTGCAAAAAATAAAGTGCTGGAGTATAGGCCCATGTTCAATTCTTAAAACATGAAAATTTGTTATTATAGCCACTTGGATATTACTATCATTGTGATGTTTCCTTTTGGTTCTATGGGTTACTACAATATCTGCATTTTGGTTGCGGCATCCCCACATCACAATTTTGTCTCTCTGCTGTATTGTGTTTCAAATTATAAATGTAATTTTTTACACTGCTCTATCTGCATTTTCAGTTCAGGAATAGTCATAGGCAGGAACCCCAATCTTCACCTTGGATCCAGAAATATCTTAGACTGACCCTGCAAGGAGGTAACCCTACTGGCCATTAAAAATATGAGTTGTAAAGTAGATTTTTATAACTAACTTAAATTTTAAATTTCATTTTAACTGGTTTCAGGAAAAAGTCTTCAAAACTTGAACTTTAAAAAAGGGCTATAATAGACTGTCTACATGCACTGGGAAACATTTGCTCTTCAGAATTTCTCATTCTGCAGTCATTTTAGCAAATCACCAGACATTCGTGTTCGTCCTAGTTGGCCTTTCTGGTATATATGAGTGTGCTGATAAGTGATTTAGTTAAATGCTAGGCTAGTCTGTGACATTTTCAGGACACACTAAGTGCAGTCTCTTAAAAATACTGCAGTAATTGTAGTCTTGTAAGGCATATAGCTTTTGTTAGTTCACTACAGAACTGGGTTTGTGTTGTCATCATACACAGTGACAGAATAGAACTGGAAAATATATGATCTGTATAAATCTCCTGATATTAAAAGGTAATTCCTGTAGAAATTTATGACAGAGTATCACCTGCCCATTGACTCAGAAAACAGAGCCAGTTCATGTATAGAATTTGGAAGATTCCTGGATTTAAAATCTAACATCCACTCTACTGAGGATGTATGCGGCCTACCACTAGCACTTTTTCACAAAACTGAGTAAAATGTCTCTGCACTACCATTCTGTTGAACTTAATGAGTTATTTAATTCATCACTCTTCACTGAGCTGCTGATGATAATGGTTCCTTTATTATTGAAATATATTGCTGTGCATTATCTTTATTGATACATTTGTAAGTTTTGAGGCTTTCAAATCAGTTCTATAATAAAGTCTTCTAGGTTTTGATACTGTATGGGATTGCAAGAAGACACTAACTTTGCACGAACAAGCTGCATGTGACGAAACTGTCTTGGAAGATGTTGAGCCCAGAGGAATATCATTTGACATGTGCACCCATTTTTACAAATTTCAAGAAAAGGTGCAACAGCCTTCTTTTAGCTGTTTCTTACAATCACTTCTTTTGCTTTCTGTACATGTATGACCAGCTGTAGCCTACTGTAGTAGTTTGATCACTTCTCCTTCCAGAAAACTGCTTGTCACACAGCCACACTAAGTGAAACTTATTATGGTATTTTCCTGATCCAGTACAACAAATTACAGTAGTATAACACCTAACACAGGTGTGTCCAAATAGTTTCAGTAGTAGATTACATGATCAGAAATTCATACGTAATCAGGCCACATGAATTTCTTATTGTTCACAAAAGAGAGGTATGGCCTGTTAAATATTAAAAAAAATCTGGATTTTTAATTCAATTAGATCTGGTGGCAGTTATGCAATGGTAGCAGCAGGCTGGTGGTTAGGCCGTAATGACCTAGTAGACTGTGTTCTACACCAAACAGTAAAGATTCCGTGTAATTTGTTCCTTTTTGGGCAATTCCCCGGCGTAAAGATCCCCCCCCCAATCTCATTCAGGCCATAACCAGATCAGGTAGGATGGATGTTGAATGTCCTGGGCCCAAACAAACTATTACTTGTAACATACAGGGCCTACTCTGAAAGAAGCCACCTATCCTTAAAAGGGATCCAGTACTTTCATTCATATTAGACATTCCCTGAAGTTGCATTGTAGGTGTTTCTGAGACAGGTAACATTACTCAAAATGACATATGCTGAGAAAGATTTTCCCACACGTGGGATGTTAAAATGAGGAGGATGGTTCCAGACAATCCATTTTGATTGGAGAAAGACATACTCAAGCTTGCAAAAAAAAAAATTTTAAAAATATGAACTCTGACAAACAAATCAGTGTCCTCAAACACATTGCTTCCAGCTTCAATAAGTCCAAGTCCCTCAGTCACTTCAAAACTGTAATGGTCCTCTTCTTAGGCTCAGGCTCATGTTCCTCAACTTCCACCAGAGTGTTCTGCCTCTAAATTGGACAATTCTGTTGAGCGTGATTTCATGATTATGGGAGTGCAGCAACTCAAAGACACCTTCAGCATCCTACATACAAATTTGTGCACTTGACTTAATATACTGGGTGTCAGGACAAATAAACCAAGTCCAGAATGATGTAAGTGGGGAGATTACTGTAATCATGTCACATACAACAATAATTAATATAAGCGCTGTTTTTGGGGGATGATAAGGAAATGCTGAATATATTGAATAAAAGAATATAATTGAGGTACAGGGCAGGATTAATTTTAGGGTCAAAGAACATATCAACATTCTTTGGAACAAGATAACCAAGTCACCTTAAATATTTCTAGCAGTTCATTTATATTAACTATTCCACAAAATCCAGGAGTACAATGCAATCATTTATAAATATGGTAGATCAAAATTCAACCAGCAGTGATATGGCTATAATAGTATCACTTTTATATTTTATTAAACATCATATTCTCCATTATATTGTCTCAGTATCATCATGATCACCACCACCATTCTGCCGTATGTACTGAATGAGGTTCAGTGTTTTAAATAAAAACTTCATTTTGTCAATCAGGAAAAGACCATTCAAAAAGACAGCAAAGTTTAAAACACAATTATGGTAAGAATGTGTTCAGACATATTGAGGCCACTGGCCCTCCGTGATATATATATGTATGTGTGCATGTGTATGTGTGTGTGTGCGTGTGTGTGTCTAACATGGCTAATACCATGCATGTTTGCTTTATACATCAGACTTGTTGTAAAATTTGTGTTAATTCATGACATGAATAGTTAAAATTATGTCCAGAGCCATTTTGACAGACTACATTTAATCGTCATACAGTCCAAACAATGCAACATTTCCTTCTTACATCATGTTATGGTGTTTGTGAAGATTATACATACGGTAGATGATGTAATATTTTAACTTTTTTAAACCTATATTTCTCTTTCAAGTAAATGACAGTGTTGTATGTGTGTGAGTGAGTGTTGAAATTTTGTTGGTGTTAAAATAAAAAAGAAGGAACAAATAATATAGTTAAGCTAAATATTACAAATAAATTATTTGACATAGAAAAATGTACTGTAAATAAATAAAAATGTATGTATGGTAACAAAAGAATGGTAAATAAATCTACAGAAAAAATCAGACTGCTTCAATCCATGTAATGTCAGGTAACATTAATGTTTCTGAAAAGTGGAATAAAGACTATATCTAACATTAAATAAATTTCAGTCTAGTCAATAAAATTCCTGTATTGACAAAACAAATTTTTCACAAAAAGGCCCTACATGTTTTGGCCTATGAGAAAGCCATCACCAGGCCATTTCTCATAAGAATACATTAAGGAAATGTTACCTTATCTCACATTCTTTAACTTTTCAATGTTAATAGCATCCCATACCTTACAACTTTTATACAGTTTTTAAAGATGTATAAATAATACATTATATATGTATGATCTAATTAGCCCTGTTAGTACAATATTATTCTTATTGCACTCTATCGTATCATATTACATCTTCCATTGTGTAACATTTTTCCAATGTATTTTTAGATGTAAGAGGCTGATAAACTGTGTTAGTGGGTCCCTGTCACCACGGCATGGCACGTCCACAGGTTGCGGATAGAGGAACAGCCTCCGATAAGGAGGGTAGCTGCGAATAAATTGAATAAGCAGTTGCGGACAGCCGTCGAGGGGTGGTCCTCCAGCTTGGGGGTTGGGCGAGGTGCTAACAAACCCTCCCTGTTAAAACCAATGTTCAGTAACACTCACATGCGAGATGATTCCTCTGGACACAAAACAATCCGGAGGTA
>Ga0123357_10006318_pt1 | contig 14426 bp, 9 predicted proteins | sample TergutEmb28metaG_FD_89873 | JGI IMG/M metagenome (GOLD analysis project Ga0123357, IMG submission 89873) | Embiratermes neotenicus P4 segment gut microbial communities from Petit-Saut dam, French Guiana - Emb289 P4 | ecosystem: Host-associated > Arthropoda: Insects > Digestive system > Gut ...
AACTCAACAAATAAGTCGCAAGCTCCTGAGGATGGATGTATTATCATCCGAAACATGTTGAGCATTAAATAATGAAATAATAAAGCAAGTGACATCAAGTTGGTCTCTCTTTATTCAACTATCTTCTTAATGAGTTTAACATTTGCCCTTGCTACAAGCAAATTAAAAAAAAAAAAATCAGTTTAACAAAAGAAGCAGGGTTCAATACATAAAATCCAGAAACCATTAACTCAAGCATACAGGCAATCCAAAATTCTTCAAACTTCACATAAAAGATATACACGTTACGCAAGAAATAAAAAAAGAGTTTATGTTAGCTTACAAACATACCTCTCCGTCGGTGTCGTAGTAGATGAGGAAACTTCGTGTCAGGACAAACCACCGCTGTTTATAGTTAACTGGAGTGAATCTCTTCTTATTCTGAGATCTTTTCACCATTAGACCCTGTTTCACTACTTCATCACAGCCATCCTTGCCAGCCATACTTCATCAGCTCTCACAGAATAAAGGTGGAACTGGAAATGAATGAGAACTGATCAATTTAATATACATGTATAAGGAAATAAGAGAAAGTAAATTGAGTGTGTTCAGGCATAGAACACTGTAACTGCATTCATTCTGACATCACTGGTAACATTATGACAAGTTAGATCACTTCAGTTTTGGTTAGGATAGTTTCAGTTTATCAAGAGTTTCCTTAAGTAGCTTTGCAACAACCATGATGTGTTTTACCACTACTGTGTTAATATTCACATGTTCCAGCAGTATCCTGTTCAGTCATCACATATTTTCCATCACTCTACAAACAGTCACACTATGTGTTTTACCAGTATCATATCAAGTCACAAAATAATTTAATGGTATCCTATTAACAACAGTCATGTCAGGTGTACACTAGCATCCTGTGAAGTCACATCATATGTTTTACTAATATAATATTCCGAACTTTCCACTAAGGACTAACATTTTTTATTTACACAATCAAATCACAAAATGCTTTACCAATCGTAAAGAATCAAAATAATATTCAGGAAGAAATTAAGACCAGACTGAAGTCAGGGAATGCTTGATATCATTCAGTGAAGAATCTTTTGTCTTACAGTTTGCTATCCAAAAATTTAAAGATCAAGATGTACAAAACTATAATTTTGCCTGTTGTTTTGTATGGGTGTGAAACTTGGTCACTCACATTGAGGGAGGAAAGTAGGCTGACGATGTTTGAGAACAGTGTGTTAAGGAGAATATTTGGGCCTAAGAGGGATGTGGTAACAAAGGAGTGGAGAAAACTACATAATGAGGAGCTTAATGATCTGTACTCCTCACCCAATATTGTTCCAGTGATCAAAGTGAGAAGAATGAGATGGGCAGGGCATGTAGCGCATATGGGGGAGAGGTGAGGCCTATACAGAATTTTTATGGGGAATCCTGAGGGAAAGAGACCACTTAAGAAACCCACGCATAGATGAGAGGATAATATTAAGATGCATCTTCAGGAAGTTGGATGTGGGGCTAAGGACTGGATTGAGCTGGCTTAGGATTGGAACAGGTGGTGGGCACTTGTGAATGCATTAATTAACCTTCAGGTTCCATAAAATGGAGAGCATTTCTTGACTAGCTAAAAACCAGTTACCTTCTCAAGGGGGACTCTGCTCCATGGAGTAAGTAAGTAAATATGCCCATTATCGTGTAGCACATTTCTCACAAACATGTCACAGGGCAGATTTAAAAATTAGTACCAAGAGTTATAAACAGAAAACAAAGTTTATACAAGGCAACAAATCATTTGTTTATTACATCTGTAATAAGAATGCCACAGGCTTTCTCAAAGAACCCGCTCCTAAAAGAGATGGGGAATTAATCAACTTGAGGAGAAACCAGCTAAGAATAATGACAGGGCTGCTAACATGGCACTGTCATTTACAACGATATCTATCTAAACTGGGGCTGATATACAGTCCCAAGTGGATGCAATCAGGCATTTGAAATGGCCTCACACATTTTTTGTAACTCTGGCACTGGCAGCATTAAGATTTGGGCACCTGGGCCACCATTTCTTTACACCAGTTTGACTTTGCCTACATCCCAATCAGCAGGTACTGCACTTTGTTCAAAGTATGGGGATAGTGACTGCTTAAGCAGAGGGCCGAACCAAAGATCGGAAACAGCAGAGGTGCTAGGATCACTGCAGTGCCTACCCTAATGTATTCTATTACGTTCTATTCTAGTCCATTAATTCTGTAATATACTTAAACTAAGGGTGAAAATATACTTGCCACAGCTCTCAATTAATCTGCACATGGTGAGTAGACAAGTGTACTTTTGGAGATTTAAAGGCACACCATATTAACCGGCCATAACAATAAAATTTTCTCGGACTAGCAGGCACGTCAGGTGCCTGCTAGACCAAGCAAACTTTACTGAATTCAGTCACTGTGAAAGCTTTAAATTACATCTGTCATTACAAGTTTCATACACATTCAGTGTGGACTGCATATTATGTTTCTGTCAATTTGTCACAAGACACACCAAGTACTTTGCTTAAAAATATCTCCTGTTCACCTTACATCTTTTTTCACACTACATAATTTCTGACTGTTCTTTATTAGAGGACTTACACCACCTTACCATTGGTCACAGTTTTACATCTGAGCATGCTGGACTCTGAGCACTGAAAGCTTAGGTATAGAATAGATCCCATGGCAAATGAGAATTAAAGCTAGTCCAGGCATAGGCCAGAGCTAAGCAAATTAAAATTGTTTTACAGACAAAAAATATTTAAGAATAAGCATGTGTTAAATTAAAGTAATTTTTGCACCACATGTTAGCTTCCTGCCCTGTTTATGGTAAGGACTTCGACAGCTCAGTCAGCATAGTGACTGGCAATGAGCTAAGCAACCACAATTCAATTCATGACAGGTGTACAGACTTGTCCTTCAACACATATCCAAGACCAGAAAAGCATGAATCTGACCACTCCCATGTCCAAAATCAAGTTAAGAATGCACTCCATCATACATCTTCATGGTGCAGACTTACCGGAAGCCATTACTTTACCCTTTATCTTGTATAGGTTATGAATTGGAGTAATATGCCAATAGTAAATAAAACACATGATTCTTTACAGTATACAGGGACACAAATCTAACCCATTCCCGACAACATTACCTTTTAAGTACTAAACTGAATTTCTATCAATTTTTCTACTAAATCTACCTGTCCAAGATGTTCAGTACTCATTAAATTAATTTAAAATGTCATCAGATATTAACAACTTTCACAGAAGTCTTTTGGTTTGTGAAGTGGTGAAAGAATTCCGTTACTCTGGGATATGACAATGTGGCACAGGTGATCAGTTCCCAGCACTTCCAGACAAAGTAGTGGCCTCAACTTTAAGGGTCAAAATGTGGACAATCTGAGCCTTGAGACCATTCTTGAAATGTTGGCATCTTACCACCCAGTGACACAGCATCACATCCAGAAGAAGATAACTCTCAACTTCCAGAATATGTTAAAACCAACTGCATTTGAACTGAAAGAACAGATGCCATAACCACTAGATTAGATGCAGGCAAAACAAAATACTGGAACTGGTCCTTTCCTCCCTCCTTTCTGGCATCTGTGGATTTCCACTCTCCTCTACTTCTGTCCACCTTCCAAGTCAATGGGTACTGCGGTTCCTTCCCAAGGATAAAGCAGCTGCCATATGAAGTTGTCAATTCACCGCCATCCAGTGCCTAAGTTAAAACTGAGTGGAGCAATACCTCTGTTCTCCCAGTTCATCTTCACAGCACTGACAGCAACAACTAGGACAATAATCACTGCTTCTGATAGACCAGCCAGTAAGACTGTGATGATGAGTGTACCACATTACACAATCTACAATGGCACATGATAGAAATCTAAAGACTCATTTTGTAAGAGTGCCAATCCTAACATGTTTCTATCCAGACAAAACACTAAAGCAGATACTGCTGACAGACACGCATGACTTTGGACTTTAATTGTGTTTGCTTAAGTTGTGTTATTAAAGTTATCACAAAACTGTCATTTCAAACCAACTGACTTTCAGCCCATGATTTGAGAAAGACTCTACCTCAGGAACCAAGAGAATAGGCCTTTGTTCACTAAATACACAAAACTGAGAAACATTTCCAACATACAGGCTTTGTGCTTCATAAAACTGCAATCATGGACAAAGTACAAATCACTAAGAAACTTCAAACTTGGTTTCTAGCACATAACTGTGTAATACCATGCATGATTGCATGAAGGAGACACTACATGACTATCACAAAAAAAACCCCCATTTCTTCTGTGCCATGCTAATTTTGTGTGTGTTCAGTTCCAGTCAAGCACATATTGAAATTGGCTAACACAAACTCCAAGAGCCAAACAATAATGAAAGTATTCACCCAGCTAATTTTATATTGCAAGTTATCACTGTAATCATAATCATAATCGCCATCTTCAATACTTGATTACATTGTGGGGTCATGGTGGTAAATATTTGGATTGCCATCTTCACAAAGCGTGATGGATGATCACCAGTCTTTCGCTGGAGACGTTGTGTACATCGTTAGGGCAGAAATCACTCTATCGGAAAGATAATGTACAATTTGGTATGCCGTTATCAACGTTCGGGAGGAATGTCCGGCCTCCATCCTCAAGGCAGAAATCATTCTGTCCTGCAGACAATGCACAGTCGGGTACGTAGTTGTCAGCACTTAAGAGAAGTACGCTGCCTTCGTCTCCAGGGCAGAATGACTTCCAACTACACGTCGGTAACTACCTACCAGGCTACACGGTGTCATAACTCAGTAGACCACAATCGAAGTTGATAATGTACTTCACATATTTAAATAAAATAAATACTGTACACACAACCACCCACATTAACTACTAAAATCTGCCTCGGTACCACAACAAACACATCGGGCAACACAGAAGACCTTCTGGATCATAAACGTAAACTTCCTAATTCTTTGACATATTAGCACGGCCGTGCTTGGCATACGATATAGTTATTTCAATATTCGTTTTCAGTGTTCTCTTACCTCGATAATTCGATAACAAAAATTAAGTGGACAGTTTTTGATACTCCACAAATAATTTACATGTTCGCATTACAGAATATAAAACATCATGATTTCATATAAAGCAGGTCACATTAACCTCACAAAGTGAAATCACTGTCACAAGCAGCCATCTTGCACCATCTTACGCAGTGATTCGCACTGCTCAGACAGATCAGCTCCAATCTCGACAAGAATCGAGGATCATACGTAACCAGTTCGCAACTGGGCGCTGTAATCATCATTACAGATACTATGCTTTTTATGACATTATAATGCAGCGAACGTGACGTTAAAATGTTTATTATGATCCCAACTAATTTACACGCAGTAAATCACTCTCTGTTTTGCTGGTTTCATTCATAACACGACGACTGTAATCCCCGATAATGCCAAACTGGCTTTGAATTGCGGGCGTGGACTAACAGCAAAATTCGGTAATTCTGTACGCTGCACCAGAGTAACACATGTGCAAAATCTTTCAAAGCTACGCTCCACATTTAGGAAACTGTGTTTTTCAACTATGCTAATACATTCTCAAAAGAGAGACCTTTCACCGCTACAGAAAGTGAGGGGAAGGGCGGCAATTTCATTCCGTTGTTTCCTTATTATATTTACATGCGGAGGATTCACCCTTAACAATGACCGCCGTTGTTTACGCGAAAAATTTAAAAACAACTACTTTTTCTTTATTATTGCTCCCCAGGCAAATGTTCTTCCTCAGCACAAAAAATACATTTCTGCCCTGTCATGTTTCTGTGACAGACATAATTCGGAGGTAACCCCTCTTGTTATTGAGCCAAAACAGAACAATATTTTTCAGCTCTTTATTGTTTTAAATCATTGTCCTCATTTTACCCACCACCCCCCAAGCATCAGCAGGTCATATGCTACAGACGCCATCTGTGATCCTAATTTATTTTATTCATCTTTCTTGACAAAACTGGCGTAGCACTCATCAATACAATCTCTACATACCCATGTTCATATGAGTCATCATACTTGTCACCACTATAACATATTAATACATTTAATTTATTTACTGTTATTACTGCTGTTTAATATTATCACCCATTACTGAAACAGTATTAGAGAAACAATTGGCTTTGTTGTAACAGAATGGTACCCTAACTTGTCCATAATTGTTTGCAAAGCACTAGGATGCAGTGGACCAGTTCAGTAGCTACCACCTCTCCATCACTGGGCTGGATCTTCTGACCACAGATTGGCACTGCTTTGTGATGGAATGATAACAGACCTTGCCAATTTTCTTTGAGCAATGGGTCACTAGAAGCATGAACAGCATTTGATCTACTAACAGAAGAACAGCAACAGGTATGAGTAGGTTATGAATGACTGCATTTTGTATTCTCACAAATTCCAAAACATTATTTTAGAACCCTATTTCACAAAAAAAATTCAACATAAAGTAATTTTCTTAGAATATGTCACCATTACTTACATCCAAATACACATCAATTAAGGTAACAACTGAAAACAACTAAAAATTTAGAAATCTTCGACATTTGACAGAGTGGGTCTGATGACAGATGCAGAATTTCAAGCTACATCAAACAGACGCTTTTCCTTCAGAATTCTAGCTCCTGCCTTTAGGTTTCTCTTTACTGTTCAGAATAATGGCTGCCAATAATAGGTTATTGGCAGCCATTATTCTGAACAGTAAAGAGAATTGCAGCCAATAACAATTAACTCACATCTCAGCTTATGTTTTAACAAAGCACACTCTCCTCAAACAACTTCACTGGAGTGTCAAAAACCTTATACAAATTATGTCATTCCTGCCAACATATGTGTTTTGACACATAAATTTGCATCATCTTCAGCGTCTACAATGTCAAATAGTAAAGTTCTGACACTGGGTTTATAACAAATACACATGAAATAAGAACAGTATATTTTTCTTCAAAGTAATCTCCCTTGACTGCAACATTCATCTTCCACACAAAACAGTCACTGAATGCATCCAGAGAAACAGAAATTAATCCAGTAGTTATGGTCTTCTTGAGGACCTTGCCATCCTGCAATCTTCTTCTTTTGAGGCTAGCTTTCACTTTAAAAAACAGAAAAAAAAAAAGTCAGCTGGTGAAAGATCAGATGAACAAGGACTGTGACTATTCTCCATCATGCCACAATTTGCCACAATGGAATAAGAGAGAATACGATCGCCCAAAAGAATGGTGTGGAATGAACTTTGTGCATATCTTCTTTTCCTAATCTTCCTGGAGGAACTGACAAATCATCTCCGTGTTAATGTGCAGTTGATCCACCATAATTTGAGAGATACTGATACAATGGTAAATACCCCAACTCATCTGCTTCTGGAGTATCGTTCACAACCTGTATTAAACATAGGAGACCTGCATTGCCTAGAACCGGTCTTTATGAGTATGCACTATACAGTCTTTGAGCTTTAATTCCAGCGCAAAGCCTCAATGGCACATGCTCGTACAGACTGGTTCGAGCCACAGCAGCTGTGACCATCAGACACATATCACAATCATGCATAGTAAAACAACACATTAAATTCTTTAATGAGAAATGTTTCCTGTTAGTAAGTCACACATGCAGACTTCACAGGTTCAGTAATTTAATGCTGGACTGCAAAATCTTCCATCATTACAAAGCTGAGAAACATCACAGTAAAAGAAAAGTGATATAAGTATCAAAGGCATCAGGGCCCCCAATAAAATGCCATATAATAATTACGAACAGAGACGTAATACTCATTATCATTCTGTTGGTGGGTAGTGCAAAACCAATGATGACAATGTCAGAAGCCACAGACCACAAAGGTTTTCACATACTTAATGGATTTTCACAAACAACTAACATGCACTTATACACAAAACGCAAATTAAAATTAAATTGCTCGTTTCTATTTTTTCATACACATACCATTTTTTTGTCACTGCAGGATAATTATAACTTTGTTAAAACTTTAGAAGAGAACTAAACAATTTGAACAAACACTCGCATGTATAGTTTTTAATATTGCTTGAAAAAATCTGTACATAATATTTCCATTTGGTTTCACTTACCACTATTATGAAAAACTGATCACATACCTTCATTGAACAAAGACGAAAGGTGATAATTATAATAATATTTATTTACCGCAATTGGGTTGTTACCCAGTGGCAGTGGTTATTTTACATGTAAACAAAACATGAAATTGGTTACTACTAAATTTAAGTAGGGAGGGCTACATGAGAAGCATGTAGTGGCAACTTGGAATCTTGAGAACCATCTCAGCATTTGCTTTTCGGCACAGCGAAACCAAGAAAAACCTGTGTCGAGGTGGCCGGTCGCAGGACCTTCCGAATACTGACCTGTAGCCAGCAATCCGGCATTTAAGTAAGTAAGTCAACTACAACAATACACATGGTCAACCAACAACAATTACCCAAAAGACAATTTAAAACTAGCAACAAAACACACGAGACAAATTAGAATACAACATGTACAAAAGGTAAAAACACCCAAGCAAGAGAGTCCTGTGTAGAGTTTTTTGTAATTTTTTTTTACAATCATTAATTCACTCGCACTTTCACCCCAGTCTTTCACTTCTCATCACTTACTACTCCTATAAACTTTTTCCATAAAGACTCGTTCCTCCACCCCACCCCACCCCCCACCCCCCCATACTGCACTTCACTTCACTTTGCTTCGTTCACTTCACTTCACTTTATTGCACTTCGCTACACTCCACATTAAATAACTTTTCACTTCACTTTAGACTTTTCACTTCACTATACTCTGCTTCTCTCCACTTTTCGATAATTTCTAGCACCCTTTACTTCCTTTTAATTCAACTCAATTAGCTCTTTCCTTACCCTCTTTTTAAAAGTTATTGGTTTGCAGGGGAGAACTCCTAACACTTCTGTCGGTAACTAACATTAAAAATGTTAAATATTATATATTAACACAGCTCTTTGCACCATTCATGCTCATTTACATGTGACAAGGGACATGGTGAAATTATGCAACCACACCCTTACAACCATCTTCCAGGAGAGCTATTTGACACACAATCAATGGTTCCCCAATAACGCATACACAAAAATCATTGGCATCTTTTATTTATTTAATTACATTGTTTGGAACACAGTTACAAGCAGAGGTGCACAAATTCTCTATAAATCTTGGAATCACCTCACATTTCTTGATGCCAGAAGAGTGACACAAAACAAGTTCATTACTGATGACCTACATACATTAGGTGCCACCATACAAAATTTAGTTGTCTGGGAAACCTGGGAACTGGAATTTGTGCACTCCTGGTTCTAAGAATGCCTGGTAATTATCTTATTAATATAAAATGCCAGTCTAACTTTTAATTATACAGCAATAAATCAATCACATAAGTAGGCCTTGCCACACACATCAAAACAATTGCACTTCACTGTTATGGCAAATTGTGCAAAACCAGCTACCAAATAATATCAACACCTGTAGCCTGATATAGATAGGAGATAACATTCCATCATTTCCATAAAATAACACTTGCATAATAATTACTTAAAACATAAGCATGTTTAACATACAGTACTTTCTAATAATGCAAAATTATGTTATCATCACATGGTTGCAAGTTTCTGAAGGAAAGAAGAGGACAGCATTTAAAACCTGTAATTATTATGCACTCTTATTACAACGTTATTTTCTCAGATTATACTACTTTCATTTAAAATTTTGTTTAATGATACTGTCTGTTACTATGATTATATATCTCATGAAATAAAATATCAGTTCCAAGTTCCAAGAACTACTACATTCATAATCCTCTTGGCAGTGTCAGGCACTGACCAATAAGTTAAATGATTTATGTACAGAAGTGTAAAGGGCCTCTATATGATTATGAAATACTAAAGCTGCACATGCAGTTTGGTTTGCCCATAGATGATACTAGTTTGCACCAGTGCTCTCAATGTACTTTTATTGAATTTTGCATGATTTATTACTCTACTAGCTTCAATACATACGATGTCAATTTATATAATATTTACTTGTTACATTTTCTTACTCTTGCCATATTATGTTCAAACTTATACTGTGTGCACATAAATCTATGTGAAGGAGATATTTGGGATCACGACTGGTACAACTCCTCCATCCAAATGATAATTTGCACCCCACATTTTTTGAGTCTACAAATTACATCAAAATGTTAATTTTAATGCTGAAAATGTGAAGCATGAACTCCATACATTTCTGTGACACCAGATGATAACAGCAACACAACAATGCTGAAAAACTGCAGCAGATGTGATCATCCACCAGTCAATCGCAGCCAGTTGTTTGGTCGATCATGGCCACTTTTTGGTCTCCATCAAAATTTAGTTGCCACCTCAGTACGATCAACAGCTCTTAATTCAACACCATTTTTTGTATCAACCTACCTCTGTGAAGAAGTCTTCTTCCAGATGAAGATAATTAAAAAAGATGCTGAAACCTTCCGGCTGTTGAACATTTAAAATACTCTTTTTTATGTGTGCCTACTTATCGTATTTACTCCAATGCAAGACCAGGTTTTATCCCTTAAACTCAACAGTTATATATGTGAGGTCATCTTAAATTCACATATAAAGCATCAAACCAGACCGCTCCTAACTGGATCGCTCGGAACCAGATAATGTGGATACAAACCAAGGCATGCATTGCCAAATTATCATGTGAGATCTGCGCTCTTCTGAGATATTACAGCGATAATTCCGTACTGATATTTTGGGATGACCTATCACTCCCATCTTCAAGAGTCAAGAAATCCATAAGAGAGAAAACAGCGTGACTGAAGTTAACTGACACAATCTTCTTGTTTGGGCTTTTTTAAAAGAAGGACAATGTTTCAGAAGCCAGTTCTGTTTCCATTTTCTGGTAAAGAGCACCTAACCTGGCGGACCCTTGGATCGAGCTATTCTGAATTACTGGGCACCATAGAAACAATAACTTGATAAGATATGCACCTGAGAACAAATTTAGTCCTTGGTAGTAATAGGAAAATGGCTATCAAAAAATTAAGAATTACAAGGCTTAAAAATAAAACCTGGACCAATCCACAAATTAAAAACCACAAAAAGACCAAATACAGACACAATATAAAAAAAAGAACAAACGTATTTAATATTCTTAACACCACAAACATCAGCTTTGGAGAAAAGTTGTGCATTTTTATAGGTTCAAGTTAGTTTACAAACCAAGAAATACACACATAGTATTTAGTCATTGTGGATCATAAGGGCATGGTGGTAGATCTCACCAGCAGTGACAATGAAGGGTTTTAAGAAATGCTGTACATCCAATGCAGCAGATGGGACTGATGATTATATGTTGTTGAATGATAGTAAAGAGGATGGGAATGTTAGGAGTGAGTGTAAGGAAGATGAAAGCACTGACTGTGAAGATGGAGATAATGGCACTGATTGATAAAAGTAGACAGAATTTAATGTGCTTTGTATATTAAGTATATCTGGCTCAGTACATGGACAAGTGGTGGGCACTTGTAAACACAGTAATGAACCTTCAGGTTCCATTAAATGCAGGGAAATTCTTGACTAACAGAGAACCGGTTAACTTTTCCAAAAGAACTCTGCTCCATGAAGTAAGTTAAGTAAATAAGTAAGTAAGTGTATGAAATTAATAGTAAAACATTTTTTCTTAGCAGACTTTTATTTTTGGGAGTTGTCTTAGCTTTGGATAAATATATTCTCCTTTGGCAGACATGTTTTTAGGTGGTCGTCTCACATTAGGGTAAATACAGTAATTATGAACCTTCTTTCAGTAAGTTATCGCAAGAGATGCAGAGTCATGCATCAACTTCGCAATAGTAAACTTAATGAAAGACACCTTTAAATTATGGTAAATTTTATATGTTCCATATCCGTGGATTCAGAAATTTTTATACCTATGGACTAAACCAACAAATGCAGGTGAATTTTAATATATGATAAAGCATATTTTATCAGTGTGCATTTGTAGGTTTACTACATCAGCACAAATATGACAAATGGTTTTAGTTGTAAAAGATAATTTTTTAATAAATGATACAATGGTACTTTTATACATTTGATGTTATGCTATTTTACATTTTTTTGCCTAGTTGACCTAATAATAATACATTATGTATTACTGTAGCTCATGAAAGATTTTCTGTCTTGAGAGTAGATCACAGAGGCCAAAAGTCTGGCCACCTATGACCTGCACATTCAAATATACATAACATAACAGCATCTCCCTAAACAGCCTTTTACAGGGAAATTCTGTGTACTGAAGCAAGCAAAACAGCAAGACTAAATATATAATAATTTTGTTCCAGTTGAATTAAAGTTCCTAGTATGCCTAGGACAAGAAAATATGCCAAGAAACAGCTTTTACTGCACCCTTGTTATGGAGTCCTTTATCCCTGTACTGTATACAAGAACTTAAAACAGCAGCAAAGCTCACGTTTACCTACTAAAAAGTCAAATAGCTTTCATACCACTTTTCACAAAACCTCACACAAATTTTGATGGTTTAATGCTTCAATATAATCTGAGGTTTCAGGCATTTTAGCCTTCACGCTAGTACTAAATGTCACTTAGTCACATAGGGACACAAAATCATAACAATCACACAAGCATGACAATGAAACACAACTTGCAATAACATGGGATACAGTGTAATTAATATGCAGTTTATTAAAATAAAAAAAAAATCTCCCCATAAATAACACATACTGCATAAACTGCACCAGTTCCTTCCCCACGAGTATTCATATCAGTATAAAACAAAACATTAACTTCAACTTCTATCACAAAAAATACAAGGCAGTGGTTCCCAATATGTCAAGAACATCCTTAAAAAATCAGAATATGTAAAATCTTCAACTCAAATTACACTATTTCTAAGAATTTATGCTTTGGTATTCTCTCCTTATAGTTATCCGTGCCATCTGGTCAATTTCATACAACCAAACATTTTACACAGCACTTCTCAGATTATTTTATGGCCGCAGAAACTGTAATGATGTGCAGTAGACCACGGCATATTTTAAATTGCTATCCGACCATTTAAAATGACAGACCAGAACCACTGAAAAGACCCCAATCAGGATATACAGCCTCTAAGACAAGATTAAACTCTTGCTTTCTTGATTATAATGCAGGAATGCTAACTAATGAAGGAACATGTTAGGTACTGTGTAACTACAACATAAATAACAGGAAGTATTAGTAAAAATTCTATAAAACAGAGAAGACTCAACCACGTAACTCACCTGTAACCTTGCCTTAAACTACCGGGGTGCTGATAAGTCCTTAGCCCAACCGGGAAGGAAACAAGCTCAGAAGCATGTTAGGGACGTGTGCAATTTCAACAACATCGAGACGCGAGCTGTCATCAAGTTTTTTTCCTGCCAGGCAAGGCGCTGAAGGAAATTCACGCCATTCTGACAGAAACATTAGCTTGTTTACTTCCTGGTCGGGCTAAGAACTTATCAGCACCCCTGTAATAATCGCATACAAAAGGATCTGCCTTTATGGCCTTTACCCAAAAAATTTTGTACACACCAAGAGACTTGAGAACCACAGTTTGAGTACCAATGATATCAGATATTATTCACAGGCATACACACAAAATGCAACTTGCATTGCAATGGCTTTGATGAGCAAATAGTGAAGCGTTTATACACGCATCAAACTGCAAAATCTCCTTAATGCACCATCACTTCTGTCCTGTTCAAATTCCATTAAAATCTTTCTGGCACTTCACATTTTTCTTTCCCAGATTTACACTCTGATTACAAACATACACACTACATTTCTAATCTAATGCAGCTCTGCCATTTCTAAAAAACAATAAAGTAGATGATTATCTTCAACACACAACGTGTACATCAATTTACAAATTCTATTCTGCCTTAGCAAAAAGCACTGCAATGTGTACTTCTCTAAACTATATTAAATATAAACTGTTTCAATCAAAACACAACAGACTTAGGCTATTTCCTCTGTACATTCCAACTTCCAGCGTATCAATTATCAACATTTACGTGAACTATACATCTGAGCTGGCCAAACTCAAAACATTTCACAACATGAATCCACACATATATAAGCTCCTGGCAGTTTTAACTTGTAAGGATCCTACACTCAGAAAGTCTTTCAGAGTTTTTATAACAACATATTTCAACACATAATTCATTCACCCTCCCCTTTCACTGTGAAATGAAGAAACAAATCAGCCTAAAATAATGATGTTAATTTAATGTACATAAGCACACATACCATAACAAAAGACATAAATCGACTGGTTGCTACTAACGAAGTTTGTCTAAAAGCACACAGAGGAACCTAAGCA
>Ga0123357_10006319_pt1 | contig 14425 bp, 13 predicted proteins | sample TergutEmb28metaG_FD_89873 | JGI IMG/M metagenome (GOLD analysis project Ga0123357, IMG submission 89873) | Embiratermes neotenicus P4 segment gut microbial communities from Petit-Saut dam, French Guiana - Emb289 P4 | ecosystem: Host-associated > Arthropoda: Insects > Digestive system > Gut ...
ACGGGACGCCGAAGGCGGCGTCCCCTACGGAAACGTTTGCCCAATTTGTCGTAGGGGTCGCCGCCCTCGGCGACCCGCCTGTATCAAACGGCGACCCGCTTGCCGTGAGCCGGTTGGTCAGGCTCTGCGGCAGGTTGTTGTGCGCGATGAATTTTGCTTTGCAGACGACGAATTCCCGCTCTTCCTGCGCATTGAACCGGTCGTAGTAGGGGTGCCCCGTGAGGCTGAACCACTGCCCGGCCTGCAATTGCCGCACGTTGCCTTCTCCACGGCAACTCATCTTGGCCCAGTCGTGCGATTCCTGGCGGCGGCTCGCGTAGCGGTTCAATTCCTCCGAGTCGGTTCCGTAGTAGAGCGTCTGCGGCTCGTAGTCTTCCAGCGTGCTTTCGGCTTCCAGCCCTTCTTCGCCTTGTTCGATACAGCCTTCTGCCCCCGTCTCGTTCGTGAGTACGGGCTTGTAGTCGAAACTCGCCAGCGTCGTGCTGCCCGAACCAATCTGTCGCGCCTGCTGCCAGTCGGTCAGGCTGTCCTCTTTCTCGGTGGCCTCCGCCCGGTGGAAGCGGATCGTCTTCTGGCTCGATTGCGGTAGCCCGAACGGGTCGTCGAACACGATGAAGGTCACGCACGGCGCTTGCCCGCCTTCAAACTCAAAGCGGTACGGCAACCCCTCCTCGAAGAGCAAACGCTCGATGAAGGCCAGATCGGTTTCGCGGTACTGGAGGCAATAGCTGCGCGGGGCGTATTGGCGCATCAGGTCAAGTTTAAGTTTTAACGCGCCGCCGATGGCCTTGTTGGCGTTGATGTGCTCGTTCAAGACCTGCTCGACGATCTCCGGCACGCTCAGGTCCTGGAACACCCGGCTTGTGACACGGTGGCGAAGGAGCGCCACGGGCGGCTCGATGGTGAGCTGGTACTTGGCAAAGCCCCCGTCCGAGGGGAGCATCTGCGCCTGGGTGATGAGCCCGCAACGGGTCACGTTATCCGTCGCATCATTGTCCGCCCCCAGCCCAGGCAGTCCGCCGCCCATCCCGGTGAGGATGTCCAGTTGCGCGGCTTGACCGAGGAGGCTCTTCAAGGGGATAAAGGCATCCGGCGAGAGGCAGATGACCTCAACCTTGTAGCACTTCGACAGGCTCTCCGTGCCTTCTACGCTTTGCGGCAGCAGCCGGTCGCCGAAGGTTGTGCCGTCGCCGACCTGGAGCGTAAAAAGCCGGTTGCCCTGCGTGAAGGCCGAGGCAAAATCGGCCAGCATCGCCTCCAGCGACTCGAACGGGGACTCCGGCAGCATCGCCGAGAGCTTCTCCAGCGGGTTCAGCCCACTGACGCTGTTCTTGACCTCTTTCAGGCAACTAAAGTCCATGAGAGCCTCGGTATTTCAATGACAATATCAATCATGTTTGTTTTATATCCGCCGGTTTGTCCTTGGAAATGGGACGTGCCAAGCTGATATCAAACCTTTTTTCAGCGTTGTATCCGGCCATCAACACCGGCTTTTGCAGTTGCGCCGCGCGGATCAGCGCATCGGCCAGCATCAGTACATTCTCTGCCGTGCCGACATCGCCATATTCTTTTTTCAGGTTGCTGGCATCAAGATACGGATCGATCTCGCAATCACACTCCCTCAGCGCGGCAGACAACGCGCCGATTCTGCCAGAAGCAACGTCATGTACCAGCCAGCCAATGAGTTCCGGCGGATCAGCATCTTCTTCGGGTTTTGGTTGTGCCGGGGCTGCTTCCTCCTTGGGTGGAGCCTCGGACTCGTCCGTTTTCTTCTTGAACGGTAAATCGAGCAGCCCGGAATCGATGAGCGCATCATGGATCGCGCCTTTGAGCCTTCGTTCCTGGGCTCTGCCCTGTTTCGATTCCAGATCGTCCGTCGTGCGCGATCTGTGCAGCGCAGCAAACGGCGAAAGGTTCCAAAAACCCGCCCTGAGCGGTGGGGGTATCCGCTCCCATTGGGGCAAGTCGGCCCTGCGGTGATCCCGTTCCCAGAAAGGCGTATAGGGGTCATCGTCTTCTTTGCCGCTGAAACCAGTTTGCCCCTCATCCGGAGCAGGCAACCCTGGACGGTTCAGCATCATGGCGATCACCGCATGCCCCGGTTTAACCGCATCTGCGGAAATCTGCCCTGCGGCTACCTGTGGGGCAGTCACAGCCAGAGGCGAATCCATGCCGACGACGATCACCGCTGGCAAGGCAGGGTCGTCCTCAAACTGCTCGATGACGTAATCAACAACCCTTCTGGGGTCGGACAGGGTGAAGCAATCAAAACCCTGCGGGAAACGCTCGATGCCCCTGAGCGCCACGGCTTCGCGCCAAGCCCGCTCAACCATGCTCTGTTGTGTCGAATTGGCAGTAACAAGCACCACCGGAACCCATACCGAGGCTTCGCATTGCTGAAACGCCGTCTCGAACACCCGTTCCAGCGAAGCACGCAGCGCCACCTCCCGTCCGGTTCCCTGAAGGTTTTCTGAAGCCTGTTCCAGCAAAACGCACTGCTTTGCCCCGTCTACAGCCCACTTCGGCATTTGGGCGAACTCTGCCCAGACCGCCCGGCATTGCACATGGGCGCGGCGGCGATCCAACGTCGCTTGATGCTCGGCTTTGTCAGCCGCAAGCTGGGCCTCTTTTTCGGCGGCATCGGCAGCTTTTGCACGATTTTGGGCGCTCTTTCTGTGCCAGACCCATGCCCGCTTGCTCATCCACCCTGCCGCCATCAGCAGAGGGGGCGGGGCGACATGAACCGACACGAGGTAAGGCAGCGTGCCTTGCAGCCATTCGACAGGCAGCACGAGCCAGAGCAGCCCCCACCACAGGATGACAATGAGGGCAAAGCACAGAAGACTGAAAGCCAGGCTGCTCTGCTTACGGGGTGTTGGTGTGTCAGCAACAGCGTCAGCCATTCTCGCGTACCTGATAGGCGTTTGAGGCCAGTTGCAAGGTGGCATCGAACGACACCGGGGGGCGGCGCGGGTGAATCTTCAGCGTACCGTCGACACGAAAGCGCAGCATCTTCCCAAAATGGGTTTTCGGTGCCGAAGGCATATTGAGCGTCACCTTGACTCCGCTGAGCCGGGTCTCGAAACGCTCAATGGCAACCTGTACCGCCCCGCGCAACAGCTCCCGGTTGTTCGGGCTCAAGAGGGTCAAGCCGCTCAGGTCGGGGATGCCCCAACGGATCACGGATTGGGCGGCTTCCGGGTAGTTCTTGAAGAGTTCCTCCTGCTCCATCACGCGGGTATTGAGCAGGGCTTCGAGGTCGCGTGCGAGTGCCGCCTTGAAGTCAGTCAGGTCGAAATACAGCGGCGGCGCGCCCGGTTTGTCCGGCTCGTCGTCCAGCAGCCGGTCCAGCACCGAAGGCAGCGTCAGCGTATGTGCTTGTGGGCGGCGAGACATGCTAACCACCGGGGATGATGAGGTTGACCTGATTGTCGAGGATCACCCGGTAGGCCACGAAAACGGTGACAACAACCAGGGCCAGCAGCGCAAAGTAAAACCACATGGGCAACTCGTTGCGCACGAATTCCTGAAAACGCTGCGGCAGCTTCCAGTTCGGGGCGAAATCGGGTTTCCCGCCGCGTATCCTCTGGATTTCCTGCCCCAGTTGGTGTGTCAGATAATCGCGCTTCTCCAGCCCTTCAAGCAAAAACTTGCCCTTGAACCCCAACAGCAGGCAGACATGGAACACCTCCAGCGCCTCGATATTCTTGACGGGGTCGGCGCGCAGTGTTCTGAGCCGCTCGAAAAAACCCTCTCCGGCAAGATGTTCGCCAAACAGGCGAAGTTGCAGCGGCGCGCGTGCCCATTCGTCGTGCAGCGGAAAACCGGCCTCCAGCACGATTTCGTCGAGCAGCGCGCAGAAGGCATAACGGGAATGCTCGGCCAAATCCACGGGTTTCCCGAAATTGCGCGCCTGCTTCTCAAAGTTGGCAAAAAACTGGTCGAGACGCCGGTTGAACTCGGCGCTGGAGTGAGGCGCGTTCTTGTCGCGCAGCAGGAACAAGAGATAGATGCCGTCTTCGAGCAGGTCGCGCAGGGCCGGTGGCGTCACGACAGGCTCAGTGACGGGCTTACTGGAGGAAATGGAGGAAATATCAGGTGCTTTTGTCATCATTTTGGTGGTAACGCCTTCGTAGGGGACGCCGCCCACGGCGTCCCGTTGGTTCAACGTAGGGGACGCCGCCCACGGCGTCCCGTTGGTTCAATCTTCTCTACCGGTTTTGAAGTCATCTCTACCGACTATGAAATCATCTGTGGCTGGAATACGGGACGCCGTGGGCGGCGTCCCCTACTAACGAAATACGGCGAACAGCTGGAATACGGGACGCCGAGGGCGGCGTCCCCTACCGAAATACGGCGAACAGTTCGAGCTTGAACTCGGACAGCGACTCCGGCACGTAAATGCAGATGGAGCGCGCCTTGAGCATGTTCTGGAAAATATCGCCGCGCGATTCCAGGGCAAAGTAATGGTTGCCCACCTGTGTCGGCAGGCCCGAAGGGGGTTGCGCGGTATAGGCCAAGGGAACGCCGCGCATGGCGGAGTGAAGGATTTTCTCCACGTCGTCCGGTGCCCCCACTTTGAACCGGGACGGCACTTCCTCAAAAACACGGGAAAACGTCGCTTCTCCCTGAACCGACAGATAGTAGTCGACGTTCTCAACCAGTCGGTCGCTCTCCAGACGGCCAATGTGGAACGAAGGCTTGTCGGAGGTAAGCGGAATCACCGCGTAGCGCGAGGAAATGACGGTGTCGAGCAACTCGCGGATGATTTCGTCGAGCTTGGGGAAAGTTTTAGAAGGCTCTTCGTGGCAGTACTGGGGCAGGTTTGCGAGCGTGTAGTTTTTGGAAAACGTAATCAGTTCGCCGCAGAACCCGGCCAGCGCAAGATACAGCTCCTCGGGATGCAGCGGTTGCGCATGGACCAGGTGGTTCAATATCGCAAAGTTGCGGTTGACGGTGTGCAACATCCAGAATGAAGCAATATCCGCCGTGCCGTAGCCGGAGATGTTTTTGGTGCGCTCGCGGTGCGAGCCCGTCAGCGCGGTGCTTTTGACCTGCATGATGTCAAGCAGCCGCTGGATCATCTCCAGCAGCGGCGGCGCGCCGCTGACCGTGACCAACGGCGGCAGCCAGGCTTCATCCTGCCTCCAGCGGCCAGAGGCGTTTTTCAGCAGCTTGGCGATCGGCACGGAATCGTAACCGTCGCGGTTCTCTTCATGCAGCATCAGCCGCACGTCGAGTTCCAATACGCTGAGGTCGGCCTCTATCCCGCGGGTATAGAGATCGGTCGTCATTTCGCGCGCGCTGCGAAAGCGCGCGGGCCGAGGGGGCTGTTCGTCTGCCTTGGCGGTATTGCCCCCAAAGGGACTGAGGTTCGGCAGGCAGGCATACAGCGTGGTTTGCGTGCCGAGTTGCGGCAAATCGTTCAGGTTGCGCGACAAGGGCTGCGGGTCATGTTCGGGCGCGTCGAACCTCGTCCCATCGCGGAAGGTCGCTTCCAGCCGGTTGGCCTGAACCATGCCCTCGCGCAGCAAGGCGGCATCGAGTACGAGATCGCGCAACCCCCAGGCGTATCGCTGGACGGTTTGCAGGACTTCGGCGGCAAGGTTTTCATCCCGCAGCGCTTGCTGCTGGAAATGTTGCGCGCGAAGAAACATCGCGTCGCCCCATAAGATACGTTGAGCTTTAAGCATTCAATGATTCCGGAAAAAGGTGGGTCATCTTCTCGAACGGCTTGGGGGGACCGAACGGACTGGGGGAATGATCCCCGTACATGTCGGGGTGTAGCTTTCCGTTTGCCCCGGCAGCGGCTCGGACTTGGGCGTGATGGCGGTGAAATGACAGTCCTTCGCCACAAAAATCAGTCCTTCCTTGCGAATGGCCTGCGCATCGAAGAGAAAGCGCCAGAACTGCGCGTCGGGCTTGCGGAAGTAACCGACCACGCCGACGTATTTGGTCTCAGGCAACAGCTTGTCCGTGACCTCCTGCATCGTGCCGGGCATGACCACCACTTCACTGGCGGCCACGAGTTCCTTCGGAAAGAGTTCCGCATCGCTTCTGCTCGTGACGGCATCGAACGACAGGCGCGAAAATTCGTTTTTGTCGCGCAACTGGAAGATACGCACCACGACCGAAAGGGACTTGCCGCTCACATCGCGGTTGACCTGCTGCTCCGCCACCCCCTTGACCGCGAAGTCTTCCGTGCCACGCATGATGGGGGCAGGATTGTCGCCGCGTGGGGCGGTTGGAGGGTTGAGCGCCTGCGCCAGCGCATTCGCGGCCTCCTTTTCTTTTGAGGGGAAGACGGAGCAAGCGGTGATCAAAACCGCCATCGCCGCTGGAATCAACACTCTCGGCCTGAGCATAACGGTCAGGCTTGAGAGGGGTTGAACGAATTTGAAACTGCTTTGCATGAATGCTTCCTTCGTTTGGAGGGGTCAAACATTTGGGAATTATTCCCTTAACTTCTAAAACTGCCTGTAGATAGATCCGTAGGGGACGCCGCCCTCGGCGTCCCGTTCGTCAGAATTGTCGCAACGCTTGCCACGGGACGCCGTAGGCGGCGTCCCCTACACCTGTTTCTTTAGAAGTTAAAAGCATCATTCCCAAACATTTTTACTGCCGGGCGGGCATGAAGTTGTGCTCATCGGACGAGGCATACCGTGAAATCCTGCCACAACGGCGCATTGCGGTTTGTCGCCAGGCCGCCTAGAATTATGACTATAGTTTCATGACCAGGGGCACATGATGAATCAAGTATCGAAATCACAATTCAAATCCAGGGCACTGGCGTTTTTCCGCCAAGTGGAAAAGAGCGGCGAGCCGGTCATCATTACCGACCATGGCGAGCCAAAACTGGAAGTCCGGCCCTTCCGGCTGTTACAGGACGACCCCCTGTCCCGGCTGCATGGCACGGTGTTGCGTTTCGAGCGCCCCACTGAGCCGGTTGCCGAAGACGCGTGGGAGTCCGCACAATGATCGTGCTGGACACCCATATCCTGGTCTGGTGGGCCTCCGGCTCCCAACAGTTACCGCCAGCGATGCAAAAAGCCATCAAGGCCCAGCTTGACGGAGGGCGCATTCTGGTCTCGTCGATCAGCGCATGGGAAATAGCCATGCTGGTAGCGCATGGACGCATTGCCCTGTCAATGGATGTCGGGCGCTGGCTGGAGACCGTAGAGCAGATCGAAGCGGTGCGCTTCGTGCCGGTAGATAATGAGATCAGCATCAAATCCTGCCAGTTACCCGGCGAATTCCATAAAGACCCGGCAGACCGCATCATCGTTGCCACGGCCCGCCACTTTGCCGCGCCGCTTTTGACCGCCGACGAAAAAATCCTGGCGTACCCGCATGTGCAAACCATCCGGTAACGGATGCAAGGGGCGGCTCGATCATGTTTGTTATATCCGCCGGTTTGTCCCTGGATGGCTTCAACTGCCATGCGTGCCACTGGACTGCCCTTTTGAGACCAGCTTTGAGCCGTCCGAAACCTCATCGCCCTCGCGCGCGACCGGCCTGCCGCCGAGCGTTGTGCGCGGGCCGTCGTCCCCGGAAGCCCCGGAAACGATGGTGTGCGTACCCCGGCACTTCGGGCACGTCACCTTGTCCCCGATGCAGGCCACGGGGATGCCGTCGATGGTCTGGGGCACGGGGCCGTCCGCCCCCCAGGCGGTAATCACCGTGCCGTTGTGCGTCGTGGTGTCGCCCAAAACGATGATATTTCTTGCCATGATGCTAAGTTCCTTTCTAGTGGGTTGCATTGGATTAAATTTTGATTCTCTTTCAAGTCCGCACAGGCTGAGGTGCGCGTTGCGAATCTCAACGTCACAAAGGAACAGGAATGCTTGCTGAGGGTCACAAGCACACCCCAGCCTGTGGGGGCTTCCGAAATTCAACAACCTGTAAGGCTATATGCCCTAAATTTCTTTATTTACAATTACATAAATAAAGTTCAACCGTGCTTCACAAACATCTTGGTCTTCTTCAATATAATTTGCAGAAAATGCACACGTTGCTCGAACATATTTTCTCCAATCAGCATCAGCATATTCCAACATTGCATTATTGATTGAGATCATCAGTTTAGTCTTGTCAGCGGTAGTTTCAGACATTGAAAGAATCGTGGAAAATTCATCCCGCTCATAATCTGAGGGATCTTTTTTAACCCTCATAATTCGCTTTATTTCATGAATTCTAAGCTCTGTTTCAGTGCGAAGGCATGAATATGTATTTAAAGGAGCAACTGAACTTTCAGAAACTGCATCGTAGTTAACGTTACAATGCTTTTCTTTATACCGTATCCATGCGCGTTGTGCCGTCTTAATGGCTTGCACGTTTTCCTTGCCAGCCGATTTAATAAACGTTGAATATATTTCGTTGAGAACTTTATCTGCTTTTCTATATTCTTCCTCATCCTGTGCGTAGGAAAATACTGAAAAAATAGTCAATGAAACAATAACGCAATACTTCGAAAATTTTTGCATTATCATCTTCATTTTGCCAGACTGTTACTCAATAATGAGGGTTGAATCAAAAGATGCACAAGCAGCATCTGAGCCCTTTTCGCAAACAGTCAAAAAGCGTTTGATATATGGATCTTTATATTTCGCTTTTAGCTGTTCAAGCTTGTTTTGTGCGGCAGAGCAATTAGCTTTCAACCCATTGAGAATCTCTTTATTTCTTTCCACATCGTAAGGTTCTTCTCCTGCAAAATGCTCACAGTCTCTTGCATACTCAACAAAGCGCTGAATGTCCGGAGGAGAGCTTTCAAATTTATCTGAACTTACACCAAAAAACTCCAAAAATTCTTTGCTCGCTGCCTTGCTGAACTCCTTTTCCTCTGGAGATAGGATGTACTCCTCGGTTTGTTCGTCAGCTTGAGAAGAACTGATCTGTCCAGCAGTAATGCCGACTAAACTCAGAATAACAAATATCCGAATGGCTTTATGCAAGGGAGTCATTTTCAATACTTCAATCCGCAGGCTATACGCCTGATGATTCGTTTCTGCCGGGTGACAGTAATATTTATTACGTTTTCTTTTTTCAACTTATACAGGCCATTTTCTTATTTAAGGACATATTGCATTTTTTCCTGTGACCAAACATAGTAGTCTTTTTTAATAGACTTTTTTGTTTCTCTACCTTCGTATTCGTACTGTTCAGTTTTTACAAGATAATCATAAAATCCGTTCGTTTTTGTTTTTAATGCTTGCACGGTCGATTTATTTCCATATCCAAAACGATCTCGCATCCCATCCGGATGTAATTCTCCTTTACTGACTTCAGTTGAGTTGACTCCTAAACTAAAAATTTCTATCAATTTTCTTTCGTGCGGAATAAGCAACAACAAATATTCTTCGTGATTATCCTCTCCTGTATTCCAAGTAAGATATGATCTACGTAAACCAATAGCTGTAGTTTTTTCGTTAACAGTATATGGAGCCAAGTCAAGCTTAATACTATAGCTATCATAATCCATAACATTTTCATTCATTAATATTGGAGAGTTAGTATGATATTCCAAGGTGTATTTCTGTTCCTTAAAACTTATCACGCCAATATAAATATCGAAATTTTTATTACCACAATCTCCTTTTTCTGATTCGCTTGCATCAACACGGTTTTTATTATTCACCACACAAAGCATCATTACATATTTATTTCCACGCCATTTCCGTATTTGAACAAATGGTACGGATTTAGCTGCTTGCTTTGATACAAGTAAGTTTATAAATTCTTCAACACTGACTCCTTCGGGTAAGTTCCCATCAATTCTTGGTATCTGGTCGCAATGCGCGGTTGGAACGAGAGTACAAAAAAACACTACAGTGCTAACTAATACAGACAATAGCTTCTTCATAAGACAGCCTCAATTCTTCCCTCGATTTTTTTATTACCGTTGCTCCACATAAACAGACCCATCGAAAGTAAATGTCTTTGATGATGTTTTGCGTGTTACGCTTTCTTTGCAGTTCCCTGCACCATCTTTTTTTCCATCATAGGCATGACCACTAAACTGTGTCTTTGCAAGAATATTGTTATAATTATTTGTTTTTTTATCTAACATAATAAGAATGGTTTTTGTTTCATCCCAAGCTCCTTCACAATTATCAAACATCTCATGTTTATTGCTTGAATAGACTTCAAAATCATTCAGTACTTTTTTCAATACACCTTCGTGGTAAACGAATAAATTAAATTTTTCACTAGAATATCCAAATGCACGACTAAGCCGCTCCGTCGTCAGACGCACGCCAAAAGCTCTTGTGTTATCGTTAAGTTGATAATTTGCAACATCTATTTTTGCAGCAGATAACTCATCTTCGTAATTACCTATTGTTACGTTGCTGGCTAGAATTTTATTTTCCGTATCCGTTACAAGAATGTGTACAGTATATGTTTTATATCCAATTTTATTTTCTGACATTTTCTCTATTAATATCCATACAGACAATTTTTTGTTTGGAAGACTTGCTTCAGTTACCAGATCAATGCTTTCAATGTGTTTAACCTGCAATTGCTTGACAATTGCTTGAAACTTTAGCGCATCATAAGCCTGCGCATGAACAAAAAACAAAGAAAGAAACAATGAAACAAATAATTGGAAGAGTTTCATTTTTATATCCCCATCAAATTTTTTAAATTGTTAAGGCGCTCCGTTCTGTCACCAAGACCGGTTAGTGCACCATTAACAGCTATTGTCGTATTTGTAACATTGTCACTATCAGCTGCAACTAAAAATCCTGTTCCTATCTTTGTAACATAAATAAACGCTGATGCGATACCATATTTTAAACTCTCGGATATTAAGTGGGGGTTCTCCACAAAATCCTGAATATCATCGGGATTCTTTTCATTAAAGAACTGAGTTGTTATGCGGTAATTTTTTTTGCCCGTCAATTGAATAATTCCACGGCCCCTATATTTATAACCTTCCTGAGATGGTTCTGAGCCATTCTCCATTCTGTCTGCATATACGTAACTCAATAAATTTCTTGCATTGTGTGCGTAATTTCCCTCCTCTGTCCACAATTTAGGTCTTAACCTAGAGGTATCGCAATCATCTGTATTCGGGTTATAACCGCTCGTTTTGTCCGTCTTAAGTCTGCAACCAAAAATTTGACGCATTCTTCGTGGATTATAATTGCCATCTTCCTCACGGGTTTTGAATTTGCTTTCATGCGCTACTTGAGCCAAAAAGTGAGCAATCCTTATGGGAGTATTTATGTCATAAAGAGGGGCATATTTATTCATATGATTTAATATACTCTGATGATACTGAGGAGAACCTTCTGGGCATGCTACATTAAGCATCTCCAAAGTTATTAATTGTGTTTGTTCAGACTCATAAAAATTCTCAATCAACCCCAACGGATGCACATGCCAGACTGTAATCTGATCCTTCGCCGGAAACCCATGATTCCCGGCCACCTTGTCCCACCAAAGCAGCTTCTCGATACGTTTCTTCTCTTCCTCCCACACTTTCTCGGGACGGATATTGCTAAAGGGAATTTTCCCCGCGTACTCAGACATCTCCTTATCCAAGGCATCCCATTCGCTCATCGGCAGACCCCATTCGCTCTTGTGCTTGATGACCTGCCTCGATAGCGTCTGCGCCAGCCACGGTTTTCCCCACCCTGCCTGGATTTCCTTGTCCGTCAACTCCTTGTTGCCGTCCTCATCCAGCAGCTTGAACAACTGGCTGAGCAACGGGGTGCTGGGCGTGTAGTCCTTTACCAACCGGCGCTTGAACCAGTCCAGCGGGTTCAAAGGGTCTTCCTCCGTCGTCTCGAAAGCCGGCCACGACCACGGCGAGCATTTCGTGACTTTGGGGAAATCCTTGTCGCTTATCCAGCCTTCCCCTTGGAAGACGGTATCCCTAAACATCCCTTCCTCGATTGCTGCGTACTTGATTTGCCACCAAGTCGCCGCTTTGTCGCCCTGATCGTCCTTCGCGCTATGGGGGGTGGTGCCCTCGTCGCTATGCACGATCAGCGGGTTGCCTTTCTTCTTGACATCGATCACCTGTACCGCCACGACTGAGCCTTTCACTTCATTTTGACCTGCCTTCAGCGGGAATTCTTTCCAGGCTTGAGTGAAAGCGTTGTTTATTTCTATGATCCTATTTATGTTCCCCAGCCTTTCCGGTCGGCCTTCGTACCAGCTTCGCAGCACCCACACCGCTTTACCCTCCTCGGGGACGAATACCTTGCGGTGTGTGCGGCCTGTCGAAAACGTATTGGCAGACACGGATTGTTCCCCATTTTCATCGACCGCCGCGAAAAAGTAGTACTTCGTGGCCGCGTCGTTCGCTTTCAGGTAGTACTGCTCCGCTTTCTTGTAGCCTGCCTCATTGGGGGCAAAGTCGCCACGGAGTTGCACATCCGTCTTGCCGCGCTCCAGTTTGTTACGCGCCAGTTTGATGAATAAACCCTCTTTCGGGGAATCCTTCGCGGGCATCAACAGTTCGCCATTCACCAGCTTCTCGTCATACCCCGGTAGGAATACCGGCTTGGCTCCTTTGTCGATCTTGAGCAGGTTTTTCTCGCTGAGCGGGGCTGTGGGTTCCAGCTCGCGGCAATCTTCGATGAACTTCTTGAACGTCGGCGAGAACACTTCCAGGTGCGTCACCGTACGGGAATTCCTGGTGGCGCAGTCGATCACTTCCGGGTTGAACCGGAGGTAGTTGCCAAGGTGGCCAACCAGTTCGCCCGCCTTGATGGCAGCGGTTTCCTGCAGGTTCCCTGCAACCTTCTTGTCGTTTGGCACCGCAGGAAAGACATAAACGCCGTCCTTGCCCTTGTCTTGCGGCCCTTTGATGGGGAAGTCGAGCTTGCCCACGTGAACCCGGCACTGTTTGATCAATTTGTCCTTGTTGAAGTCGTTGCGCCAGAAAACATCACCTTCTATGCCTGTAATCCTGTACCAGTTCTCTTTGTCGTTTCCAACCTGAACAAGGGCTCCGAGCTTGATGACTGTGTCACGCGGTGCCCAGCCAACAAGGGTGCCGGAGGGATGATCCCGCAAGTTGATACCCTTTCCGCCAGCAGGCGGGGCGGGGTTTTCAGGAATGATTTCGCAGGTCGGGGCATTGGGAGCGAGAGGAAGGGGTTGCCCATCGGGCCCCAGCTTTGGTTCCGGCATCTTGCAGGTTTGGGGGTCGTGCCCCCAGCCTTCCCAGTTAGGGGCATTGTCTTTGTTTTGCGGAGCAGGGTCGCTGACCCGCTCGCCTACTTTGCATTGCGAGAGATCCCTGACCCAAAACCCAGGCCGCGGGATGCCTTGATCGTTTTCGTAAACATCCCAATGTCTCAAGTGCATGTACAGGCTGTAGAACACGCATGAAGGGGTCGTTTTGCCCGCATTATCCCCCTGCATGAATGTCTCGGAGACTTGCAGCCGGTGGCGCACAAGGGCAAAGCTGGTGGCGAAGTCGGCCTGGACCTGTTCATAATTTTTGTAACAGGACTTGGGCGGTATAACGTCGTAGCGGTAGGCGATCACCTCACCGTCCGCGATGCAGCGCACACCATCGGCCTGGTTGAAGCGTGAACCCGTATCTGCGTCAAAGTGAATGCCCCCGTGCCATTGCCCGTTCAGACCCAGCGGGTAGAAACCGTCACAGGCCGACTGGCCCCAGCTTTTCGTGAATTCTTGCGGGTCATCCTCCTGAGCCGCGACGGACTGAGTGCCCGTGCCAGTCTTGGGAAAGGGCAGCATCCATTTTTTGAGCGGCGCAGGTTCAAGCACAACCGGTGGTTGAGCGGTTGGCGGTGTCTGAGAGGCCGGGGGTTGCGAGGCCGGTGGTTGATTGGGTGAAGGTGTGTTAGCCATTTTTCAACCTGCTTGTCTTTTCTGATCGTATCGAACGGGTCATGCTTTGTACGGGAAGAGTGAGGTCAACCCGAGAAATCCTGTATGGGCAAGCGTTCAAGCTCATCGAGTCGTCCATCAGGCATGCCGGGGAGTTTTTCGTCCAGACTCGTCGGCCCATCGAAACTCTGCCCAGCGCTTTTGAACGAGATGTTGCCGGGGCAGTGGACGTCGATTTTCCCACCTTTGAGCCGGATGTATGCGCCAGCGCAGGTGAGCAGCAATTCTTCACGCGCTGCGGCGGTGAGCTTCTGTTTGTTGGCGGCAATCCGCACGTTCTGCTCGCCCGTGATTTCCACATCTCCCGCTTGAGCTTCGAGTTTTGCGTGCCCCTCGGCGGTGATGAGCTTCAGGTTGAACTTGTCCGCCACGCCCACTACGAACAGACTGATCCTCTTGCCGACGTTGTGAATCCACCGTCTGACTGTGCTCTGCTGCGTGTCCCGCAGGCTCACCGTGTCCAGGTTCTTCTCGGCAATGAGCGCCAGCTCTTTCGGCGTCGTCAGCCCGATACCCTCCGCGCCGCTCATGAGGATCACAGGCTGCTTCCCAC
>Ga0123357_10006320_pt1 | contig 14424 bp, 10 predicted proteins | sample TergutEmb28metaG_FD_89873 | JGI IMG/M metagenome (GOLD analysis project Ga0123357, IMG submission 89873) | Embiratermes neotenicus P4 segment gut microbial communities from Petit-Saut dam, French Guiana - Emb289 P4 | ecosystem: Host-associated > Arthropoda: Insects > Digestive system > Gut ...
AGCATGCTTTGCGATGAGAGCGATTAAGCCATTTCTGTCCCAGGATTCTTTGAGAATGGTTTATTACTCTTATTTTCATTCAATAATGACATATGGATTGATCTTCTGGGGGAATTCCCATCATAGCAGTACTATTTTCAGATTGCAAAAGAGAATTATTAGAATCATGGTAGGGATAAGGAGCAGAGATTCATGTAGGGACTATTTTAAGAGATTGAAAATACTACCACTACAGTCACAATACCTACTATCACTCCTTCTTTTTGTGGTCGACAATAGGGATCAATTTAAAGCAAACATTAACATACATAACTTTAACACTCGAACTAAATTGAATTTGCATAGACCAATATCCAACCTGTCAGTACACCAGAATGGAACACATTACATTGGGATTAGAGTATTTAACAATCTGCCTACCCAAATTAAAACTGTGTCCCATAATAGAAATCAATTTAAACGTGCCTTGAAAAACTTTTTATACATACATTCTTTTTATACTTTGGACGAATATTTTAATTGTACTAAGTTGTAAAATATTTAGCTACCTTTTGTGATTTATTCTGATATTCTAATGACTGATGATTGCCCTAAACCAAATAGTTAAAAAAAAAAAAAAAACTTACAAACCTTGCCCAAACTCGGACCACATTAGGATTGCTTTTCTTCGTAATAGCGAGTAAAGGCAATTTAGATTGTGGTTCATGACAATTGTATGGGTTACAAAGTAACTGTAACTGTGTTTTGAACTGTGCATTGGGAGTTAAACACAATTGTACTAGACACAATGGTAAATGTAACTATATTTTAAACTACTTACACTATGAGTTCATGACAACATGCATCTATTAATAATGTAATTAGGAAACTACTTTATTGTGAGTTCATGACATTTGTATTGTGATTTCATGATAACTTGTAACTGTTACAATGAAATTGTGAGCTTACTATGACTATATTGCACTTTGTATTTAACTATACGATAGTTTGGTTTAAGACTATTTGTACTTATCACAATGTAATACTAATTGGACTTGTTCTATATCCTATGGGTCACAACCCCTTGTTGGATCAAATGAACAAAAATAAATTGAAAAATTGAAAATTGAAAATACTTCACCAGTAAGTATAAAAGAAAACAAACAGAGAAGTTGTCATATATACATTGAACAAAAAATCATAATTTTAATCAATACAAATGAAGTATAGCTTGTCAATGAAAGTTTAATTGGTAATACAGTACCTTATAAGAAGGAGATCCCAATTCATAAAAACAGAAAAATTAAATCTATATTTATGTTTTAGAAGTCTTAGATTTCACGTGTTTACCCTCAGATTAGCCTGATGGTGATGATTCAATGTCAAAACATGTTGCTGAAGTGACTGACAGGTTATTTTTATAATAATGAAATTGTGTTGGCAGGGGCAAAGTTTTTTAAGTTATAATAAACACAACAGAATACCAGACATCAAAATCATACAGTGTTGAAAACTGCACTCTTCTGGACAATAACCCAGAAGAGCGCAGTTCAGCTATAATAATTCTTCCATTGATAAGAGAACCTGTAGTGTGTGAACCTGCAGACAAGGAGTGTTTGCTGCATTTTGAAATTACCTTTTGCAGCTTGTGCCATAAGTAAAGATAAACACGTGCCTTATTTTTTTAATCTACCATTCAGCACACTGGGTGTGATTTTAATGCATAGTAAAACCAAGTGAAAACATATGGGAATTTGGGTATTTCTAAACTTTCATACCTGGTTTTTGATGATATGTTATTTTGGAATTTTTCGGCATTATTGTAGAATTTTGTTCTGTTTTGTGTGCCTCAAATTTTGTTCCTCCTCTCCAGGAAGTTAAAATTGATTTATCATTCTTCTCAGATGTCGTGTAGTACAAAAGCAAAATGTAAAAGTGAAATAAAAATATAGTTTTCATAATAGTTTGTGGAACTTTGTCAAGGTGGAAGAAGCAGTTTACTCTAAAACATTGCTAACAACTTGCAAAATTACACGATGTCATAACCTAGAACATTATAATCTCAACTTTAGCCATTGTGACAACCCCATCTCACGTGCAATGTACTACATATATTTCAAGTTTTATTATTATTGTAGTAGTCGAGAACATCTCATAATATCTGTGTTTCTTGTCAGCAGTACGTTGATGTCCAGTACTTTTGTTGATATGAAAATACTTCTTCATATAAATGTTTCTGAATTTCAGCTTTCAGGACTTTCAGCTTGTCAGACCATTCAGGTGTGTTGAGTGCCAACACAGAAGCTAATGGTTCTCTTGTGTGTTTGTCATTGACACATTATTTACAACCAAACTCTGGTGCCAGTATCAAAGTTCTAATGGTGAATGATTATAATGAAGTGACTGTTGTTGGAACTGCTACAGCACCACATGGAGATATCCAGGTGATAACACCTTTGTTTTATATTTGATAATGTTGCATTTGAATTGCGTTGTGTCTGTGTAGAAGTACATAGATGTACAACCACCATGGCCTGACTACACCTCAACACTTCGTCCACCAGATTTTTTTCTGTTATAACAATTTGCTGCAGTAATTTAACAGAATTCACTCTCTGTGTAAGAAAAGTGAGTTACCTTTTAGCTTTCGCTCATTTCTGTTCCTCAGTATTTGCATTATTACGAGTATATAAAGGGATTTTCTGGTAGCACATATGTGTTTTATTTTATAAAACAAAGAACTTGTAAACAGAATATGTTTCTACAAACAAGGGGTATTTAAACAAAGATCAGTACTTTATTTTGAATTAAGTTTATAATTTTTTAACCCTTTGGTGTCCAATATTGTCATGCAAACTTTGGCCAGAGAGTGCAAAGAGCCAGACCATGTCTCTGAGACAGGTTGATTTTTCCATGAGAATGTGATAATGGTTCAGCTTGTAAGTCAAAGATGGCAGCTAGTCACTGTTCTGCAGGCTTTTTTTGATCTAACTGCATAACGCACTTATTGATATATGCATTTCAGACCATTCAGTTCATTGAAATGACCATGAATACACTGCATGTGTTGTCTGCTAACCAAGATGGCTGTGTTCAGGTGCACCTGTATGAGTTTACAAGAAATAAGTGATTGTTTGTTTGAAAGTGGTATTAGTGGGTCTTGCAGCCATTAGGAGTTGATGACTACAAATTTCAGGAAACTAATGGCAGTGAAATTTCATGAGAGTGGAAATGCCTGAGGTAAAATATAACTGTTGTGTGGTCGTTCCCATCTGAAAGTAAGAAATGTGATACAGCACCAAATAAAAGTGACCAGGACAGGCATGACAATGACTACCAGCCATGTGTGTTGAAATTCTGTTCAATAACATCTCCTCAGTAATTTATCATAGTTTAGGTGACAGTCCTTCTGTAACAAATGTGTTGTCATGATTTTTGACCAACTAATTTTTTTAAATTGGAGCTGTAAAACAAGCAAATGTGCCAAACAATGGTTTGTTAGTCAAGCATACATACACAAAATGTAGGATGGAAACTGGTTGGATACAACAGAAGAATAAATGAAGGTATCCTTTGCACTTCACATTATGATGACTGTAGTGAAAAAAACCTACAATTAAAACAAAATGAACAAAGAAGGGTATTGTACAAACTTCTGTACTCGTTAAAACAAGGCCATTTGTTTGATTACTATTCATTTTTTTGATTTCTACACTTTGCAGACAACACAACTGCAGATGCAAATGATAATCTTAAAGGAGAAATGTTATGTAATTCCAGAACCATCGATTGAAGACAGTTTATATGCTGCAAGAAATAGTCATTGATATGGGCCTTATGAAGTTTAGTGGATGTTTATCTTAAGTACAGTGTTATCCTTCCAAATGTACTAGATTTGGGATCAAGTTCTGTAAGTTAGTGAATCCAATTTTGGTTGTTTTGTAAACTGCAAAATTTGTACTGGTGATGATGTATTGGAAGGTAGTGATAGGAGTGCTAGTGAAAATGTAGTACTAGAACTGAGCCTGTAATGGCCAAGGGATATGCTGGTATATAAATAACAGGTACTCCCAAATTGTATGTAAATTTTATATTATTCATTCTGAGCATTGCTGATAGCCAGTTCACAACACTCAACCAAGAAAAGGCAGTGTTCTTCCTTAGATATTTATATTATATTATAATACTGAGCCACATGTTTTAATCCATAAGGGATCTTCAGGGAACAAGTATCATAGGATATTGCACAAAACTTGTTTAGCTATTTTTTACACATAAATAACATCTTCTGCATGATGTAGAATAGTAAAGTAGAAAAACATGGACAGATGTGTGTAGAATAGTTGTATAGTTAAATGAAATGGGATCTTTATACATCTGTGGGGCAGCTCACATACTTAATGACGGTTGGCACAGTACTGGACTGGAGAAGTGCATACAGTGTTTTGATAGGGAGACCTAGGGGAAGGTAATATTAAAATGGAGCTTTACAATGTGGGATGATGGGCATGGACTGGATTGATCTTGCTCAAGAGAGGAACATGTGGCAGGTGATTGTGAATGCAGTCTTGTACCTTCAGGTTTCATAAAATGCAGTGTGTCTCCTGATTAGCTGAGGACCTGTTAGCTTCTCAAGAAGGACTCTGCTCCATGGAGTTTGATAGTTATGCGAGTACTTCAGAATTTCTCTTTTCAACAATTGGCAGTGGCCTTTTGAGCATGTGTGATGGTTACCAAAGTCCCTTACAGTTGATGGTGATTATTTAAAACTATTTCTCATGTGAACTCTATAGGTGTGTACGTGTAGAAAAATAGATTTAATTAACATATAATTTCATGTGCTGATACAACCATTATTTTATTAAATGTAAACAATACAAAGTGAACATGCCAGAATTGTTACCCTGTATGAATACTACATAACTTTTTTTCTTGGATATTAAAAATTAGACTAATAAGATAGAGTTTGTAAATATAAGAACTATATGGGTAATTGATTAGGGATTTATTTGCAGTGGGAACATTATAAGCTATGGCAGTAAACTTGGACTGTTACCCAATATGTAAGCCATTTTACCAGTGTTCATGTGGGTACTATGTACTGTACATTACTAAACTTTGCTTTTATTCAATTTTCTTTCCTTAAGGAAAGTAAGTAAGTTTATATCATCACTGTGTCATCTGTGTATGTGTCCCCTTTTAACTTTTCAAACATGTGACAAATTTTCATGATGCCTGGCATGAATGCTGTGGTGTTGGGTGTCTCTTCAATGCCGCACTTCTCAGTTTCCTACAATTAGTAATACAAAATTTTATACATGTGGACTTGTGAAGTTGGAACGACACTAATGCTGCGTAATATATTATATTCTGAGATAATGTGTGGTGAAAGATATTTGAAAAATATGTAGAACAAAAATAGGCATTACTGTTAATAATAAAATATAATACCATATGTGTAGCAGTTTATACTTTTCAATGTTTGTTTATTGTTTTTCTGATCAATACAACACCATATTATTTTGTCACAGTCACTACTACATATAATATATAAAATATAAAATCATTTATGGTGTTGTATTTATTGGAAAAGTACAAAAAAACTAACATTGATTGAACAAATAAAATGAGATGTTGGTACCCAAAAAGGGTTGTATTTTGAATGATATTACTTACAAATATATACTTATTTAGCTTCAGGTTTCATTGTGACAACAAACAAACACTTGGAGCTAGGTGTGTGTAATTTGGCATGAATTAGACCATAAATATACCTTCACATTATGTGTGAAATGTTGTTTGTAAGTCAGCGGCTTCAAATGTGGTGACAGTGTGGACGTTGGATGTTAGATGCAACACGTTTGATATACACACAGTCTGTTCATAAGTAGGCCTAGTAAGCTTTTCACCAAAATGAAATAACATAACAATAATAATAGTACTGTAATAGGTCTAATGGACTAGGAACCTGTCCAGTAGAAAAGTATGCTTTATGAGTTCTTTCTGGAGTTCCTTGTTTGTAGTGGGCCAAAGTAGGTAATTGTTGTGTGAGGTAGGGCATAATTCCTTTTACTTATATGTTAAGTATAAAAACTTGCAAATTGAACTCTGTGCTTGAGAACCGAGAGTGATCCATGAACCTCTTGTTTCGGCACTGTGTAAATATTTGTGCCTCTGATAGCCTGTGAAGTTATGTTGTAAGGAACATTCCTGTGGGTAATTAATTTTATTAGTGAAGTAAATTATAAAATTTCTTAGTTTTCAGTGACAGTCATCTTAAAAGTAATAATTTGGAAAGCAGTTGTCTTTCTTTGAAAGGTATATTGTAGTGTACACAGAAGTGTACATGCATACAACATTTACCTCATGTGCTATGCTTGTAGTATGTGGACTGCTTGATGACACTACTGAGTGTCCACACTCTGAAGCAGACATATCTTTTAAATGAACATGTTCACTACAATTTTGCTGTGTGTCTTTGCCTTCTGAATGACTATTCTAACAACATAACTAAAAATAGTAATCTGATTTAACAGTGACTTACAGGCTCCCTTGTAAAGATTGCTTTTGTCAGTACTGCAGTCAAGCAGTAAGTACCACTTTTTGTTATATCAGTACAAATTTTTGTTGCACAAATTCTGGAACCTATTCTGGGGGTGAAGGAGAAAACATTTTTCAACCAAGCACCCTTTATTGACCCCACCTCTTAGTACTGAAAGCGTTGATTGTCTGCAAAACTCCAAGTACTTTTAGGAAAAATATTGTAACCAGTTCATTCCACATGAGATAATGTCTTGAAGAGAAGCTGCAGAATCGATATACTGTGAGACTGTTGCAGCAACATGGAGGATAATGGTGATTCTTACATCTGAATATATACAGATGAAACCACAGGCAGTCATTATAGGTACTAGTCATGCTTACATCTGAATGTTGGCAGATAAACATACAGATACTCTTGATAGGTACTGGTGGTGCCTACTTCTGAATGTCTGCAGATGAACTGTAGATAGATGCTATTCATCATCATCATCTTCCTCCATGGATTAGGTCTTCTGACCTGTTCCGGCATCGACGCATTGCCATCATTTCCTGGGGCGTCCATGATCCCTTCTTCCTCGGGGTTTGTAGGTGACGGCATGTTTTGGGAGTCTGATGTTGTCCATTCTTTCGAGTTGGTTGATCCAGTTTTGTTTGCATTTGAGTCTTATGTCTTATATTCCAGAGATCTCTAGTTCTTGTCTTATGTCTTCGCTTCTTATTTTGTCCAGTCTTGTGTATCCTATAACACTTCTTAGAAAGTGCATCTCTGCAGCTTCTAGGCAAGTCACGTGTCTCTGCATGATTACCCATGTTTCGCTGCCATAGAGTAGTGATGGTCTAGCTACAACTTTATAAAATTTCATTTGTGTTTCTGAATGGGTTTTCTTTAAGTGTTTTTTAATGGTGCCGAATTTTCCTTGGAATTTTTTTTTTTTTTTTTTGTCAAATTCTGGCTCACCATCTAAACTCAGTTTGCATCCCAAATAATTAAATTGTTTCACTTGTTCTAATATTGATCCATCTATTTATAGATGCTATTGATAGGTAAATTAACCATCTGGTAGCTGAAAAGAATGGATTCAGAGAGACCTTCTAAACCGCATTGCTTGTGCTGACACCTGGAGATAATTAATAGACAATGATATGCTTATTTCATAAACAAAAATCAAACATTTTATGTCAGAGTGGAGTCATAGAGTCACTTCATAACTAAACAGATTGGCTGCAGTGACTATTTCATTGAATGTGTAGATTTCATGTGCAGTATATCTGGCCAGACATACTCTCATCTGCAGCTCTATGTTAGGAATCAGTACGACAGTGAGATGTTTTATTGTAATCCTAGAATTCCTCCTGTTACAGAAGTTACAACCAACTACAGTGGTACAGACTGACTCATCCCAAATATTTGTGAAAAGTTTTGGAATTGTCTGAATGTGCTATATTTTCAGCACAGCAGTGAATATGGACTTTAAAGATGGCATCATGAAGTGCTCTTATGAAATATATTAAAAAATTCACTAATATACATCAGCTCAACTTGTTTATTGGAGCAAATAGGCTACATGTTTCAACCCGTTAACAGGTCATCATCAGGCCTTGAGCAGAATAAGTCAAAGGTGCTGTGTAGATATTGGGATCCCAATATTTTTTTACAGTTGTAAATGTACATAAAATCTGGTATGGGATAAAATATGATACATAAATTTATCTAGTTAAAACAATTAAAACATAAGTAGGTATTTGAAACTTAAGACAGCTTTTATCATCATTAAAATGTCTCTTGGACTATGGGTGCTAACGTACTTTCATTCGATGCGGTGAGTCTTGTGTGGTACAGCATCTCAGGTTTGTCCATGTTGTCCAGTATATTTCAAACTGACGGTCAGATCTGGCTAGTTTATACTTTCTGTGTTTCTGACTGGATAAGTTGTGTGGGTCCACCTTATGTTAGGATCTGTGATCAGATAGATGTATTAAAGAGTTAATTATCTTACTGCGGAATGTGTCTGTTACATTAGAACTATATCTTAGTTATTTGTCAAATGTGGAAATAACTTACTGGTAATAAGCTGGGTGTTTATCCGTTGTGTACAGGATTTGTTGTATGTTGTAACTTGAGATGTAAAACTATCCTTCCCTTTGAGCTGTATACACTGTGTATAAAAAGTGCTGTGGCTGTCCTGTGTATAGTATTTATTATGTCGTGTCTGGCTGGTTCTCCCTAGCGAACTGTGCGTGCAGACAATCGTGCATTTGTGTTGTGGCCTTCCTTACTGTGTTTACGGGTGTTGCCCTCTATGGGGGCTGTGTCGTATTAAAGCCTCAAATATCGGATTTTTCTAGATCGCGAGTCTATCGTTGATTTGACTCCCGTTTTGTGTTTCTCTGTAAATGTAATATTTTTCAAGCGTGTCTAGCATTCTGCCTTTTTTCCCGATATGAACTATGTCCATAATGTCGACCATTGGGCAAAAGGTGTGGCCTTCGTCTAGGACATGTTGCGCGAATTTTGATTTATTGTTTGCATATTTGTAATCATTATAGTGTTCACGAAATCTCACGCGAAACGTACGCCGGTTTGTCCTACGTACTTCTTATGGCATGTAGGGCATTTTAACTGATATGCACCATTTTTGTCACAAGTTTCAGATTTTTTAGCGTCTCGTGGACTTAGCAGTTTTCCCAGGTTGTTACTGGTAGTGAACTCTATTCTTACGTTGGTGTTTTTGAACAGCATTGTTATTCGTCTTTTTTCTTTTCTTATGTATGTGAATCTGGCCCGCCTTTTCCGTTGGTTTTCTGAATCTAGTTTTGTTTTATTATTCCTAATTCTGCTTAAGATGGAGGTATGAAATGTGTTGTTGCAGATGATGTGTTTTAGGATCTCTGTTTCTCTCTGTTTTTCTGCGTGGCCTATGTCATACGTGTCTATTCTATTTATAAAGTACCGGATTGCAGCCAATTTTTGTTCTGATGGGTGACATGAATCGTTGGGGATGATGTTGTCAAAAGTGGTAGGTTTTCTGTGTATGTTGAAGGCCATTTCATTTGTTGTTTTCTTTATTGTAAGGTCCAAAAAGTTTAATCCATTATCTTGTTGAACAAGATTCCCAAATTCCCAAATGGGTTAGTGTAGTGGTAATATTGTAGACTAGAGTTCAAGGGCTGCCTGTTTGTGGTCTTGACTGGGTCATTAGGTATTCTTGCTATTTTTAGATTTATGGTTTTCTTCAGTCCTCCAGACAGCTCTCTAAATGGTACCTCCATTAGGTCATGACCACTTCCTACCAAATTCTTTCAAATTTGTAATTATTAACTCAGTATATCACTTAGCACTGTGTAGCCTGAGCTACTGGTATCATCATCAAATAACCGTCAAAAAAGGGAACAGTCCCATCTGCAAAGAGAGTCATCATAAAGATGGCAGCCTGACTAGTCTGTGTCTTTGAAATGTTAGCAGAATGAAGATTTTGTTACCTAGGACTCATATCTGGTAGCTAAGTGCATGTCAGAATGGTCCATTAAGAAGTGTACTGTTTTGCATTCAAAATGTGAGCTTATGGAGGGCTGATATTAGATAGGAGGAGCACAGTAAGACTCTTAGATTGTCAGAGTGCAAAGTCCCTGCCTAACAAGTGGCTTTGCATGAGTGAGAGATTGAAATTGATCAGAATAATTGCATACGTAACACCATTACATTTTATCTAGCAGTGAGGAAAAAATCATTATTATATGAGATTCATGGCTTGCATGATTCAGACTATGAAGAGCTTTCTGTTTTGAAATGTGATATTGTGGCATGAATTCATTTTGTAGTCTGTTTTATGACAGGTCCATAGCTTCTTCCAAAGTAAGTTCTTCACAGAGTGCGACCTAGTGCTTCCTCTTGAAATTTCCATTGGCCTCTTGTGTCCTTAAAATCATCAAGTAGCTGCTTACATCTTCTTCTTTCTCTCCTTCCCATCACTTCCATCCTTCCTTCTATCCTTCAGTAACGTGTTGTAGAAGGTGTTTCTACGCAAGATGTGACCAGTCCAGTTAGCCTTCATTTGTTATACTGTATGTAGGATATTCCTCTCCTCATTGACTCTGTCTAATACTTCTTTGTTTTTCACATGATTGGTCTAGCTGATTTTCTCCATTCTTTTCTGGCACCACATTTCAAAACCTACAGTTATTTCTGATCTATTTTTTGAAGTGTTCAATTTTCAGCACCATAAAAAGCTATGCTCAAAATGTAGTAATTTACTAGTTTATTCCTTAAATTTAAGTCTGATTTGCTGGTGAAGAGAGTCTTCTTTTCATTGAATGCTGCTTTTGCCATGACAATGCTGGATTTAATTTCACATGTACATCTTGCATCATTTATTATGATGCTACCCAAATAATTGAAATATTCCACATTTTCTGGCTGTTTTTGATCTGTCATAATCTGTATTGGGATGGTTGCCTTGAGATTTTGATTACTTTAGACTTTCCACATTTCTTTGTATTCCATAGTTACATCCAATTTCAATTAGTTTACCAGTCTTACTCTGTAGTATCGTTCCTTCCTTTGCCAGTAGTACAAGGTCACCAGCATATTTTTCAGTGCAAACTACTTCTTTGAAAACAGTATTCTTCAAATTTGTTATGTTGAATGTCCATGACTTGATTAAACTAATGAAGCAGGTATGGCTAAGCCTGCCATAGTCTGATCTGCTTAGAGGATGGCTCTTTTTGCACCTAATTTGTTCCACTCTTGTAAGACTTTATGTCACACAGTGTCATGTGCAAAATGTGTAGAATTGCACTTGGTGGTATGATGCTTATTGTGGTTTATTAGCAAGATATTACAAACATAACAGACTCTGTGATTTTGCAGATTGCAGAATCAATCTATTGCAGTAGCAGCTTTGCTGTTGCATTAAATTGAAACAGTTCACACTTTCAAATACTGATGCTCTAGGTACATTGGATAGTTAAAGAAGAGGGCATATAACAAAGTGTAGTAAGATTCAGTCAGTTTGTCTTTAATAAATGACATACTTCTGCAGTGTAAAATATAAAAAGTGTATGTTTTAACAGGTGGCATCTATGACTACACAACAGTTTATTTTGGAAGTTGAACCAGATGAATGGACACGTGTCACATATAAAATTCAAGCAGAAAGAAGCTCATATCTTGAAACAGTGCTGATTAGTGGTGTAAGAAAATGCCACGATACAGGTAATTAACATTCTTCTTTATCACACTAAAGCAGGTCTGTCAAACTAAAAAACAGGTTGGGGGCCAAATTTGAAATCCAACTTGACGTTTGGCTGCAACAGTAACCATACATACATACGCTTGTGTGGTTTTGCATTTTTCTGTACATGCATACATACATACATACATATATTATCATTCTTCCAATTTCATACAGCAAGATTGCCTGCGAAATATAGAATGCATCAGAAACATCAGTCTTATACTAGAACAAAGCAACTGCTCCAGGTCAATTCAACAAATCCACACATAACCGAATCCACACCACAACCAAAATATAATACAATTTTTACGTTACAGCATAATATATTAAAGGAAATTTAAGACAATATCACATGTAGTAATACATTCAAACTTCCTTCCTTCTTTCTTTCTTTCTTTCTTTCTTTTGTGTGTGTGTGTGTGTGTGTGTGTGTGTGTGTACAAATGGACATAAAAAGATTAAACATAGGATGGAGTGCTACTGGTACACAAGTGTGTAACAAGCAAAAAGTTTTCAATATCGCATGAGATTGTTTGCCGTTGTGCTCTGAAAGAAGGACAGTGATACTTTATAAATATAAAAACAAGATCGAGTCACCTCGTAAAGCTCTGCATATTGCATGTTTGTTAGACTTGCAATGAGGATATATCTAAACTAGTTTCTCTAGTACATCTTGAGTTACTGAACTTTCTTTGTGTGGATGTTATGCTTTTCAGAGTTTCCAAATTTTAGAACAATTTCTAAAAGAGGAAGAACTGAAATACATGCCATGACCAATGCACGAGGGTTGCCTATTCTTTTGCCCAGTAACACAACAGCAAGTAAGTATCATCATATGCTTGTAAGTTAGTGTTGCATAAATACACCACAAAATCACCAGATGTTAATAAAAACATGATGGATTTCATTTAATACTTGTCATGGGGAATGAATGAGACTTTATATGGGATATATTTAACTCTTGAAATCTTAAAATTGGGTCTGCACTGAAACTGTACAGTTAGTGATAATTTCATCTACAAATATTACACCCTATTCTAACTAATGTCGATAGGCTCGTATGTTGGAGTTAATATGGAAGAATGCATTCCTTTGGATGGCGGCTGCAACTGGACTCCAAGTAGCAGTGACTGGACCAGTTTATCACTTGCAACAGGACAATTTCCACCACTACAACTGTCAGGTAGATTATTTTATCTGTATATTCAGGCAGCATGAGAAATTTTAGGTATTCTTTCTATCTTGAATTTAAAATTTAATTTCATGTGCTCAAGTTATATAAGTAGAGTTTCAGAAAAAGTGTCATAATGTGGCTGCCTATTACATTAGCTGAACTTTTTCATCATCATATGAATCACATTATTATGTGCTGTTCCTGTGAATCCCACGATGTTTTCAGTCTGTCGCCATTTTGGTCTTCCTTACTCACATCTTTCACATTAGTAACAGTATACCAACTATGGAAGACTGTGTCTTGCTGTTATTACATTTTTTATTCCCCAAATTTTGTTGTAATCATTTGATTTTTTGATATGTGCTGTATTTGTAACTTTTAGTGTTCATTTTGATGTCAGAATTTCTTTTGTCATTTTTTGGTAGGATTCAAAAGGCCCTTGATAAACGAGTTCACACCACTGGAATATTTGTTAATCTAACAAAAACCTACTATGAATTAAATCATAAATTATTACTAGAAAAACTATTTTTATCGGTATAAGGGGCTCTGCTAACTTATGGTTTAAGTCTTATTTGACACACAGAAAACAGTTTATTGAAATTTGTCAAAGTGACTCAAGCAGTATGACGGTAAATAGATATAGGTCCTGCTGCATGGAAATACAACAATGTGTGCCACAGGGTTCAGTAGTCAAACCGTTGTTATCCCTTCTATATATAAATGACCTTCCCGTAAATATCCACGATGCAAATTTAGTTATGTTTGCCGACGATATTAATGTGTTAATTTCAGACACTGATGAAAGATTGCTCCAAACCAAAATTGATAGGGTAGTTGCAGGAAAGGAAACTTGGTTTAACAGGAATGACTTCTTGATAAATGCAGGAAAAACAGCAGTAATGTTGTGTAATAGCAGACAAACAGATGTTTTAGTAAAACGTTTAGTGACTTTTAACAACATGAACTTGGATTGCACAGCTGAAATAAAAATTCTTGGCATACAAATTACAGCTACACTAAAATGGCACTGTCATGTACAGTTTCTGGCAGGTAAATTGTGTAAGGTAGCTTTTGTGATAAAATCTCTTAAGGAGGTTTTGAGTCCGAATTTGATTTGAAACATTTACGAGTACTGTACAAAATTTCACTCACTTCTCCGGTTTGGTATATTACTGGGGGGGGGGTGGAGTGAATTGATTGCTAGAATAGTTAGAATACAAAAACAAGTGATAAGATCAATGGTAGCAGTAAGCACAGAACATCCTGCAGACAGCTGTTTAGAAAATTGAATATTCTCACCATGGTTTCACTGTATATAATGGAAGATATGTGTTATATAAGAAAACACCACCAGTTTGTAGAGCTAAATTCAAATATCCATGCTCATAATACACGAAGAAAGATGGATATCCACATCCAATCATACAATACTGATTTATATAAGAGAAGTGTAATAAACGTGGGGACTAAATTATATAACAAAATTGCTGG
>Ga0123357_10006323_pt1 | contig 14423 bp, 8 predicted proteins | sample TergutEmb28metaG_FD_89873 | JGI IMG/M metagenome (GOLD analysis project Ga0123357, IMG submission 89873) | Embiratermes neotenicus P4 segment gut microbial communities from Petit-Saut dam, French Guiana - Emb289 P4 | ecosystem: Host-associated > Arthropoda: Insects > Digestive system > Gut ...
CAGCCGCACCAAATCTCCAACACACAACGAACCGAGAACAAAACAACCGATGTGGTAATTCAACAGCAAAGTCGCAAGCTCCTAATGATGGATATATTAATGTCCGAAACATGCTGAACACATTAGAAGTGAAATAAAATAGCTACCGACATCAAGTTAGTCTTTTATCCTTCAACTATTATAATGATGCACGGTCCAATAAACACAAAATATCAATATCTTTTTCACTTCAAGACAAAATTTTTGTATTATCAAAAACTTTCCAACGTTTCTTCCTTTATCGTGTAACAGAAGTTTGGTTCTCTTACTCTCGTAAAGTCCGAATGTCATACATTATATATTTCTGAATCTTATTACTTTTAATTGCAAAACCTATCTCTTATTAGGGCAATCTTTTAATATATTTTAAAAATTATTTTACTATTTCCTTCTATCTTCCTTTCATATTACTCCATTTTATTTGAAAACAATAACTCTTTATCTACTATCATGTTGTAATAAAACAGATGGTTTTGTTTTCTGCATTTTCCTTTTTATTATTATAATGTCCAACTACCTAGTTTAAATGTTAGACTTGATAAAATATAACACTAAGAGTCTAAAAGTTTCACTTGCTCTGGAAATAATGACTTACACTCTCTGCAGGTTTAAGCAGGAGTGTTACAAATCGCACGAATAAAAACCGAAGGTTAGGCGGAAATGTTTACAAATGTATTGCCGGTGGTGTACTGAGGTATGTCGCAATGCCGCTCTTCTAACTTAACATTTCTTATCACAATTATAGCTAATGGCAATTTCCAAGAATCAGGAAACCAGGAATGCTGATACAGCTGACTTACTGAAACACAACCATTATAAGTAATACACTTTAGATCACGTCGTATTTAATTTACAGATATTATTTCTCAGGAGTTTTTTCTTTTCCAGTCCGGAAAAGGCATGACTTATTCTTATAGAAGAAGACTGGAATTATCTAATTATTCTGACGACTGTACACTCTATGTTACAAACTCGAAGCCAGGGTTTCGTTACCTGACACACGCACGGATGCACATATAGCTGCTGGCTGACTTAAGGAACACGTATGGTCCAGGAGCCAAACAACTGGCAAAATCCTTCGTGAGAAGGTAATCGTTCCAAGAGGTTAAGAAATTATCAGCTTGTATGAACGTGGAAGTTCTTAGTGTGCTCACAAAAATACTTCCGCTTCGTACATACATACATACACACACATATATACATACATACATACACACACATATATACATACATACACATATATACATACATACACACACACATATACATACATACATACACACACATATATACATACATACATACATACACACATATACATACATACATACATACATACACACATATACATACATACACACACATACATACATACACACACATACATACATACATACATAACACACATACATACATACATACATATATACACACATACATACATACATACATACATACACACACACATATACATACATACACACACACATATATACATACATACATACACACATATACATACATACACACACACATACATACATACATACATACATACATACATACATACACACATACATACATACATAACACACATACATACATACATACATACATACATATATACACACATACATACATGCATAACTTTAACCCATAACACTATCCTACTTTTATGCCCCGAATTCCCGTCAACTAATGTGCACATTTAAAAATGGCATCAGTTTGCCACCGGATTACACATGGAGACGGGTGAAACAAATCTATACCCTTACGGCCTGTTTGTTGAAGATATACAACGTATTATGCCAACTGGTAGGTTTACTGGACTAAATTTCCTAAGCATTTCTCGCATATCTCTTACACGTCACTCGTCCCTTCCACTTGACCCTATTGGGTATGATTACCCTAACACTGGTTTTCGAAGACTCTAAATTACGAGCTGCCCATTAAGTAATTCCATTCGATATCCTTTTTCTCCTACTATATCAGGTCTGAACACACCTTCATAACCCTGTGACAAACAACCTCGTATTTTGCAATGAATAATATTAAACCTTCCGTGTATTTTCTTCCCTTAGGGTGAGAAACCAGGGTTTATATCTACAGAAATAATTATAAATTCCTGTAAACTTTTGTAAATTGGTTTTGTACGTTTTAATCTTTATGTTTGTGTACATTACGCTGGAAATTATGGCTCTAAACTGAAATGTATGACGTATTACTCGGTTTATATTTGCTTCACATATATATATATATATATATATAAATGCACAGAACTTCCACACTTTGTCATTCATAAACGTACAAATTTTCCCATATGTTCTAGGTATGTAGAAAATTCTTCCAAACAAAAGCTGTGCTGCATCCTGGCGATAACAAAATAATATAAGCTTAGGTTCTTCTGTGTCTGCTCCAGATCATCGTTTTACATGCATATGTGTGCGCTACCGTTAACGTCTGTGAAGCTTATAGCGTAAAATCAGCATGACAATCATATACGAACCACTGGATAATTGGTTCAAATTAACATAAATTCCGTGAAATAAGGGCCACAGCATAATCCGAATACACTGCTAAGCACTAATAAACCTCTTTTCTTTTATTTATCCCTTCGATACCCGTCATATACAGTAGACCCAAATGCGCATGTAACGTCCATCCACTGTCATACATTTTTCAAGACATAAACCGTAAACAGCAATAATTCAAATTTTTATTGTACCAAATAAATAGCACCAACGTGACTCTAGTTAGGGACTGTTTAGCACGGACATGTTACAATATTCCGCTGAGTAAAGGTTGTGTCAAATGAAGTGAAAGCAGGGCCTTCTCGCCTATTCTTATCTGCTATTCCACACAATGCAGAGAAGCTGTTTGCTGCGCGTAAACCAAGGTGAATTTGACAGATCAGTCCTTTCACTCAGTAGAACGTAAAGTACCCGTCTGATGGGGTCACATGTGAAAAACTTCTGAATAAAAAGATTAAATTCACAAATTATTGGATTTTCTGCTGCATCCTACATGAGTCTATAATGTGCTGATCTTGGGGCATTGCTGAATATTTGCCCTCTATTCAACCATAATGACGATGATGATAGCAATGCTGATGATGAAGATGATGATAATTTATAAAAAGTGTTGTAATGGTTTGGAACCGGCGTTGCTTATAGAGTATAACTAGTTTATGTGATGGAAGACAGGGAAGGGATACTCGATTTCCTGCATTTATGTTACACATCAGCGATTAATTCAAAAGAAATTGTTGTAAATTCCGAAATGTATATTTTTACTTAATCTTTGGCAAGGTTACACAAATGTTGATGTTTTGCTGACCGTGCATCTCAGTATATTTATCTGAGTGATTAACATCTATAGGTGTGATGATACCAGATGCTGTATAATGCAAATTTGACCACCTGATGATGAGCACACGGTGCTCGAAACATGTAGAGGCATGAAATAAACTTATTGTAAAACAAAAATTTTGTGCATCAAGTTGGTTAATTACTAAGATAAATAAAACGTTATACAATTTGAAATAACATAACCTTGTTGTACACACTCTGAAGAAGGTTACGTATGTTAGCCGGTAACTTTGATACGATATATACTGTGTAATAAGTTGGAATAAATCTTATCTATTGAAGTTTATCAATCTACACAAAACATTTCGTCGTTCAAGAGATGTGTACGTGCTGTAAGGTGAAGGTCTTATTAATTAATGAAAGTTAATTTGTCTTCTACAGTAATAAAGCCTGGTACTTCATGTTAAGAGAAAAAGACAGGAAGGGAGTGCTTGAGAATAAAGTGCTGGGAAATATATTTGGGTCTAAGAGTGAAGGAGTAAGAGGAGGCTAAGAGTGTCACGAAATCAAGGAATGAGATATATAGGACATAGAGTACTTATGCGGGAGAGATATATGTAGGGTTTTGGTGAAGAAATGGAACCCTACCAAAACTCTACATTCATCTCTGCTTTTAAGACGTAGCTATAGATATGAGAATAATATTAAAATATATCTTAAAAACTGTATCTTATAGAGATCGGTTCGGAAGGATACAACGACAAAGGCTATGAACTTTCTGGTTTCTTCAAATGCTGGAATAACTTAATTAGCTAAAGAACTAGTAGTTCTCAAAAAGAACTTTGCCGTATGCAGTCCAATTGAAACATTTTTTATAAATGGAAAATTTGACATGATGCAAAGAAAAAGACTTCTCACCTTACACAATGAGATATTTGCAGTATTGTAACTTCGCAGCAATTCAAACATACAAACTGTCTTTTAAGAAACTGAACCAGTGAGCCACTCAGTTAAACACAATTGCAATGATAATTAAAGAAAACTACTTCCATTGCATACTGCAGTAAGTCACTGTCACTTTCTGACTGTATTTACGTTTGATTCAACGACATGAATATCATCTTTGTGTTTGGAATTACATCAGATTTAAACATCTCCTTCAATATGTGGGCCATGCATACTTAATTGTTTTATTTTATTGAGAAAGAATAAGTAATGTTAGCTAGACTTCGTGTTACTCTTAACTGAGCATAGGCCGAAATTAAAGGGTCAGCTGACGCACCATTTTCAGACCGTGCCTCGCAGTTTCAATTCAGCATTTCCTTACATATTGCTGTATAAAAGTAGCAAGATATGTTATAAATATTGAGCTTTAATGAGTGGTTATTAAGTTGCACTGAATGTAATTACAATAACATTTGGAGACCCATTCTTAGTTAACTTACTTGGGGTAAATTTTATGTTTTCTGTACCGTGCATTTTATATTACTTAGGGGTACTTCACCCGATGTGTACCAAAGTAGCAAAAACCATATAAGAGTTTTCTGACAAATTATTTCCAAATAGCGAGCTTATGAGTCGAATGTGCTATAGTGGCAAATAAAGGATAATAAAATATTTTCATTCGTAGTCAAAATAATGACGAAATAAACATGGGACAAAAACATAAAGTCATGGGAAGATTATTAATAATATTGCTCGTGTAAAATACTTACAAAACAGTCTAATTTAAAATTCTGACAGCTTTTAAAATTTGACCTTGTCTTTCTCTTTGATTTGTGAAGATTTCGTCATTAATCTTTCTGCACGTGCCACGAGAGCATAAGGCTAGTTTATAATAAAAAAAGACGTTCTTGAGGATGAATCTCAACATGTCTAAAAGCTTGTCTCTATGATTTCTTTCGTCGCCATTACGAATTCAGCTATTTTTGGGAATCTTCTACTTTTCAATATGCATTTTGTTGTGATGTCTCACAAGGAACAAGGTCACTTGTTGGAAGAAAGGTTTTATCGCCCATGAACGCGAATGCTAAAATTTATACTTTCAAAAAATGTTTCATGTATTCATTTTGTCAGTAATATTCTTCCATCTAATAATAAGTTTTTTAATTCAAATTTGAAATCCACACCACCCATATATTCTGCATGAAGTCTTCTATCTGGACAAGGGACCCTTGACTTTGCCGACCCATTCAAATTCTATTCCTTTCCCTGTTAAAGCTTTTGCCTCAATGGCTTCGCAATTAAATACTTCCGCAAATGACTTACTTAATTCCTCTTTATCCGTCTTAAAAACTTCACTGTCTCTATATGAAGGTTCACTTAAACCGTTACGGTGAAGAAGAATCATGGGTGGACAAGACATCTAACGGTTACACTTTTCTTTAATTCGTGTTCATCCAGTTCAGTATTTCACTACACAAATATTAAAGCTATGTTCATACACTTTTACTCAAACAAAACTTATATCTCAAACAGAGACACTGCTCTGATACAATGTTTAACTTTTGATTTATGTTTGCAATCAGTGTGTCAAAGGCTCGTCACTTTTATATCCGAAATGTTCTACAGTAATTGGGGAAAAAGCACTGGAAAGAAAAACTCTCAAGTAACCATGGAAACTGTAGTGAAGTAGGTGTAGTCGCGGCGTTACACGCAGAGAAGGTCTGGTTTCCTTATGTACGGTGCCGTCTACTTACTTACTTACTTACTTACTTACATACTTACTTACATACTTACTTACATATTTGCTTACTCACTTACTTACCTACTTACTCCATGGAGCAGAGTCCTTCTTGAGAAGCTAACCGGTTTGCAGCTAGTTAAGAAATTCCCTGCATTTCATGCAACCGAAGGTTCATTACCGCATTTTAAGGAACCCAAAAGTTCATTACCGCATTCAAAAGTGCCCGCCACCTGTCCCTATCCTGAGCCAGCTCGATTCAGTTCATACCCCCACAACTTACTTCCTGAAGATCCATCTTAACATTATCATCCCATCTATGCCTGGGTCTCCCAAATGGCCTCTTTCCATCAGTTTTCCCAACCAAAACCCTTAATACACCTCTCCTATCGTCCATACGCGCTATATGCCCCGCCCATGTCATTCTTCTCGATTTCATTACCCGAACAACATTGGGTGAGTAATACAGATCATTAAGCTCCTCATTATGTACGAGTAGTTTCCTCCACTACTCTGTTACCTCGTCTGTCCTAGGCTACGGTGCCGTCTACACTATTTCTTATTAGGAATGTCAGTAATTATGATGGTTTTTCAATGTTATTAAATATGACTGCTGTTCAGTTTCAATAACCAACTACGGTGTGAATTCTTGTTATGCACATGAAACAACGCTTTAAAACATGTAAGGAAGGAATAGTTATATTTGTAGACTGCTTCTGGATTGCACAGTTTAATAGATATGACAAGGATCTCAAACAAATAATACCATTTTACAGGGCTGTAAATTAGAAGTTGGGAGATGTTGAATTTCGGCCAGGACGTTGTTTACGATTCACAGAGTGACACTGATAACATATTGTTTTGTGGTTATGTATCCGCTCTAATGATTCGCTCTCAAATATTTTCAACGTTTTTTCGAGTTCCCCGGATTTGCACAATCTAATTACCTACGTTCCTAAGGTCGTTATTTTAAAATGTTTATTCATGTACTTTACAGGTCATTTAACAACACTCTTCTAACTGCAAATTTATTAACCTATCAAAAGTTGTAGGAAAATTATGTGATTCACCTAGAGTCGGTCGTAATTATGCAAACAACGTACTAAACGAAGATTTTAAGCAGGGTAGCTCCTAACACATGTCAATTCCTTTAGCCGTGCGGCCTAAAGCTTATGTCTGCAGCCGCTCGATTGCTTGGATCGTGGTTTCGAATCCCGCTGAGGGCATGAAATTTCGTCTCCTGTGTTTACTGTATGTTGTGTAGGTAGCAGCGTCTGCGACAGGCTGATCACTCGTTCAGACGAAGCCTTGTGGGTGTGTGTGTGTGAGAGAGAGAAGCCTAAAAAATGAGGCGGCCTGGCTCCATGTTGGACTGTTGCGCCACAGGAAAGGAACTACCACATTCTGCACTCATGAGCGAAAGGCCATCCTTCTCTTGTGTTGCGCGCTTGTTATGGGTTAGCCCATTACTGAACTCTCACATCTGTCGGATAATTAGCCATGAATATTGTTAACTGGTGATAGCAAAGTAGGTCCAAACATGTCTTACAGGCTACATTCGAAACAATGTCACAATTTTCAATACACAGAAGACATCTTCAACAGCACCGCACTGTAACGGTATTATCAATATTTATACAGAACTTACATGACTGTAGGAATAGAGCTTGTTTACACATAAAATACAAACCTCACCGTTTAATTCATTTTGCATGACGCTTTGTTGGAAATGCGTAGCCTAATATTGCTTTTCTCCCTTTCGTAGATGAGGGAGAATATGCCTGAAGGCAGAAAGGTCATGTCGACTCTTGTTCTTCCACTACGGCAACAAGAGCATGAAGGAAGGAAGGCAGTTCAGAAATACGTAGAGGCAGTTCTGATTAGGGCTCCATGCGTGAAAATATGAAAGACAAAAGAAGAGAAGAGAATAGAAGAGAAGCGAAGAGAATATTACCTGTGAGCCGAGGAATCATCAGTCCTCCTGGGTGAGGAGACTAAGGAATAGGAATAATGAAATGGTTGTGGATACAATACGTAAATTAACAAATGGAAGCTTCTATTTTATGAACCCTCATGAAAGTAAATGGAGGCTCTCAGCGCCCCTTTATCGTGTTACTTTTGCCCCAGTAACACTAAAGCCCCTTCTTGTGGTTCACACATTGCAGAATGACTAGTTAAAAAGTTTCTGGCAAAGACAGTAACAAACTAAAGCGACGTTCACGGCGAAATTAATAGTGGACCAAAATTCAGAAAATTCTTCATACCAGTCAGTTCAGAATATTTTAAAGTCCCTGCGTAATTGACAAGGCATTTGGAAAATGTAGTTAACATTTCTCTGCATAGCAAACTAAAATATCTCAACTATTTATCTCGATCGTTTCCACATACCCCTCCATTTGAAACATTCACCTCCCGAGTATAATAGGACAACTTGCAGTTAAAAATACCTGCACTTTTCTATTCTGGTTCTAGACTACGTAAGTTCGCTGTGGCCCTAAATGTGACCTTTTTTGTTTACATTCCTTCCTATGATAATGTGTTGCGGCCTTGAATATGGTCATTATGTTTCTTGCTTTCTCCCGTCGTTTATTCGCTGTTTCTATTTGCCTGCACCGAGTTATTTCTTCTCCTCCATCTCACTGAACTAACTGTTCACGTCATCTGCCTACATTCCTCAACCAATTGCACTATAACCATAAATATTTCCACCATGAAGACTGACGCAATATGTTCCTCCGAAGCGCCGGTATGCACCTACAAATCTGTGTGGTATCACGACACAATGACCAAAACAGAATACACTACAAAACCGACAAGACGACATTAAGTGGGCAATGAAAGTGGGAAGAAGTTGTGGCTAGATTCGAAGTTATGTCTGCAGTACTGCTCAAACACTTCAATCCGGGGAAGCAAACTTTTCGTGTTAGTAAAGACTGTGACATCAGGCAGGCTCCATGAAGTGTTTCGGGCCTATCTCACAGAACCCGAATTAGCTGTCTGCGCGTTATCGAACTGTACACTAGTTCTGAGAGATAGGGAGGTGCACTGTGTTGTAGCAGTATTGATCCCTCTTATCCGGAATCTATAATGACGGAATATGCGCTTCTCGGATTTGCATTTGTGTGAATAACTTATTAATCTTTTGTGGCGTTACCTTCCCTTTATCATAGTTCTATCAGGCAACAGGTTACAAATGAATGATCAAACACTAGAGTAGGTCATACACAGATTTACATACTTTAAATATTTCCATTAGCAGGCAAACACTGAATTTTCAAGCGCTTCATTCTTATGTGTTGATTTAGACACGGAATTTTACTAAGCACGCCATTGTTTTGACAAAAGATTGTAGGGCGTTACTTAGGCGCAGATAAAACTGTGGAGTCATAAGAGATTTTAATGATAATGGGCGTAATGGTATGTACTGGATTCAGCTGGCTCATGGAGAAAGGGAGTGGAAGCCAATTTTGAATATGACAACAGAACTATGAGATGAAAATACTATGGGAAATTTGCGTACTTGAATGATCAATAGTTTGTGAGAAAGACTGCTGCACAATTCAGGTCTGCAGTTAACGGCGTATCGATCTAAAGTAATGATGGACTCCGCCTTACATGTCACTGCTAATGACAAACACAGGCCAAACTTTGTGCGAAAGAAAATATCAAATTCAAGTTAATCTTTATTTTAATGCGCTGTTCTGAAATAATTTAAGGAATCAGCAGGCATAATACATTAAAATAAAAGTCTATTTATCTTAATGAGGTACAAAATTTAAAAAAATATACAAAAATATACACGTTGCGCATGTTTCATGAGTGTGTTTGTGTGTACGTATGTATGTATGTACATATCTATGTATGGTGTGCGTGTGTATGTATGTGTATATGTATTATGTATATATGTATGTATGTATGTGTGTATGTATGTATGTATGTATGTATGTATGTATGTATGTATGCATGTGTGTGTATGTATGTATGTATGTATGTATGCTTGCATGTATGTATGTATGTATGCATGTGTGTATGTATGTATGTACGTGTGTACGTATGTATGTATGTACGTACGTATGTGTGTATGTATGTAAGTATGTATGTATTTATGTGTGTATGTACTTATATATGAACGTATGTATATATGTATGTATTTATGCACACATATACGTTATACATATGTAAGTATGTACGTACATATGAATATATACGTATACATGTATGTACTCGTATTTGTATGTGCATGCCTGCATTCACCCTTACACTTTAATATGTAACTATGCACGTATATATATATATATATATATATATATGTTTACTAGCATATGTACGTATGTACACGTGCGTATTCATGCATGCACGCATTTCTTTTGATACAAACACAGGTTCAGTATATGTATCTGAATGTGTGTGTGTGTGTGTGTGTGTGTGTATGCGGTACGTATATATGTATATGCAATATGCCTGCGTGTATGTATGCATGTATGTATGAATGTATGTATGTGTACATATGTATGTAGAGTATATGCATGCATGCACGCATCCCTGTATGTATAAATATATGTGTATATATATAATTATTTCTTTATTTATCTTTATACTTTTAACAATCCGAAAGCGCAGACAGTACTCTCACTCGCTATAAGCAAAGCAATAACAACATAAATTGAGTACTATGAAACAAATTCGAATTTTTGTTTTTATGTTTCCTTTTAATAAAAAGTGACATTTCATTAAAAGTAACTTCGTCATATCCTTAAATTCTGCAAGTAAATGTATTTCATGCAATGAATACGGTCAGGTGAAGTCTGCAATCCCTTTCGGTAGTTGAATGGAAATATTTGGAGGCTAATGAATAGGAATAAGTTTTATACTTCAAAGTCATTGATGGCAGTCATTGAAGGGCTTTAGTACTTGATAATGAATGATATTTAATTTGACTTTGGGCTGGGTGTCGCGTAGATTCTGTGAATTGGAATACATTTTTAACACGAGAGTTTGTTCTCAGGAATTTAAAAAGGGCTTTCTTCCCTTCCTGTCCATTTTACATTACAAAGTGAAAGTAAAAAATGAAGACGGATGAAGAAACTGAAGACAGCGCATCATATCGGCAGACATATGAACCCACACGTCCGTCTGACGTCACGCTACAATTGCCGCAGCCACCACAACCAAGCCGTTCTGTAACTGTGTGTGTGTTTGTGTGTGTGTGTTTGTGTGTGTGTGTGTGTGTGTGTGTGTGTGTGCAGACACATAACGAAAAACGAGAGTCAAAGCTTGTCTTCATGGTTTTGTCTGCAAGGAAACGGGGAACAGAGTGCAAGAATGATCAAATTTGAAAATCATTTCAAGTATCTAGTAGACGTCACCTGCTTGTATTTCGTACAATGAATCTAATATATCACGCTTCATTTTATATTATATGAGCATGACGTCTGACACACGAGTGTACCTTACCCTGAAGTCTACAGATGCATTTTCTACTTTATACCTTGAGGAAGTCGTTAGAATATGCGACAATCAAAAGGGTATGTACTTCAAACTTACGCTTCTATTTCTATGTACTTTAAATAACTGCAGAATATAGAAAATTTAATGTTGAAAAAGAAGATTCTGATATAGAATGGGTATGCAGCGCACAAGGGACAGACGAACACATGGAAGAGCTTATTCGGAAAACCTGAAGAAAAAAGTTCACTTTGACAGACACAGATGACAGAATATTATTAAAACTGATCATAAAAATGCGGTTTGAAAAAGTCTAATTGTTTATATGGCAAAATACTGCGTTATTTTTAACACGGTGGTGGACTTTCTAGTTACTTAATTCATCTCTTGATTAGATAGGCCACTGTAAGCTTATTCTAAATATAATAAGCTGCATGTTTCCTGACCAAACTACAAGGCAATTTTATTCAATAGCATGAGAGTTAAGTTCAGTGGAATTGTTTCTCATGGCCTTTGTAACGCTCTCAAACTCCAAATTCTATAAACACGAAATCGTCTGATTTTGTTCCCAGTCACGCAGGACGTAAAATATGATAAAGCTGGAAAAAATAACAAAAAAGTACGGCTGTGTGTAGCGGACGTACGGTTGGATATGTCATGAACACTGTTATTTCATACCAAAGGTAGCTGTTTATACAACCATCACGACAGTGATTTGAAACGGACAATATCTGCGGGCTGGTCAGCTACAGTCAAAATGCGCTGAGCCAGCGAAAATATTATTACAATTCCGCGACCATACCACAGAATTGTACAGCGCTACTGGGTTCGTGTGCGCCATTTAGTTTGAAATATTCCTGCTATCCTAGCGTTAGATAATCTCCCCGACAATTTCTCTGAGCCAGTGCTGTTTCCACAACCATTTCCTCTCTCTTGGAGTCATAATCCTGAGCTGCGGCCTCAGTCTATCAACATTTAGGACAAAGGCAACTGAAATTGGGTCCAGCTGTCCGCCAACGTCACCATTTAAAACATTCACTATTGAGGAGAAGGTGGAAAATTTTCATGAGCGAGGAGCACAGATTTCCTCTCCGGAATTTTTTTCGTCCGTGTTCCATTCCTGCTAGCGACTTCATTGTAGCAGCAATTCAGGTTTCTTGTGAGGAAAGGAGTTTGTGCCAGTGACAGAAGAATTATCAAGAGCTTGATTTATGTGAGGGGTTTGGTTGAAGCAGCTCAGCAATAATCTCTCTCCCGTTTTGGTCGCACAACTTTATGATCGAGTCTGAGTCACTGGTTACTAAAAGTGTCACGTGAGCTGCTACCCAATATTCAATTACATAAGAATATATGATCCTTAAATTTGAACCATCACGATACGCTCAGTTCTTCTGAAATATTCTAAAAAAATATTTCTAAGCATCGAGGTTTATGATAAAAGTGTTTATGTGACTATAAATAAATGTAAACCTACGTCGAATAATTTTTCTGCTTCCTTAGACTACTGGGTTCTTTAATACATAAAAATTCTATTCGCAGATGCAAGTTTTCTTCACTAAAAGTGAAGCCTGCCTTACATAAAATAAAACTGCTATGCAATCAGCACCGCACCATACACAGTTCACACTGTTACAGAAGGTCCTCTGTGTTACGTAGAATATAATAATTGGAAATAAATTTTCATGTCTTCGACACTACACGTGCGTTCATCTTACCCTCTTTTCATGATTAATTCATGAAAATCCAACAGCAATTCATCCAGGTCTCTACGCAACATTTATTTTTTTTTGTGTGTGCAAAGAAAAATGCTTAGAGACAGCATTGAACCTAGGTCAATATTTCTTGGTAAAAAGTCACAAAATTAAATCCATTGCAGACTTCGTAAAAGAGGGACACCACTATTCCCACTTCAGGCAGGGATTCTGAAACATTTCCGCTTGTGTAGCACTAAATGAAATTTTATAATTTCAACATACCCTTTGTATATTTTTTGTATTTAGAAAGAACAGCTGAAATTGGAACGTTTGGCTGACAGTAGAAATGAGTTATACACGATTCGGCAACGGAATGTGGCAATTTTCAGATCTCTCTCTTGATGAATTGGTTTCAGCGTAAGAAACACAAAAAATTGCCATTCGAAATTCACCTTTTACATCTTAAAGCTCCTAAGCGGTCTCCCTAGCATGCAACAAATTGGAATTTAACCGTAACTCCACAAAGGCACAAAATTTGTCCCTGACTTTGCAATGCGTGAGTTGCAGCCGAGTTCTGAATATCATCGCATTCTTTCGTGTCACGTTCAGGTCGAAATGGCACATAAGTTCGAAATTAGAGGCACTGATAATCGTCCGCTACGAAGTTATGGTTAAATGCTGATCACAGCTACAGGAATGTACTGCATGCCTGGCAGAAAACTTAGAATATGTCGTGTTTTATACACAAAAAGTAGACATTTAATGACGTTTTTGTACTGATAACACGTATTTTTTTCTTCATGTTTGCACACTTTATTATCCAATTAATGCACAATATATAATATGTAGACACAATTAAAATTACAAAATATTTAAAATTGCTCCAACATGTCTCGGATCACAGATGATCCATCATCAGGGAGCCTTTTACAGTGTTTGACTAAAAATTACAAGAATGATTCTATCGTGTCCGTTGACATGGACAAGGTCGGTGTTATGGCAGCATTTTCTGACCCGTTGTGCGTGCGTGTAGTTCACTGTATATGAAGGCACTGCCTTGTCCATGTCAACGGACACGATAGAACCATTCTTTTAATTTTTAGCCAAGCACTGTAAAACGCTCCCTGATGATGGATCATCTGTGATCCGAGACATGTTGGAGCAATTTTAAATATTTTATAATTTTAATTGTGTCTACATATTATATATTGTGCATTAGTTGGATAATAAAGTGTTTAATTATCATTGATGGAC
>Ga0123357_10006324_pt1 | contig 14422 bp, 10 predicted proteins | sample TergutEmb28metaG_FD_89873 | JGI IMG/M metagenome (GOLD analysis project Ga0123357, IMG submission 89873) | Embiratermes neotenicus P4 segment gut microbial communities from Petit-Saut dam, French Guiana - Emb289 P4 | ecosystem: Host-associated > Arthropoda: Insects > Digestive system > Gut ...
GAAGTCGCCAAAAGCGCGTCGGATATGATACTGACGGACGATAATTTCAGCACAATTGTTGAAACGGTTCATAAAGGACGGGATGTATTTTCCAATATACGAAAGACTGTATATTTTCTTTTGGTATGCAACTTTTCCGAAATTATTATTATGCTTGGAGCCCAGCTTATCGGCTGGGGTATGCCGCTCACCCCGATTATGCTTTTGCTTATCAACGTTCTCGGGGACGGAATACCCGGTTTACAGCTCGCCTATGAAAAATCCGATCCGAGAATTATGCAGAGACATCCTATAGGGCGTAAAGAAAGCCTCTTCGAAGGTTTGCAATTCGTAATAGTAAAACAAATAATAGCGTTCGTAGTTGTAACATGGGTAGGTTATTATATAGGGCAATTTGTAGATATATCGTCATCATATCCTCCGTCTCATGCTATCGGACAGACAATTTCATTTCTTGTCGTAGGCTGGACTTCTATACTGCATGTATTTACAGTCCGTAGCAGAAAATCCATGTTCGCTCGCACGCTTAAAGATAACCCGAGAATAGTTGTAAGCGCAGTCGGGATGATTCTTTTATTCGCATTTATCGTTTTAATTCCGGCTTTAGCCGAAATATTCGGTATGGTGACAATCAGTTGGCAGCACTGGATTGTTGTAATTGGTTTATCGCTTGTTCCTACAGTTACCGCCGAAATCGGCAAATTGATTCAGAACAGCGGCGAAATTCATCAAAATATACGCCGCCTTGTAAAACACAAAACCGAAGAATAAAAGTATATAAAATATAAAATAAACAGAGGGGACATATAAGTCATATGTATAAAATTAGATTAATAAAAGACGGGGTTTTTATTAAAAATAACGGCGAAATAAATGAAATAGTAGAATCTTCTGACAAAGATTACGCAAATCTTATCAACAATAAAGAATTTTACAAAATCCAAACTATGGCGTATAAAATTTTAGAAAATCATAATACAAACAAGGCAGACAAAATGAAGTTAAAAATAAAGTTCGACTGTCTTGCCTCGCACGATATAACTTATGTAGGCATAGTTCAAACCGCAAGAGCAAGCGGCATGAAAGAGTTCCCTATGCCGTATGTACTAACCAACTGCCACAACAGTCTGTGCGCAGTCGGGGGGACAATCAACGAAGACGACCATGTTTTCGGACTGTCAGCCGCTAAAAAATACGGGGGGATATTCGTCCCCGCGCACCTCGCGGTCATACATACATATATGCGCGAAATGATGAGCGGCGGCGGAAAAGTGATTCTCGGTTCCGACAGCCATACGAGATACGGGGCTCTGGGCACAATGGCGATAGGCGAGGGAGGACCTGAACTTGTCAAACAGCTTCTTGACAGAACATACGACATAGATTTCCCCGAAATTATCGCCGTATATCTCGCCGGAAACGTAAAACACGGCGTCGGACCGCAGGATGTCGCATTGAAAATAATCGGCGAAGTATTCAAAAATGGTTTCGTGAAAGATAAAGTTCTGGAATTTGTCGGTAACGGAATAAAAAATCTGCCTATTGAATTCAGAAACGGAATAGATGTTATGACGACTGAAGCAGGTTGTCTTTCAACAATATGGACGACTGACGGCGAAGTCGAAAAATATTATGAAAAGCACGGCAGAAAAGGCGACTACAAAGAAATGAACCCCGGAGATATTGCGTATTATGACGGGGCAGTAGTCGTAGATTTGTCAAAAATCGAATGTATGATTGCAATGCCATTCCACCCAAGCAATATTTATGAGATAAATGAAGTAAATCAAAATTTAGAAGATATAATAAATCAAGTGGAAATCAATGCTAAGAAACAGCTTGAAAACAATAATATAGAATATAATCTGAAAAACAAGATAATAAATAATAAGTTTAAAGTAGACCAAGGTATAATCGCGGGCTGTGCGGGGGGGACTTTTGACAATATCTGCGCGGCGCATGATATATTAAAAGATAAAAATACTGGAAACGACGAATTTGCGTTGAGCGTATATCCCTGAAGTCAGCTTATAAATTTAGAGATAACAAAAAACGGCATAGCCGCAGAACTTTTAAGTTCCGGCATAGTTATACGTTCGGCGTTCTGCGGACCGTGTTTCGGCGCGGACAATGTGCCGGCGAACAATGAATTTTCAATCCGCCACACAACCAGAAACTTCCCGAACAGGGAAGGCTCTAAACCGTCGGATGGTCAGATAGCGTCTGTCGCTTTGATGGACGCGCGATCAATCGCGGCTACGGCGGCAAACGGCGGTTATCTCACGGCGGCGACAGAAATCGACGTTGATTATAAAGAATATAAGTATAATTTTGATAGTACAGTATATAAAAACCGCGTATATTTCGGGTACGGAAAAGCCGATACGTCGCTTGATTTAAAATTCGGACCGAATATTGCGGATTGGCCTGCTTTTGAAAGTCTGAGCGAGAACATAATTCTGAAAGTCTGCTCTGTAATCACCGACGAAGTCACGACTACAGACGAGCTTATCCCATCAGGTGAAACGTCATCATACAGGTCAAACCCGTATAAACTCGCGGAGTTTACGCTGTCGAGAAAAGATCCAGAATATGTTAAGAGAGCAAAAGCTGTGGGAGCAGATTCAATATCCGCCCTGATAGAACGGGCGAAAATAGATTTCGCCCCTGCAGAGACGCGTCTTGGCAGCGTGATTTACGCGAATAAACCCGGCGACGGTTCTGCGCGCGAACAAGCGGCGTCATGTCAGAAAGTGTTAGGCGGCGTTGCGAATATCGCAAGAGAATACGCGACAAAACGTTACAGAAGCAATCTTATAAACTGGGGAATGATTCCGTTTATTTATAACGGCAAAGATTTGCCGTTCAAAAACGGCGATTATATTTTTGTGCCGAACATCAGAAATGCGATAAAGAATAAAGATAAGGCTGTAAAAGCGTGTATTTGCAGGGGCGATTGTCAATCGCCCGCCGAAATCCGCGAAATTGTTTTGCAATTACCCGAGCTCACGAACGACGAGAGGGATATAATCCTTGCAGGTTGTCTGATTAATTATTATAGAAAATAAAAAGGTGTTTTGATAATGATAATGTTCTGGAATCGTCGTGAAATTTATGTTGGATTTTCAATGGATGAATCTAATCGAATAATTTATATTTTAGCGGCAAATAAGATTAGTTATGCTCAGCGCATAGTACATAATAATATGTACTACGTATATGTTCACAAAAAAGATGCCGAAAAAACCCATTGCTTAATAAATAACATACAAAAATAAATTTATACGGGGGTACATATATAAATGAAAAATATTAAAATAATCGCGCTGATTATAATTGTCTTAATCACTTTCACTGCGTGTTCTAAAAATAAATCCAATACCAATAATGGCGCAACAGACCAATCTCAGCCGAATAATCAGGGAGATTCAACTTCAGCGACAGCTGTTGAACGTCCAAATATTCCCGACGGTACAAATTACAACGGCTATCAATTTAAAATACTTGCAAAACATTTCGGCACTACCACGGAAAGCGAGGTTTCTGCCGAGCAGGAAAACGGCGAGCCGTTGAACGATGCTCTTTATAAACGCAACAGCACTGTCGAAAGTCTGCTCAACATAAAAATTTCACAAGTCACCTCTACTGACAGCAATCTTGTGAGCTATGTTGAAAAAATCGTACAGTCCGGCGATACTTCTTCTTTCGATGCAATGTGTGTTCAGGATTATGATAATATAGACCTTCTTCAAGCAGGTGATTTAGTTAATTTATATACCGTTCCGAATATTGATCTTCAAAAACCGTGGTGGGATCAGAAGACCGTCAAAGATTTGTCGTATAAAGGCGATAAATTATATTCTGTAAACGGCGATATATGCTGGTATGACAAATACAGTTTGATGGTGGTATATTTCAATAAAAATTTATTTGACCAGAATGGACTCGCATACCCGTATCAGGATGTTTTAGACGGAAAATGGACTCTCGATAAATTTTCGCAGCTTATAAAAGGATTTACAAAAGACGTGAACGGCGACGGAATTTTAGATCAGGAAGACCAATGGGGAATGCTTGAAAATACGGACGCAACATATCATTTTACGGTGGGAGCCGGAGAATCCATAGCTTCTGTAAACGCCAACGGAGTTCCGGTAATAAATTCGCAGACCCCGCGGCATTTACAGGTAGTTGAGGCTTTCGGAAATTTATTTTCGGACAAAAATAACGTTTTAATTGCGCAGAGCGGACAAATGCCAAACGTTGCGGACCAGTGGACTGACGGTCTGTTTTATGTATTCAGAAACGGCAGAGGGCTGATGATGGCGGAAATGGTCGGGACTATTCCGACATTCAGGGATATGCAGGACGATTTCGGAATCCTGCCGCAGCCGAAACTCGACGAATCTCAATCGGAATATTATACGTTCACAAGCGGCGGCTGGGCTTCCTCCTACAGCATTCCGATTACAAATCCGGATCTTGACCGCACAGGCATGATACTTGAAACTATGGCGGGATATTCGAGCGATACTATAATCCCCGCACTTATCGACGTTTCTCTGAAATCAAAATTTGTGCGCGACGAGCAGTCGGCGAAAATGCTTGAAATAGTATTTGCTACCAAAAAATACGATTGGTGCGAAAGATTCAGATGGGGCGGAATTTATGACGCTTACGCTGCAGTAACAAAAGACGGGTTTGGGAATTTCGTATCCGCAGTAGAAAAACTAATGCCGCAAGCGCAGGCGTCGTTAGATAAAACGATTGCCACATTGGATAGTTTAAATTAAATTATTCAAATATAAAAATCAAATGCTAAGGGTGTAAATATTTTTATGAACGAAAATAATTATGATTTAAAAGATTTGCGCGGCAAAATAGACGAAATTGACGACAACATCGTGAAATTGCTCTTAAACCGTTTCGACGTTACGCAAAACGTCGCGGAATATAAAAAAGAAAATAACCTTGATATTTTACAGCAGGGCAGGGAAGACGAAGTTTTACATAATATAGCCGAAAAGATTAAAAATTCCGGGAAATCTGAAGATTATCAAAAATATATACTGCATATTTACAGAGATATTCTTGACGCAAGCAAAATGTTGCAATATAAAATAAATCAAAAAAACAAATCGGAAGAACTTGAAAATCTTGTTTTGAATTCATATAAAGATTATACAATATTTGACGACGGTAATATAAAAAAAGCCGTTGTCGGCTGTCAGGGCGTCAAGGGCGCGTATTCCGAAAAAGCCGCGAAAATTTTGTTTAGAGATAATAAAAAAATCTTTTTTGAAAACTGGTCGAACGTTTTCAGCGCAGTGAAAAACGGCGAGATTAATTATGGCGTAATCCCTCTCGAAAATTCCAGTGCGGGGGAAGTTAAAACAATCTATAATTTGCTGCAAAATTTCGGATTTTATATAATCGCCGGAATAGATTTGCCGGTTTCGCACTGCTTGCTGACGAAAAATAATATAGATATATCCGAAATAACCGACGTTTATTCCCATGAACAGGGGTTATTGCAGTGCAAAGATTTCTTTGAAGCAAATCCGCGCATAAAAAAACATATATCTCAAAACACAGCGGCGGCGGCTAAATTTATAAGCGAGAACGACAGTATTCACTATGCGGCTATAAGCTCCGAAGACTGCGCGGAGTTATATAATTTGCGCATAAAAATAAAAGATTTGCAGGATTTCAAAAACAATGTCACAAGATTTATCTGTATATCAAGGGATGCGAAAATCTACAAAGACTCAGATAAGTTCACAATTTCTTTGAGAATTCCGAATGTATCCGGCGCACTAAACAAACTTCTTGTGAAATTTTCTATATTTGAAATAAACCTTACAAAAATAGAATCGCACCATATTTCCGGAAGCGATTTTGAGTTTATGTTTTTTATAGACGGAGAAGGTTGCGTATATAATTCCGAAATTAAAGATTTGCTGTGCGAAATTAAAAACGAGACGGAATTTTTCAGATTTTTGGGAAATTATAAATGCATAAAATAAATCATATAAATTCAATCAAAAATTGAAAACATTTTTAATTATAATGAAAGTAAATGAAAGGTAAGGAATAAAATTTATGCCAAATATGCAGAAAATGATTATATCTCAGGATACGCCAAGTTTCAAAATCGACAAAAATATCTACGGTCATTTCAGCGAACACCTTGGACGGTGCATATACGAAGGAATGTTTGTCGGCGCAAATTCAGAAATACCTAACATCAACGGCATGAGAACCGATGTTGTGAACGCCCTAAAAGCTATAAAAATACCAGTGCTGCGCTGGCCCGGCGGCTGTTTTGCGGACGAATATCATTGGGCGGACGGCATTGGGCCTAAAGAGAAACGTAAAAAGATGATAAATACCCACTGGGGCGGAGTGGTGGAAGACAACAGTTTTGGAACTCACGAATTCTTAGAGCTGTGCCGCCAGATTGAATGTGAGCCGTATATCTGCGGCAACGTCGGAAGCGGCACGGTCCGGGAAATGCAGGAATGGGTTGAGTATATCACATTTGACGGATTGTCGCCGATGTCGCAGCTGAGGCAGGAAAACGGTCAGAAAGACCCGTGGAAAATAAAATACTGGGGAGTGGGCAATGAAAACTGGGGCTGCGGCGGCAATATGTCCGCCGAATATTACGCCAATGAATATAAGAGATATGCTACATATATTAGGAACTTTTCCGGCAATATGATACATAAGATAGCGTGCGGACCCAGCGATGCAGATTATAATTGGACGGAAGTGCTGATGCGCGAGGTCAGGTATATGATGTGGGGGTTAAGCCTCCATCATTACACTCTGCCCACAGGGAACTGGGGAGCAAAAGGCAGTGCGACTGATTTCGACGAAAACAGTTATTTCCACACTCTCAAGTCCACAATGAAAATGGACGAGCTTATCACGCGGCACAGCACAGTTATGGACAAATACGATCCGGGCAAGGCGATAGCGTTAGCTGTGGACGAATGGGGTATCTGGACGGATTGCGAACCCGGAACAAACCCCGGATTTCTATATCAGCAGAACTCTTTAAGAGACGCGCTTCTCGCGGCTGTCAACTTCGATATATTCAATAAACATGCCGACAGGGTAAAAATGGCGAATATCGCACAGACGGCGAATGTTTTGCAGTCCGTCGTTTTGACCGATAAAGAAAAAATGATTCTCACCCCCACATATCACGCATTTAAACTGTATACGGCACATCACGACTCGATTTATCTTCCGGTTTATTTCAAATCGCCCGACTATTGCTTTGAAAACGAACGAATACCCGCCGTGTCGTGCACCGCGTCCAAAAGTTCTTCAGGCGAAATAAATATAACCATTACAAATATCGACTCTGAAAACGAATATGAATTTGAGATAGAAATCAGAGGAGCAGCAAGCATAAATTCGGTCTCGTCAGAGATACTGACGGCGGACAAAATAAATTCAGTTAACACATTTGAAAAACTGGATACGGTGACAACCCAGACTTACGACGGGTTCACGGTAAAAGACGGCGTATTTACGGTAAAACTTGCCCCGAAATCACTGGTTCTTATTAAATTATGCGATAAAGCGGCTAAATGATAATGAAAGGGAAATAATTTATATGTATATCTTTAATAAAAGCGCACCGGATTTAATAAACAATTCTGTAAAGCCATTGGATGAAATAAAAATACTTGTTCGCGGCAATATTTCAGTTTCGGACGGCGACGGAAAGGAATATTTTACAGCCCATGCTGACGGCGGCGAAATTGATTTTATCGTAGGCGGCGCGTTAGGTATTCATACAGTCCGCGCAACTGACGACGAAGGCAACACAACAGATATTCTTACGTTTAATGTAGACGCAAAAAGCGAAGTAAACGATAAGGGCGGAAAATTCAGAAAATTGTTCGAAATACTCGAAAGTACGATGAACGTATACGGCGGCACAGGGACTATAATATATGAGGGAAAAGAGTACAAAAATTTTGTGGTTTGGATATTGGACCATTTGCATACGGCAAAAGGGTTCAAGTATCTCAGCCCTCACGCGGACGGATTAGTAAATATTTTGAAAAAGCTTCAACGCGAAGACGGCATGATATGGAGTTTTATCTATCGCGCCAGCGAGGGAGATTATTATATCAGCGCGTATAACAAATACGGCTACGCGGAAAAGTTCGGGGATCATGTCGCGGCTCGCCAGCCTGTGGAAAACCACTGCGAGTATAATTATGTGGACTGCGTATATTTGGTATGGCAGAGCTGCGGAGACGACGAATGGATGTGCGGTATGCTCGATAGTTGTAAAAAAGCGTTGGATTACAGCGTCACGGATAAAGCCCGCTGGTCTGAAAAATATAAGCTTCTTAAAAGAGCCTATACTATAGATTCATGGGATTTTCAGCCTCACGATAAATATTTAGTGGATTTCCCGTTGGGAAAAGGTCAAATGATTGACCCTGACAAAACGAAATTTACGATATTTTACGGCGACAACACAGGTTATGCGCAATCGTGCGACGAATTAGCCCAAATGCTGTTATATTCCGGGGAAAAGGACGAAGCCGATAAATATTTTAAAAGAGCAAAAGATATACGCGAACGGATTGACACGCTTGCATGGAACGGAAGATTCTATCGCCACCGTATTGAGGAGGACCAGACTGTCGTTCGAGATTTCGGCGTTGACGAAGCGTCGCAAATCAGTTTCTCAAATTGCTATACTTTAAACAGAGGGTGTACGCATGAGCAGGCAGTCGCTATTATAAAAACATATATGGAGCTTAAAGAGAATCTGCCGAACGGTTCGCCCGGCGAATTCTATGCGATATATCCGCCGTATGAAAGCGGATTTGACGAGGGCGGAACAAACTCCAAATGGCAGTATATGAACGGCGGGGTACATCCTCACGCGGCGGGAGAATTGGCGAGGGGCGCGTTTAAAAACGGTTATGAGAAATACGGGGTTGACATATTGGACCGTATCAGCGCAATGGCTGAAAAGAGCGGCGGAATAGCGAGGTTTGCCTATACCGGCGCATATGAACTTGGAGAACCTCCCGCGCAGATTTTTACCACCACAGATATATCAGCTTATACAAATATGGATTTATGGAATATCGGCGGGGACGGTTCCGCTAAATGGATGTTTGACGGTCTTGGAAACGACTTGCGCTATTTCTCCACAGGGAATCAGACTTTTGCGGGAGTGCCGTATATGATCGCAGATCCTGAAACTAACGGCAGAAAAGGGGCTGTCGCTGTGTCAGTAAATTCGGGACTTACGCAATATGTGAATATTCCGGTAAATCAAACGGCAGGGTCAATATATTTACTGCACGCCGCGGCGCATTCCCCCGAATCCAATGTGTGCAGTCTTTTCACTTATATTTACGATGACGGAACGGAATATGTAAAGCCTATATTATACGGGAAACAAATCACTAACTGGTGGTTTTCACAATTGAACGCCGAAAACGCCGGAATAGCGTGGAAAGGCAAAAGTGAAATGTGTATCGGTATGGGTGTGTGCTGGGCAGAGATAATAAATCCGAATCCCGGCAAGACAATAAAATCCGTCAGATTTACGGCGGGACCCGACGGCGCGCTGTATGCTTTACTCGGTCTTACCCTGTCCGACAGGTCGTCGTATAAAAAGCCCGCGTATGAATCCACAGGCGGACCCGACAACTGGTCGGGCGGACTATGTATGGCGGCTCTTATTGAAGGATTGGGTGGCGTTACAGATAAACAGACGCTCTATCGCCATGCGGAAATTTCGCCGAGGTGGACAGCCGCCGATGTTGAATCAGTTACGTTTACAGCTCGTTATGCCGCTTCAAAAGGATATATAAAGTATATTTACCGCCACAATGCGGAAAACAAATCAATTTATCTGACTGCAACGGGCAGCGGCAAACGCTGTGATTTCAGAATATTGCTTCCCAATAATGCGTGCGAAATCGGTAATGTCACCGTAAACGGAGAAGCATATAAATATGACTTGGAAAAAGTCGAAAATTCTATTTATTGCGCTTTCACCGCAGCTCCGTCAAAACCGTTGGATATTTGTATTAAATACGTATAATAAAGGAGAAAAAGTATATGAAAAAATGTAAAATCGGAATAATAGGCGCAGGAGGCATTGCTCAGGGCATTCATCTTCCTGTTTTGTCAGAACTCGCGGATGTTGAAATAGCCGCCGTCTGTGACATTAGACGGAACAGAGCGGAATCTGCGGCAAAAAAATTTAACATTCCCAAAATATATAATTTATATCATGATATGCTGAAATCAGAAAATATCGACGTTGTTTATGTCCTGACCGAACCGGAGCAGATGTTTAGAGTCGCTTCCGACTGCATGAATGCAGGAAAGCATGTATTCATGGAAAAACCTATGGGAATTACGGCTTTTCAAGCGAATAGTCTGCGGGAAACAGCAATCAAAAACAAAAAAATTCTGGACGTAGGCTATAACCGACGTTATATACCTTTGGTGATTGAGATAGTGTCGCAAATGCGCAAACTCACAAAAATAAATCAAATCTCCGGCTATTTCTATAAAAACAGTACGGCTTCGTTCTATGGAGGATGCGCGAGTTCTTTTGTATGCGATGTAATTCACGTCATAGATTTAGTGCGGCATATCGCGGTCGGAGGAGAAAGCGGGAACGTTTCGCAGGTTTCTACATTGGAAACTGTAAATCCAAAAACGAATGTCCCCGAATCCTGGTACTCGACTATGAAATTCGACGACGGGATAAACGGAATAATCTGCGCAAATTATAATGCGGGAGGCAGAGTGCATAAATTTGAACTTCACGGGGTAGGGGCGAGCGCGTACATAAATCTCGGCTTCGGCGACTCCGGCTGCGACGGCAGAATTTTATGCGACGGCGCAAGTTTTTCTATTGTTTCAGAGGGCGGGGGCAATAAACAGATTCAGGAATTCGACGGAATAAAAATCGCGGGGAGCGACCGTTACGAAAATTACTACGGTTACCGCGACGAAGACATTGCGTTTGTAAACAAAGTGCTGGAAAACCCCGCAGAAACTGATATTGCACGCGTCAACGAGGACTATTATTCCATGAAACTCGCGGAAACTCTCTTAAATTCGCGGAAATAATTACAATTAACCATCATGTAAATATAATAAAAATAGCAGTTGAAGTCAAGAAAAATAATCCGATCTGCTGTAAAATATGATTACAGGAGGCGAGAAAACGATGAATGTAGTTGAACAAATGAAAGCATATATAAAAGCACATTTACAGGAGATTATAACATCAAGCAACATAGCAAAATCAGTCGGATATTCGCAATATCATGCGGCGCGTTTATTCAAAGAGGAAACAGGCCTGTCCCCGTTTGAGTATATCCGCCGAGAACGATTAATTCAATCCGCATATGCTTTAAGAAATGGAAATCCAAAGGTGCTTGATATAGCTCTCGATTTTGTTTTTGACAGTCACGAAGGTTTTACGCGGGCATTTGCGAACGCATTTGGGATAACCCCGAAAAAATACGCGAGTTACCCGAATCCTGACGGTTGGCTTATCCCGTATCGTTATCTCGACCGACACAAATCAAAATCAAATTTAAAATCGGAGGAATTTTATATGGAAACAAAAACAGCGGTTATTTTTACGCAAATCATGGAACGACCGGCGAGAAAACTTATTTTGAAAAGAAGTAAAAAAGCGACACATTATTTTGAATATTGCGAAGAGTTCGGCTGCGGAAATAATCGCGCGTCAGCCCCGTGGGATATTCTTTGCAATATTAAAGAAGCATTATATGAACCCGTTGGCGTATGGCTGCCGGAAAATATGTGTCCTGAAGGCACAGGCATTTACGCGCATGGCGTTGAAGTATCCGCCGACTATAAAGGCGATATACCGGTAGGTTTTGACGTTATTGACCTTGAGCCGTGCAAAATGCTTGTATTTCAGGGCGAGCCGTATGACGATGAAAATTATCAGGACGCTGTAGGTACTTGTATGGAACGAATAGGCAAATATAATCCCGAAGTTTATGGTTATAAATACGCCGACGAGATTGCGCCGATAATGCAGCTTGCGCCTATGGGCTGGCGCGGTTATATTGAAATGCGTCCAGTCAGAGAAATGAAGTAATTATAAATTGCAGGGTGTGATGAAAATCACACCCTGTATCGCATTATATCTACAGCAACTCAAAGTGATTGCGTTTAAAACGCAGCAGATTTTCGTTCTGCATTCTTGATAATTCCGCGGACATGGAACTTCTGTCTACCGATAAATAGTCCGCCAATTCCTGCCGGTTAAACGGAATATCGAAAATATTGCTTTTGTTAATCCGACCTTGTTCGGACAGATATGACAATAACTTTTCACGCGTGGTACGCTGTGTGACATGTTCTAATTTCTGTGTAAGCATAATATTTTTATTCGCCAATATTCTAACTAAATTTTTTATAATCTGCGTATGAAATCCGCAGGCGTCCGCGCATGTAATTAAGATACTGCCGCAGTTAATCAGGAAAATATCCGAATCTTCTATCGCCATTACACTGACCGGGAGTTTTTCAACCTGAGCGCATGAAAAAGCCTCTCCGAAAAGTCCGCCAGATTCAATACGGGTAAGAATAACTCTGTTTCCCCAGAAGTCCTCGCGAAGTATATCTACCGCTCCTGAAAGCACAATTCCTATGGAATCAGCTTTCTGTTCAGGAGCAAATATAAAACTGTTTTTTTTAAACTGTTTTTTTACTGCAGAAAGACATGAATTTAATGTATATATGTCGTCTTTTTGTATATTATAGAAAAGCGGACAAGCATTTAAAATATCTATAAAATTATTCATGTTAAGCCTCATTTCATCATATTTTTTACTGTTTCGATTATTTTATCTTTGCAGGATTCCAACGGATATTTGATTGACAGTTTTTTGTCCCGGCTGACAATTTCACAGCAGTTTTCCTTTATATTTCTCGGGCTTATGATAACTCGCAATGGAACCCCGAATAAATCGGCGTCCGAAAACATCACGCCTGCGCTTACATTTCTGTCGTCGTAAATCACCTCAACGCCGTTTGACTGGAGTTCGTTATATAAATTATCCGCGACAGTTCTGATTCTTTCGTAGTCCGAACGGACGGCGCATAAATGAACCTGCCACGGGGCGACAGACATAGGCCATACCGGTCCGTATTCGTCGTGGCGGGTCTCGCATATAGATGCGGCAAGTCTGCCTATACCGATTCCGTAACAACCCATTATCGGATAATTGAACTGTCCGTTGCTGTCGATATATTGCATTCCCATTGCTTTCGTATATTTTGTTCCCAGCTGAAAGATATGCCCTACCTCTATTCCTTTTGAAATCGAAATTGACTTTTTGCCGCACTTGGGGCATATTCCGCCGGTTATAATTTTAGCGAAATCATGATATTCAACGCTTTTTATGTCTCTTGAAATATCCAAACCTGTGTAATGATATTCATTGTTATTTCCACCGCATACAAAGTTATTTGTTCCATGAAGTGATTTATCGAACAAAACGGTGAGTTTATTATTTGTATTATCAAGATTATACGGACCGATATATCCGGCGCACAAATCAGAATTGTTTTCGTTCTCAATTACTGCGGGGTGAATATCGCAGTGCAGATAATTTGCGAGTTTTATTTCATTTACATCCAAATCCCCGCGTATAAATACAACAATATAACTGTCGTCAATATCTCTTTGATATACGACAGCTTTGCATGTTTTTTCTTTTGAAACATTTAAAAATGCACATAGATCCTCTATCGTTTTTACATTTGGAGTATATATGGAATTTAAAGATTCTGAAATATCGTCGCGCATGTTTTCCATTATACTTTCCGCCGCTTCCATGTTTGCGCTGTAACCGCAATCGTTGCAAATCGCAATCGAATTTTCGCCTACAGGAGTTAGAAGTATAAACTCATACGACATATTTCCGCCCATCATGCCCGAATCTGCGGCGACGGAAATCACTTCGGGGATACCGACTCTGGTAAAAATTCGCTCATATGCTTTAAGACATTTTTCAAAGTATTTTTCTAAATCTTCATTTGAAGTATGGAAAGAATATGCGTCTTTCATAGTAAATTCACGCACTCTAATAAGTCCGTATTTCGGGCGCGGTTCGTCGCGGAATTTAGTCTGTATTTGATATATCATAAACGGATATTTGACGTAGCTTTGCGCATATTCCCTCACAAGGTGAACAGCCGCTTCCTCATGCGTCATTCCAAGCACAAGCGGACTTTCATTTCTGTCAGAGAAACGCGCAAGCGTATTATCCACGCTGTCATATCTGCCGGATTCCTGCCACAGCGACGCCGGCAACACAACGGGGAACATGACTTCCTGACCGTCGATTGCGTCCATTTCCTC
>Ga0123357_10006325_pt1 | contig 14421 bp, 10 predicted proteins | sample TergutEmb28metaG_FD_89873 | JGI IMG/M metagenome (GOLD analysis project Ga0123357, IMG submission 89873) | Embiratermes neotenicus P4 segment gut microbial communities from Petit-Saut dam, French Guiana - Emb289 P4 | ecosystem: Host-associated > Arthropoda: Insects > Digestive system > Gut ...
AAGTCAACGTTCGAATGGTCTCATATATATATATATATACAGTATATATATGCGTATATACAATAAATATATATATATATATACTATTCTCAATGGTTTGGGACCGCGGTAGCACAGTGGTTAAGGTGCTGTGCTGCAAATCGGAAGGTCGCTGGTTCGATCCCAGATGGTGTCATTGGAATTTTTATTGACATAATTCTTCCGATCGCACTATGGCCCTGGGGTCGACACAGCCTCTAACAGAAATGAGTGCCAGGAGTATTTCCTGGGGGTAAAAACGGCCGGTGCGTAAGACTGACAACCTTACCACCATTCTGGGCCACTGTCACGTAATTTGGGAACCTTAACTTCCTGGAACCCTCTGGGCACCTCGGGCCTGTAATGGGACTGATTTACCTTTTTTTATTCTCAATGGCAACGCAGATGGATGTTATACAAACGCCCTCTTGTACACCGCACTACGCGACCTTGAACCAGCTGGAACAGGAACATTCAGCGGAGCGGAAGCCGCATCTCGCAACATGCGATGTTCACAGCCGAACGCCAGGCTAAGTTGCGGACGGCGGTAGCATTTACGAGGACCTGCTTAAAGCGCAGGTCAGTGTCAAATGAGGGTAAATTCGTGAAGTTAAGTTAAATTCATACTTTATATTCATTAGGTATTACGCTTGTTTATTATTCTGTTCCATTTCTTTTTAATAATCCGTCCCCATTATTCCAAGTTCCAAGCGGCCATAACTCCATAACCATTCAAAATCGGACACATGTTTATACGACATTTTTTTTATTACAGACACCTAGGAAATCATTTCCTGCAAAACCGTCCATAAGTATTGAATCGCCCCGTATATGCACATATAAAACGATTTATACAGGGCGTTTCATAATGTTCTCCGTGATGACAAACATTTATAACAAGAAAACCAAAGGACCCACCTTAATGGAATTGTTCACAGCCACAGGAAAACTGAAAAAGTTTTCTTTTGACAACTAGAAATGTTCGATGTGTGCACCACGGGCGACACGGCACACATCGATATCATATTCAAGTTCTTGCCACACACGCGTCAACAAAGGTGCATCGATATCCTTCACTGTTGCAATGGTCCGTGCCTTTAGTCCTGCGAGGTCACGTGGCAATGGTACTTTGCACGAAATACACGTTGCACAGTAACCACAGGGTTACTCGTGTGATTTTCCAACACACAAAACGACTTCCCCCCGGAGCGGTCACTTTCTCACTACATACACTCGCATCGCCTAGCGGCAGAAATGTGAACTACGATGAAAAACAACTTACTGAGGGAACAAATTTGAGTTGTTCCTTCTATCTGTACAGGTTTCGTAAATACGTGTCCTAGGTCTTCCTATAATAAATTTTTGTAATCCCGGAGTACATTATGAAACGGCCTGTACAGTGTACTGTCCCGATAACGTGAAATGCCTCGATCTCTACCAGACTTCATTATTATCGTGGCTGCCATTATATACAATATACAGCCGCCACTAACTTCCACTTTATTAGCAAAGAGCTTACAAAAAGATATGCTACTACATGTAGCTGTAGCATTCATATAGGATTAATAAGAAAGACGTTCCTCCACACAATTGTCATTTCGGTTTTTCCTTTAAAGTTTCAAACCCACGCAGAACAAATGTAAAATTTGTTGTTTTCGTAGGCCTATAGATCTAGAAATATTCGAGACAACTATAATGTGCACTGCACGCCTGGTGCAAACATTAGCTGCAGCTCTGTGCAGTGGTCTTACGAGAATGGCCGCAAACCTTCACCAACACTTTCATCACTTCCAAGAAAAGTAAGCAGAATTGAATAAAACAGGTCTTAACCCTCTGTCAATAAAACCGTTATGTTGAATACATCTAAAGTCAACTCCGTCACAGCACAAGACCGCAAGACAATTTCACTGACTTTCCATCCGCAAACCCCTTGTTCTTAATATTCAGCTAATACACAACCAACATGCCCTAATTTTCCTTTATTAAAGCAACCAAATGCACACGTAACATACATAATCTTATGCGCTGCGTCATGTTTCGGTGCTGCAGCACCATCCTCAGGGAGCTCACACAAAGTTTTTAACTTGTTTATACGTACAGCGTGTCTTAGCTAGTCTAAATCTGTGGAGTGATGGTCTATATATTTTGTTGTACATTAAAGTAATTTGTACACGTGGTGTACTATTCACATCAGTACAAAACAGATGAATGTAACATTTAGTTAAAATTAGTTTATTCTTAATGTGTCGTAGCAAATTTAACCTGCATATACCGGCATTTATCGTGTGTTTGTCCAGTTTGTACTAGGTCCTTGTACGGTTTTTGTTGTGGTGTGTGCGGGAGTCATATATGTACTGATGTACACATTGACAGATACACGATAGATGTTTGTATTTTCAGATAACATTTGCTAGGACACATCAAGAAAAACAGAGTTCTAACTGAGAGTTACATTACGCTGCTTTATACCGATGTGAAGGCACGTGTACACATTACTTTAATGTACAAGAAATTATATGGATCATCACTCTACAGGCTGAACCTAGCGAGACACACTGTATATACAAATATTACTAATGTAATTTAATATATTTTAGCTGGTTTTTCAGGAACTTTGTGTGAGCTCCCTGATGATGATGCTACAATAGCGAAACATGTCCGGGTGTTAATAAACTATACGATTATGTTTATTATGTCTGAATTTGGTTAGTTTAATAAATAAAAATTAAGTCAGATTAAAGTGCAAGGAATGAATAACTTTAGAATAAAACTCTAAAACTTCCAACATTTCTTCGGTTTTAAAAGTGGCCGCTTTACAAAGGTTCCCCATCGAAACTCTTCGTACATTTCTTGTCTCATCTACCGTAACTATTACATCTATCTCTATACAGTTTTTCGTGCAGTAAACTGCGTGTCGACATATCTAGTGAACAAAAAATGTCCTTCCCTTCTGTCCTCGAAACGTCATAGTCACCCCTTAATAATATTTCTCACTCGCCCCCGGTTTAACTATTTCCATGCTTACTCTTGTTTCCTACAACTTACTGTTCTTCGTCTGTATAATGTACAGTAGTCAATTCGGGACAACACAGACAAAATCTGGCCTCTGCATTTGTGAAACGGTGCAGAACATTTCGATTAACAAAGAAATGGAAGGAGAAATATTTATTTCCTTCACTTACATCGTTCAGTAAAGGTTTCATTCACAACAAAAATGGATGGTGTTCCCAGTCGAGGACCAGCAGAGTCAGCAATTACAACACCGCGAAATTGCCACACTCACGGTTGGCACTGCTGTAACAACTCCGCTCCTTCTTCGTCACAAGTCGTATTCAAGTTAGGTCAATTCCTCATTTCTACACATCCACACGTTTCACATTCGGACATCACATGCAAGAAATCATCTAAAGATGTTAAAGGTTTAAATATACGAAAATCACAACCAAAATCAGAAATCAGATCAATGGGAAGGTCTGCTGACTGCTACTACAGCCATTGTGTGGCTTGGTCTCCTTCTGCAGGAGGAAATCCAGTCGTTGTTAACCTTCAGCACTAGGCGAAGATGACTGGTAATCATGACGCCCCGGCCGCTTCACCCTCAGTATCTATCGGAGCGGAGGATGGGTGGGCCCACAGCCAGTTTGAACACGGAGGCGAACAGAGAAACCTCTGTCGCCACTGAGAATCGAACACCGATGCTCCAGTCGTCCAGCCCGCAGCCTAGTTACTATAATGAGCTAGCCGGCTGACGAAATAGAATCAAGGACAGCATAAATTCAGGAAAGGAAGGTTAGTATTCAGGTCAACAACAAAAATCTTTCATAATAATTTCCAAGACTTTAAACATATGGTGTACACAAAAATACCGATTTGTCTGATATTTGTTCGGTCCTGAAATTTGGTAACACATCGTAAGCACATTAAAAGAGCCTAAAAATAAGTGTTTTGGAACGTACTGGGACCTAAGCAGAATAAAGTAAGCGGCGAATGAATGATATTACTCTTTTTTTTTCTGAGGCGCTGCGGCCCAAGATGGGACATGGCCCCCTCATTCTTGAGGATTCTAGATCACACACAACGGCGCACCACAGTCAGTAGGACTTCTCTGTACGAGTGATCAGCTCGTCGAAGAGGCCTCTACCTAACAACACACAACACTCACAACAGACAAACATCCATACCCCCGGCGGGATTCTAACCCACAATCCTAGCAACCGAGCGGCCGAGGACCTACGCCTTAGACCGCGCAATCACTGGAATAGGCAGGATATTACATAATGAGGAGAATAGTAACATATGCCAGTCATCTAATATTATCCTGGCAGTAAAATGGCGGAAGACGAGCCAAACATTAGTTCGGGTAGAGGAGACGAATATTCTTTGTTGAGGAAACTTCTTCGAAAGACACAGAGTGGAAGGTGGAGAAGATGAGGTGATAACATGAAGACTTGACAAGTATGGATGATGGTGGTAGATGGATGCAAATGGCTCAGTATCATCGGGGCTGTGATATTACTGGTGCTGAATCCACCGAGTCAGTCAGGCTATCAGTTCGGATTCTCTTATCAATAATCACTGCGTCAGATCCTAAGTTCGGATTCCGTTATAAAACCGTGAATTATCAGTTCTGATATTATCAGTGTGTCACTTACCTACCAGCTTGGATTCTGATATCAGGAAGTCTGTGTGTCAGCAAAATGTTATGACAGCCACCAATACACATTTTATACAAAGTAGTCTACTGGTGATCGCTGGGCGGGCGGCTTCATCAGTAGCACGCAGTAACAAGCTGTCCGCTCTACGGCGAACAATCCGGCAACAATATCTCACTGTAGGTGAGTGGAATTTAAACAGTGAACAAAACATTCACCGTAATGATGTTATTATGCCACTAACAGGCAAGCGGCCGAACAGAAGGATGATGATCTTGTTGGAAGAAGAATCTGAGTCTGATAGCCGGTGATCGCCATTAAGACTCGGTAAAGATTGCCAACTAACATTCTATTTCGGTCTGACCGTGACATATACAAAGCGCGTGGCTAAGGAATAAAAGTACATTCACCACATGCACGAAACAAAAATACTGTGGGCACAAACAACTGCAACATTCAACCGTTTGTATGTTCGTTACCGGAACCGCTTAAAATGCAAGCAAAATGTCTAGGATAAGGAATAAATAGATAACCATCAAACACAAATTTATAAAATAATTCATTCTAAGCTACATGTTTAGGCCCCACGGGGTTATAACTCAATTTTCGTGATTACAACAAAGCGACAATACACGATTAAAATTTTTGTTAAAATCTTTTAGAAGCAGCAGATGTCGGTAGTCGATTTTTTGTATGAATGGGAATGTATTAAAGAAAAACTGGAATGTTAATATAATTGTAAAAAGTGAGATTTTACTTCCATAATGCCACATGAATACTCCCTTCAGAATGTTCCGGAAGCCAGCCTGATGATGACCCCATGGGGTCGAAATATACAGCTGAATGATTTATTTTATAAAGTTGTGTTTTATGGTTATCTGTTTATTCCTTATTTTACAGTCCAACACAGTGGGACGCATAATTTAAAAGAAAATAATAGCTAGGGTTCATCTGTCAGCAGGCGAGTTATATCCCATAAATTAACCACACTGTTACACCTATGGGTATACCCATACGTGTTGCTGGCGGACCTTACGCCTCCACAGCTTGAAGTTCCGACTATATACATTATTACATATGTCAGATTACTTCTATATATTGTAATGGTGTTCGAGATCTCGTGATCAAACCATACTGCTACTTTGCATATTGTATAGTTATTCTACACTAAGTATTTGCACAACCTGATAATGGCCATTACTAAGGTCGAAACATGCAATTGCTAGCTTTAGCCATTAGTGCTATAAATATATCTAGTTGTGTTTTGACTACCCTTATATACCTTACACTGTAACGGGCGATAACTCGGGTTATGTCACTGCGCTGGAAGCCCTACACTGGACATCTAGCATGCAAACATGAACAACCTGGCAATTATCTGTGAAACCTCCTGGTTCCAGCCTGATCTGGAACTCCGTGACCTTCATAGTATAATGGCCCATATCAAGACAACAAGCAGCAACCAACTCAAACGATGAATCACCGCCACAGAGCGTTCTATGTAGTTGCACAATATACATTAGTGACCATTAGCCCAATCATCCTACGTTCGGTTATTGTACAGGATACGTAACACGCGACAAATTGCTTCAACTAGGATAAAGCGTTGCTCTTTTCTTTGTACCGAACTTTATGAAAAAGCTCCTGCTGACAGACGACTCTTCAGCGAGGAGGGGGGCGGGGGTGGAGGGCCTGAACGTCAAGACAGGCTCAGTGGTCACTAAATTTATCTCCTTGTACGAGTATAATCTCACGCTTCGTAACACAGAACGACATACGTTGCTACAGTGCCGCCAATGTATTGCTGCCAGATTTGTCTAAATAAACTAAACGAGAATTTATAAAGTACTCGTAGTTGCTGCAGTATTTACAGTACTTCTATACAAACGTGACACAAGGTTTTCTGCAGGAGACATTTTCAGAAACCAATCAGTTGCATCATTTTTCATGTTCTCCATTTTCCTTCCTTTGTTTCTTTAATGTTTCTCTGTCGTTGATTTGTTTTGTTAGTTCCTTTCTTCTTGCTTCCTTTTCCTCCCACCTTATTCATTCTCCTACCCTTCTTACTTTCACCCTCCCTGAACTCTTATCCCTCTCAGGGAACGTTGCATATTCTCTTCAGTCGACGGCTGGGTGAGTCAGCTGTTGATACATGGAGGGTTCGCTAAAGCCTCGAGTTGGTGCGTGACACGAATGGGGATTGACGTATTTCAAGTCTTCCGCTGGACGACGCAACGAAGTGCCAGCATAAAGGACGGGACAAACTGTCCAAAGGACGAGACACTAAACGGTTATATACTCGTCAGTGATATAGCTGTGCTCACATTTAGGATATAACGTATAGGTCATCCTCGTCGATACACCAAACATGAAGGTGTGATAATTAATACACCCGATTCACATTCGGATGGTACCATTTATGAACGAGGACGGAGACCGGCCATTCCAGCTGAACACATCTTTTATCCACACACGTCCTTTGGCATATTCTCAATTCATAAGTGCATACATACGCGACAACGGCTTCTTTAAACATTTCTCTCACATCGTCATTCCGCGTTACATGATCAATATGTGTAGCTGTCAACTAACCATTTAAAGGGAAAAGAAAGCTTCCTGATAAGCCAACAGTCGCTCAGCTATTCAAAAAAAATCCCCACATTTTACGGAAATCGAGGGTATACTCGTACTGCTGTATTCAGAGAACCCTGCTACCTGGATTCCAACAGTAACCATACAATCAACTTTCTCACACAATCTCATACTCCCTTATCATTTCAATACTATAATGTAATTTACGTCACGTCCTCAAAGTCGTTCCTTTTCTTCACGTTTATAAAAATTGTGTATGCATTGACTTCTCTCACACATGGTACGTGACCCGCCCATCCAATGTTCCTTGATTAGATCATGCAAGTAACATTGCATCAAACATACAAATTATCATTTTCCTTATTATGCAATTTTCACCAGATTCATGTCTCTGCCTCCTTCTCAGATGCAAGTACTATTTTCAGTGCCTTGTTCTCAAACACTGTTGATCTATGTATGAAGAGACCAATAATCACACAAAACAGAAGGTTAAATCACAGATATGTGTATCTTAATCTTCGTGTTCTAACCTACGAAGGTAAGATAAAATGTTCCAAACTGAAGACTCGCAAGTACTCCCCGAATTTAATCAATTAACAAAAGTTTATGTCACGTCTCTACCCGGACTACCGTGTCAATGCATGAATGAAATAAAAGTTGTAATTCAAAATATTCTCAGATCTCAAAACACACACACACACACACACACATATATATATATAATCATAAATTAGGTGACCGTCCGGTGCACCTGTGCACCGGACGGCCACCTACAGGTGTGATGATAAGAGATGCTGTATAATAAAAATTTGACCTCCTGATGATGAGCACACAGTGCTCGAAACATGTAGAGGAATATAATAACCTTATTATAAAACAAGAATTTGTGCTAGATTGGAGTGTGTATACTTATCTAACACAACCATATGGTGGTAGAGATATGTATAATTTATTACATAAGAACAACTACATGTTTCGGCCCTTTTCATTGACCATCTTCAAGTTGATAAGTGAAAAACTTAGTAAGCAGCTACACTCGACTTGTGTGGGTTGTATACAGTGGGGAGGTAAGAGGTTGGATTGGGTTCGAGATCTCGCATGTGTTGTGTAGGATGGGTGGTGTGTGGGTACATGGGTTCTGCTGTAGTTGTTCTTTATGTAATAAATTATACACATCTCTACCACCATATAGTTGTGTTAGACAAGTATACACACTCCAATCTAGTTTATTATAAACACAACGCGGATGACGAACTTTATACTAATTTGTGCATGAAGTTGGTCAGTTACTAAGATTATACTGAGATGCACGGTCAGCACAACATAAAAAAATGTTCTATAAGTCTTAAACATTATCCCTTGTAATTTATATATAACACAACACTCTCCTAAAGTAATCCGTATAACTTAGGGAAAAATGAAAATAAGAGCACCAAACAATAACTGACAAAATACAGCAACTATAAAATTCCGTTACAGTGTACCTGACGTTTTTCAGTATGCACCCATAATTTCATTCGAATTTGTAATGCTTATGATTTTTAGACTTAACACAAACTGAAAAATACTCGCAGATGCGTAAACTTAAATTACACAGATGTCACCGACCCTAATAAAATCTCACAGCACACTGCGATGTGATGAAAGAATGTGAAAACGCACCATACACAGGAACATGCTACTCCTTTTAGCTTATAGCTAAAGACATAAGTTGATAAATAGCGTACAGGAACCAAAACATCATATATGAACTGTGACATTAATAGCTTGTTACCATGTTCTGAAGGCATACAAATATAACCTCCTAGTACATAAAAATGTGGTCTACTGAAACATGAACACCTAGTCAGAATTAAAAATTTTTACCTTGTACTGTCTACGGGTCAACAGGTGATGATAAATACTGGTCACGGCCATGTCTTGTCATAATTATTCCACCTCAATCTGCCTTTTCTGCCAAACTTCGCCTGATGTCAGTTCAATTCACATTTATCACCCAGGTGCCGGATTCAATATCACTGTTTCCAAAATGCACTAGTAAACACACATATGTTGCACTTTCCATCAGAAATGACGGCAAAGACACTGTTTCGGTATCTACTTCTAAATATGTTCACTGAAAATCCCAATCAGAATAAGCTCTTCGGAAAGTCTGCAAAAGTGGGTTTCAGTAGAAAACATCTAAAATATTTAATTACATGCACTTCCTAACCAAACACGACATTTAGCCACAACTTTTCGTATGGTATCTGCAATGTTTGCTTACACACGTTTCCTAAATTTCTGTTTCAGTTTTGTTTGGAGGAATGTTCAATGTCCTCATCAAATACCCCAATCAAGTAACTGACAACCATGTATTCAGGCAACTTTGGGGAGAAGCACAATGTCTTCATAAATGTACACGTTGTTTTCCAAGTCACAACTGACAAAAAAATCTATGCACTTAAGAATATTACCTACGCCTATCTCATAACAAACGCATAATCTGTATTTTGTTCTATACAGTTAGACGTTCACTGATGGAGTTTATACGTATTACTTGTCGAACAACATTCGCCTAAGTGTGAAGTGCACAATACAAGAACTCTCTCCTGGCCATTATAAAGCTTCTGTGATTTTGCACCACGATCAAACAGTAAACACACCGCCATTAACATTGCTATAAAAATATGAAATAAAAATTTACTATTTCACACACACGCACACACATGCCGCTTTAAAAATTCTGTCACTCCAACATTTTATTTCTTCAAGGTCTGTCTGATGACGCCTAGTTCTAAACATTACATCTGAGGTTAGGTTAGGTCGACTGTTACTGTTCAAGACACAATCCGTCAACATCAGCACTTCCTCCGAATGAAATTTCACGCACACTGTTGACATAACATCACAAACTCACACGAATCCATAATTTACCGCCTTTAATGTGCTTGAGATAACAGACAATTAACACTAACAAAAGTCCTAATTCCCACTGCCTTCTAAACTTGCGCCTTAGCCGCACCGGTCGTGGTGACTGTCAAAATAACACGGATTATTCGCTTCGCCGCACCAGGGTAGTTAGGTGCTCGGACTGGTTTGCCGGTAGCGAGGCATGACGAAAGATCTGATGAAGTTTGTTCAGTGACATGTGAAAGCAAGGCAGACTCGATACAGGAGTAATAGTCCCATTTTTTTTTTTTTGGTGCAGGACGCGGAAAGTACATACCAGATTCAACTCCAACCATTACTAATAGCGTCTTACTGCTACTGAACTCATTTGTTTAAGATATCTTATGATATATCCACACTAAATTTGTAAAGCTCCTTTGATTTTTATTATGGCTGACTGTCATTTTACTCAGAGGACTAAATGGGTTTTTACATATTTTCATCCTTTGGCATGTTTTGAACAAACTTAGTACATGGAAATTTTATTACCATGCAGATTTAGTTGATTTCCTTCACATTGTACCAACGAAACTGGGAGAAATCATGCGTAAACGAAATGAGTATTTTTAATACATTTGTCAGTTATTGCTTCATTAGCGGGCTCCTACGATGGAATATTAAATAAAATGTGTGTACTCTCTGATAGCAGGTGTAACAAAGGGAGATAACAAGACTGTACGTGACGAACCATACAAGAGAGACAAGTAAGTTGATGTGCAGATAAACAAATGTTAAACTAGAAAATCAACAGCCAGCAAGAAAGGGTAAAATCCTGTCAGTCGTATAACAGTCTAGAATATGGGTCTCCAACCTGCGGCCCGCCAGGTTGTATTATGTGTCCCGCGGCACATTTGTTAGCAATATGTATGCTATATTTTAGGAGGTTAGGTATACCAATTATCCTTATTTTCACACGTGCGGCCCGTGAACCAGCCCACAATAATGGGTGTGGCCCTCTGCCATGAAAATGTTGGACATCCATGGTTTAGAACTTATTAAAACATCGTTTTGGCGCATCCAACCTCGTGTTAACGAGGAGCCCATGTGGGGAATGCCTGAGCAGAGGTTCGTATTTACCGTGTAACTTTACGACAAAAATACAAGAAAGAAGAGGGAGGGAGAGAGAAATAAAGAAAGAAAGAAGGAGTAATAAGATAAAGCCACAGTGAGAACGAGAAAGACCCAGTTGCTTGTGGTAGTAGCTACATCTAAATCAGAAAAAAAAAAAAGTGTCGACAGACACGAAGTGAAAATGGCCATACATGGACGCTGCGCACTTTTAACACCCACGGCGTCACATATCAAATATTCATGAACCAATGCTTCATTACAGAGTAGTGCTTTATATTCTGTGTTCATAACCAAGATGAGACAAAAGGAATGTTGAATGGTGAGACGGACGGGAAGGGAAACCAAATGAGCTATATGCATATTCATACTGCACCCAGGGCTGAGATTACTTGGTCTGCCTTGGACACTTTATCACTAATTAACTTATATCTCTGTTGCTTTGTCTAACAACGCCACGTTAAGTACGGCAGTAATAACAGTAGAGAAATAATGGCAACAGTAAAAACAACAATAACAATTGCAATTCTGGTGGTAATAACGGGCATTCCACGGTACAGTGCCTCTACAAACATTTTAATAATAATAATAATAATAATTCAATTAATTTATTAGAGTTTTGCTAGCAGCTGCAATTCATGACAAGCTACCACTGAGGTGAACAATGAATACAAAGATCACGGAAGGAATAAATAAAAGTGAAATATGAGAATCCAAGTCTTCTGGGATGTTACATCGTGCCGAATGAATAGTTATCGACGTTTCTGAAGAGAGCGGTGCCTCTGAAACGTCAGTAAATATTCACCAGTCGACATGAATTTCTACCCACACGGCTACGTTCAACTAAAAATCTTGCAAAATCCAGACAATTTTGACAAATGCCAGCGCGCAATCTACACTCGGGCCGTTTGGGGTGACGGCAGGATTGATAACTATCGCAGCTGTTCCAATACGCTGCGCGTGGGGCTCCACGCGTCTTAGCTCAGTGTACACGTATTACAGTTAATATTAGGGTTTTTACTCATCAGCGCTAGAAATAATTTGCGGTGTTGGCTGTCTCAAAATCTGAGCATATGCTCTCTTATTCGTGGGACACATATTCAAAAATATTCAAAAAGTGGAGTCAGAATGTGTGTTAGATATTAGTATGGATCTGTGGTCTCAAGACAAAGAAATGTACCGAACAAGCTCAGTTACACTGTTAACGCACAGCACACAAGCCTGTAACATCTTTCAGTGGCACTCCGTACATTCACACTGGATTTTATGCAGACCACTAGCTGATACTCTGGGAGGTCGCGTATCCACAGAGACGAAACCAAGCCTCGACAGGAAGCCGAACGATTGTAGGGTCGATTTCGGCAGCACAGACCCCTTGTTTTGATAGGCGATTTGCGTCATACACTTAGTAACGACAATTGTATTCTAGAGACGCAAAGGCAGAAGCGTCGCCGTATTTCATCGCGATGACACAGCTGTGCCAAATCGTGCCAGATATTTCCTTTGTGTAGTCTCCAGTTCTCCAAGCAAGCAACAATTTCGTCCAGATTTGCTGCTTGCTCTTTTAGGGCTTAAAATAAAATCTGTTGCTCAAAAACTTTTCCACTTATTTCTAAAGTGTTTTCCTGTCTGTACACGACACATTAGGAAACTTTGTATGATATACAAAGATATTTTTGTAACAATCCTGCTTAGCAGACGAGTAACTGGGACATCGCAATCTTTCCCTTAAAATATATGGGGGGCAATGATTGAGATTGTTGTAAAGCACAAGCGAAAGTACCGGAACAGACTAGGAGTTGACGTCATTGAAAACAATGGAAATGCACAAGTAAATGGTGTTGTAACTTATAAATAAAGGCATCTACATGCTATTGGCAGCGATGACGCACCGGCCTGAAATGGAAAACCCGCTGATTAATTTAGTTGGTACACGAAGAATGCCTTCATGATAGTGAGCGTTTGTTTATTACTGATCCATGAAAATAAACAACGCATCAAGCACAACAATTTAATATTTATCATCAACGCAAAATGCTTCGTTCAAAGACTCGTCATTAGGCGTTAATAAACAAAAATTTAAAAAAAAAGCATAAGTAAGCCTACATCTGGATTATGCATTGTTGGTTAGTTAGATCTTACTAGTCTACAAATATTTATTAAAATAATAAATATGTGGAGTGTATTTGTACACCAGTGACATCTCACTAACCAATAATAAATACTGCAAATGCACTTACGATTTTTTTTTTTTTAATTTTTGTATAGTAATGCCCAATGATGTTTCAATGAACCGAACCATGTACGTAGAAGCGCTAATGACAAATACTGGAGTTGTGTTTGATTGCAATACGTCGTACGTATTCAATAAAATATGACACAATGGGGTGAATAAGAATAAAATATGCTTCAAGATATCGTCTGGGATATTATTATTATTATTATTATCATCATCATCAGCAGCAGCAGCAGCATCATCATCATTGGTTGTAGGAACAGCCTAGTCTGTATAGCGACTTGCTACTGGGATCGAATCCCGGTGAAGGCGAGACTTTCCATTTTATCTTTCTATTTAAAAATACCGTGCGGTGGCATTTTGTGCAAGGGATGCGTTCCTGAAGACCTCGCACAAATCAACACATGCCTAATTCAGGACTAATTTTCCCATAGGAATACATGTGAAGTAATGGGAAGGCGTGTTCGGAGTACGTAAATCTACAATGACTGTAGGATATGCTTGCTTTTATACACACCCTGTAAGCACAATTCATTCAATCATTAGTATTCAGCCTTGAAGGCCGGGCTTGGCAGGAACCAGAGCCCAGTCATGTGACCGGTATGGCTCTGGCCCACTGCATCCTGGGTAAGTTCTTGGGGGTAGTTTGCCATTGCTTTACCCCGCCTTTAGACGTTCCCACTTTAGCCGCCAGGTGCCTCCGTCCGCAACGAAGCGAGAGATCCTAGCAGCGAAAGGTGGAACTGTGGGCGAGAAAAATGTCCGGTAGTAATTTTGCCTAAATTCCGACTTCCACGTGAATTTTGGGATCTTTTACATGCCGCAAATCTACGACATGGGACCGACGGCTTTACTTCCCCTCCGAAGGAAGGCGTGCTGAGGATTTTTTCGCCCTAAAAATCCGACGTCTTCGGCCGGGTTTGA
>Ga0123357_10006326_pt1 | contig 14421 bp, 5 predicted proteins | sample TergutEmb28metaG_FD_89873 | JGI IMG/M metagenome (GOLD analysis project Ga0123357, IMG submission 89873) | Embiratermes neotenicus P4 segment gut microbial communities from Petit-Saut dam, French Guiana - Emb289 P4 | ecosystem: Host-associated > Arthropoda: Insects > Digestive system > Gut ...
CCACAAAACCCGCCTTTCCCCCCCCCCCTCCCCCCCTCCCCCCGCCGGCCTCCCCCGGGCTCCCCAAAACCCCTCCCCCCCCCCCCCAAACTTTCCAATTTGCTAAGTCAACTTCCAGTTGCGACACCGGAGAATTCTGACGTCTTCGTTCACACCTTCCACCCATTCAAACACTGGTGTTCCACAGGTCGATTGACAGTGACAAGAGTGATAGGGTTTTGTTAGTTATACGGACGGTAGGGATTCTTCGTGCATTTACGGCATTTTGTGATGTCTTGAATTTAATGCAAGACATTTCAAGTTTCCATAAAGCTCTTTATTTTATTTTATTACCACATCCTACTGTGTCTCTCTCTCTCTTTCCAGTCCAAATATTCGCCTTAAAATATTTCTTTCAAAACAGTTCAGAATGTCTTCTCTATTTTTTTTAGACAGACAGCTTTTCCACATTTCAGAGCCACACGTGACGACCGTGCGGGTGAACATCTTTAATAGACGTATTTTAACAAACTTACGTGTAATCCGGAATATAATTCGGGGCGTTTATTACTGTGGACGTACTCAAAGTTAGTGAAAGTTGTTCCCAACGTTTCAAAACCAATTGGCAATAGACACCTGCACCTACCATCGCACACAAACATCAAACATCGCTCTCTGAATGTTTACAGCAAATTGACCTTCCATAGGCACAAAACACGAAGTGCAAGCAGCAGCATTGCAAAAGACAAATCATGGGTCATAATTACTAATGTGAAGAATACAACTACCAATATCAGAAGGTTTAAGGAATACCGATGCATTAGACTGGAATTATCGTTAAACCTGATTAACTAACTGCTGTTCATCAGAAAATAATTCACACTGCCCTGCAGGAACAAGAAGGACTGTACTGCAACATATCAGATGCATTGGCCACCGGTTTTATTGTTATTTACATTTCAATTCAAAACTGCAGCACTGAACCATTTCTGTATTGCATAATTGTTAATATTTTGTGCATTTATTTGAATAATCTAATGACGAATATTGTCAAACAATGATATCTCAATCTTGGTAATGAAAGGTCTGATGATGGCTGTTAACAGGAGGAAAGAAGTGACCAGGCCAACTTTTGTATTCCGTACGGCTGTCAGTTAATGTAACATTCGCAAAAAACGCAGCTGGGACGAGTGACTTTGAGATTGAATGTAAAAAGCTACTTCGTGAAATTTTGCAGTTGGAGAAAACCGTGCTTTACTGCCTTAAGGAATTAATGGTTACAAGCACAATGTTAAACAAGGAATATTACCTGTTAGCAGTTTAATATATTGTGTGCCTTTTGGGTCCATCTGTAGGACATGATTTCAAACGTATCCTCTCTCAAACTCACAATACCTAAAAGGTACAGAACTGAATGTGGACGCGGTTGTGCTTAGGAGAGGGGTGCAGGACGTTATCGAGTTATGTACCTTGGGCTACATTCAATTTATTAACGTCTAAATGTCTTGTTACTTGTTTCTTCTGTGACGGTGAGTATCGGAAATTTTGAACTGCGGTTATATTTAAAACTTTAGGGGGAAAATAACTAGCTGTTATAATATAGTTCAATTTCAAAATAAAATTGTAAACACAAGTACAGTTGGGTTCATAATGAATAGAATTAACTGGCACTTCATTAAATATAAATTAACTAGTATATAGCACGTGTCATTCGCACAAAAGTTGATGATATTCACACCGTTGATCCCAATTTTCTACACACAGTTCTGTCTGCCGTACCCTAAGTCAGTCACACGCACACAAACACACAAAAACACGCACGCACATAGACATCACCGTCAATTCAATATTAGTGTTTCATATCCTGTTTCCGGCCGCACTAAGAATACGAAGTTCTGTCTGGCAGATTAGCCTTGGGAGCATAGCGCTTGTACTGCCAGGTGGTATGTTGAGTTAGTATATTGTTTTGTTTATTGAGTGCTGAAGGGGATTTTCAGCTGGTACATTGTTTTGTTTCGTGAGTGCTGGAGGGTATATTGAGCTGGTACATTGTTTTGTTTCGTGAGTGCTGGAGGGGATATTGAGCTGGTATATTGTTTTCTTTAGTGAGTGTTAGAGGGGATACTGAGCTGGTATATTGCTTTGTTTAGTGAGTGCTGGGGGGGATATTGAGCTGGTATATAGTTTGTTTAGAGAGTGCTGGAGGGGATATTGTGCTGGTATATTGTTTTGTTTGTGAGTGCTGGAGGGGATATTGAGCCGCTATAATGTTTGTTTAGTGAGTGCTGGAGGGGATACTGAGCTGGTATACTGTTTTGTTTAGTGAGTGCTGGAGGGGATATTGAGCTGGTATATTGTTTTGTTTAGTGAGTGCTGGAGGGGATATTGAGCAGGAATATTGTTTTGTATAGTGAATGCTGGAGGGGATATTGAGCTGGTATATTGTTTTCTTTAGTGAGTGTTGGAGGGGATACTGAGCTGGTATATTGCTTTGTTTAGTGAGTGCTGGAGGGGATATTGAGCAGGAATATTGTTTTGTTTAGTGAGTGCTGGAGGGGATATTGAGCTGGTATATTGTTTTCTTTAGTGAGTGTTAGAGGGGATACTGAGCTGGTATATTGCTTTGTTTAGTGAGTGCTGGAGGGGATATTGAGCTGGTATATTGTTTGTTTAGAGAGTGCTGGAAGGGATATTGTGCTGGTATATTGTTTTGTTTGTGAGTGCTGGAGGGGATATTGAGCCGCTATATTGTTTTGTTTAGTGAGTGCTGGAGGGGATACTGAGCTGGTATACTGTTTTGTTTATTGAGTGCTGGAGGGGATATTGAGCTGGTATATTGTTTTGTTTAGTGAGTGCTGGAGGGGTTATTGAGAAGGAATATTTTTTTGTTTAGTGAGTGCTGGAGGGGATATTGAGCTGGTATATTGTTTTGTTTAGTGAGTGCTGGATGGGGATACTGAACTGGTATACTGTTTGTTTAGTGAGTGCTGGAGGGGATATTGAGCTGGTATATTGTTTTCTTTACTGAGTACTAGAGGGGATACTGAGCTGGTATATTGTTTTGTTTAGTGAGTGCTGGAGGGGATATTGAGGTGGTATATTGTTTTGTTTAGTGACTGATGGAGGGGATATTGAGCTGTTATATTGTTTTGTTTAGTGAGTGCTGGAGGGGATATTGAGTTGTTATATTGTTTGTTTAGTGAGTGCTGGAGGGGAAATTGAGCTGGTATATTGTTTTGTTTAGTGAGTGCTGGAGGGGATATTGAGTTGTTATATTGTTTGTTTAGTGAGTGCTTGAGGGGATATTGAGCTGGTATATTGTTTTGTTTAGTGAGTGCTGGAGGGGATATTGAGCTGGTATATTGTTCGTCTAGTGAGTGCTGGAGGGGATATTGAGCTGTTATATTGTTTTGTTTAGTGAGTGATGGAGGGGATATTGAGCTGATATAATATTTGTTTAGTGAGTGCTGGAGGGGATATTGAGCTGGTATATTGTTTTGTTTAGTGAGTGCTGGAGGTGATATTGAGCTGGTATATGGCTTTGTTTAGTAAGTGCTGGAGGGGATATTGAGCTGGTATATGGTATTGTTTAGTGAGTGCTGGAGGGGATATTGAGCAGTTATATTGTTTGTTTAGTGAGTGCTGGAGTGTATATTGAGCTGGTATATTGTTTTGTTTAGTGAGTGCTCGGGATATTGAGCTGGTATATTGCTTCGTTTAGTGAGTTCTGGGGGTGATATTGAGGTTGTATATTTCTTTGGTGAATGCTGGCGGGGATGTTGAGCTGGTATATTGTTTTGTTTATTGAGTGTTGCAGGGGATATTGAGCTGGTATAATGCTTTGTTTAGTGAGTGCTGGAGGGGATATTGAGCTGGTATATTGTTTTGTTTAGTGAGTGCTGTTGGGGATTTTGAGCTGGTATATTGTTTTGTTTAGTGAGTGCTGGAGGGGATATTGAGCTGGAACATTGTTTTGTTTGGTGAGTGCTGTAGGGGATAAGGAGCGGTTATATTGTGTGTTTGGTGAGTGCTGGAGGGGATATTGAGCTGGTATGTTGTTTTGTTTTTTGAGTGCTGGAGGAGATATTGAGCTGTTATATTGTTTTGTTTAGTGATTTGAGAGGGGATATTGAGCTGGTATGTTGTTTTGTTTAGTGAATGCTGGAGGGGATATTGAGCTGGTATATTGTTTTGTTTAGTGAGTGCTGGAGGGGATATTGAGCTGGTATATTTTTTTGTTTAGTGAGGGCTGGATGGGATATTAGGCTGGAATATTGTTTGTTTAGTGAGTGCTGGAGGGGATATTGAGTTGGTATATTGTTTTGGTTTGTGCGTGCTTGAGGGGATATTTAGCTGGTATATTGTTTTGTTTTAGTGAGTGCTGGAGGGGATATTGAGCTGGTATATTGTTTTCCTTAGTGAGTAATAGAGGGGATACTGAGCTGGTATATTGTTTGTTTAGTGAGTGCTGGAGGGGATATTGAGCTGGTATATTGTTATATAGTGAGTGCTGGAGGGGATTTTGAGCTGGTATATTGTTTTGTTTAGTGAGTGCTTGAGGTGATATTGAGCTGGTATATTCCTTTGTTTAGTGAGTGCTGGAAGGTATATTGAGCAGGTATATTGTTTTGTTTATTTGTGCTTGAGGGGATATTGAGCAGGTGTATTTTTTTTAGTGAGTGCTTGTGGGGATATTGAGCTGTTATATTGTTTTGATTAGTGAGTGCTGGAGGGGATGTTGATTTGGTATATTCTTTTGTTCAGTGAGATTTTAAGGCGATATTGAACTGTTATATTGTTTGGTTTAATGAGTGCTGGGGAGATACTGGGGTGGTATATTATTTGGTCAGTGAGTGTTGGAGGCGATATTGAACTGTTATATTGTTTGGTTTAGTGAGTGCTGGAGGTGATGTTGAGCTTTTATATTTTTCTTGTTTATTGAGCGATGGGAGGATATTGAGTAGGTATATTGTTTTATTTAGTGAGTTCTGGAGGGGATATTGAGATGATATATTGTATTGTTTAGTGAGTGCTGGAAGAAATATTGAGCTGGTATATTGTTTTGTTTAGTGGGGGCTGGAGGGAATATTGAGTTTATATATATTTTGTTTAGTGAGTGCTGTTGGGAATATTGAACTGGTTTATTGTTTTCTTTAGTGAGTGTTGGAGGAGATATTGAGCTGATATATTGTTTTGATTAGTGGGTTTAGGAAGGGATATTGAGCTGGTATATTGTTTTGTTTAGTGAGTGCTGGAGTTTATATTGACCTGGAATATTTTTTTGTTTAGTGAGTGCTGGGAATATTGGGTTGGTATATTGCTTTGTTTGTTGAGAGCTGGAGGTGATATTGATCTCATATATTGTTTTGTTTAGTGAATGCTGGAGGCGATATTGAGCTGATATTTTTGTTTTGTTTAGTGAGTGCTGAAAGGGATATTGAGCTGGTATATTGTTTTGTTTAGTGAGTGCTGGAGGGGATATTGAGCTGATATTTCGTTTTGTTTAGTGAGTGCTAGAGGGGATATTCAGCTGGTATATCGTTTTGTTTAGTGAGTGTTGGAGGGGATATTGAGCTGGTGTATTGTTTTGTTTAGTGAGTGCTGGTGGGGACGTTGATTTGGTATTTTTTTTTGTTTAGTGTGTCCTGGAGGGGATGTTGATTTGGTATATTGTATTGTTTAGTGAGCGCTGGAGGGAATATTGAGCTCGTATATTGTTTTGTTTAGTGAGTGATGGTGGGGATTTTGAGCTGTTATATCGTTTTGTTTAGTGAGTGCTGGAGGGGATATTGCGCTGATATTTGGTTTTGTTTAGAGAGTCCTGGAGGGATATTGAACTGGTATATTGTTTCGTTTAGTGAGTGCTGGGGGAGATATTGACGTGGTTTATTGTTTTTTAGCGAGTGCTGGAAATGATATTGAGCTGGTATATCGTTTTGATTAGTGAGTGCTGGAGGGGATATTGAGCTTGTATATTGTTTTGTTTAGTGAGTGCTGGAGAGGATATTGAGCTGGTATATCGTTTTGATTAGTGAGTGCTGGAGGGGATATTGAGCTGGTATATTCTTTTTTTAGTTTGTTCTGTTGGGTATATTGAGGTGATATATTTTTTTTTAGTGAGTGTTGGAGGTTATATTATGCTGGTATATTGTTTTGATTAGTGAGTGCTTTAGGGGATATTGAGCTGGTATATCGTTTTGTTTAGTGAGTGCTGGAGGGGATATTGAGCTCGTATAATGTTTTGTTTAGTGAGTGCTGGAGGGGAAATTGAGTTGGTATATTGTTTTGTTTAGTGAGTCCTGGAGGGGATATTTAGCTGTTATATGGTTTGGTTTATTGAGTGAAGAAGGGGATATTGAGCTAGTATATTGTTTTGTTTAATAAGTGCTGGAAAAGTTATTCAAGTTCCTTGTATTTGTTGTTCCCATTCTTTTCTCAATACATATTCTTATTCCTTTTGTTAATTATCTCTGATAGCGAAAAATATTCTTACGCTTACCATGCTGCTTCCATCAGCCACAAAACCACATTTATTGGTACAGCATTAGCTGAGTTACGGTGAGCTGTATCACTGTTATTGGTACGGCATTAGCTGAGTTACGGTGTGCTGTATCACTCTTATTGGTACAGCATTAGCTGAGTTACGGTGTGCTGTACCAATATTATTGGTACAGCATTAGCTGAGTTACGGTGTGCTGTACCACTTTTATTTGTCCAACATTAGCTGAGTTACGGTGTGCTGTACCACTCTTATTGGTACAGCATTAGCTGAATTAAGGTTTGCTCTATCACTCTTGTTGGTACAAATTTAGCTCAGTTACGGTGTGCTGTAACACTCTTATTTGTACAGCATTAGCTGAGTTACTGTGTGCTGTATCACTGTTATTGGTACAGCATTAACTGAGTTACAGTGTGCTGTATCACTGTTATTTGTACGGCTTTAACTGAGTTAGGGTGTGCTGTACCACTCTTATTGTTACAGCATTATCTGAGTTAGGGTGTGCTTTACCACTCTTGTTGATACAGCATTAGCTGAGTTACGGTGTGCTGTATCACTGTTATTGGTACAGCATTAGCTGAGTTACGGTGTACTGTATCACTGTTATTGATACAGCATTAGCTGTGTTACGGTGTGCTGTATCACTTTTATTGGTACAGCATTAGCTGAGTTACTGTGTGCTGTATCACTCTTATTGCTACAGCATTAGCTGAGTTACGGTGTGCTGTATCACTATTATTGGTACAACATTAGCTCAGTTGCGGTGTGCTGTATCACTGTTATTGGTACAACATTAGCTCAAATACGGTGTTCTGTAGCACTGTTCTTTGTACAGCATTAGCTGAGTTACGTTGTGCTGTGTCATTGTTATTGGTTCAACATTAGCTCAGTTACTGTGTGCTGTATCACTGGTCTTGTTACGGCATTAGTTGACAATGTAATGATAATTTTAGTCAACACAACTCTATTAATCTCTTTTGCGTATTACAACACTACATGTTTCGGCCCTACTTGTGGGTCATCATCAAGTGTGTCTAGAAGTCAAGTTATACAAGGTACATTCACGGAGGTTCCGAAGTCTCGTTATGTGGGAATTTATCTGTGGATTGCACTAGGTAATTATGGTACTGAAATTTTCTTAATACTACGGTTTCTCGAGGTGTCTCATGCTACAGTTCCATAACTACGAATACATTAATTAGCCACTTAGTACATATTTATTTAACTAAGTTGGGACCGTGTTCATGATGCTCATCATTATATTGTCACTATTGTTACTATTACGAGTGCCACCCTGCAGTTCGTGTTGGGACGCTATGTCTCTGTATCTGTGAAACATTTTCGGAATTAACCGGTGAACCTGTTGTCGGGTGTTATTTTAATGTTTGTGGGGCGGTTTGTAGCTGCGAAGTGTTACTCACTCTTGTTTGTATTGCTGCGAGGTTCCTCGTTCTGGACCGGTATTGTTTCGGATATTCCTTTTTGTGTCTCTTGTCACTTACACTTCACTTACTCACCACTGGCACTATTCTTGGTTTTACAGTACGTAGTGTCTTGTTTAGCCTGGGTGCTGTTATAGTAACCAACGTAGAACTGTGAGGCATCGTTCATGCGACTTAGTAGGAGCGTCACTTCACTTTATATTATTTTATATAACATATCACACAGTTGGCTGGATATTTAGAATGTGTGTAAACTTTCTGTATACGCAGCGTGTTATTTGTAGTGTGTTTTCTGGCTTCTCAACTCAACTACACGAGAGTTGAGAAGCCTGAAAACACATTATAAATCCCACAACAGGTTCACCGGCTAATTCCGGAATTATTTCACAGTTACAGAGACATAGCGTCCCACCACGAACCACAAGGTGACACTCTGAATAGTAACAATAGTGACAATATAATGATGAGCATCATGGACACTGTCCGACCTTAGTTAAATAAATAATATACTAAGTAGCTAATTAATGTATTCGTAGTTACAGAACAGTAGCATGAGACACCTCGAGAAACCGTAACATTAAGAAAACTTCAGTACCATAATTATGTAATGCAATCCATAGATAACTTCCCAAATAACGAGATCTCGGCCCCCCCCCCTTTTCCGTGCATGCACCTTGTATGACTTAACCTCTAGACACACCTGATGATGGCCCACAAGTTGGGCCGAAACATGTAGTGTTGTAATAAGCAAAATAGATTAATACGTAAGTTGTGTTGACTAAAATTATCATTATATTGTTATTATACCACGTTACGGGGATGACCCACCTCAAGATTGCATTAGCTGAGTTAAGGTGTGCTGTATTACTGTTATTGGTACAATATTAGCTCAGTTACGGTGTGCTGTATCACTGTTATTGGTACAATATTAGCTCAGTTACGGTGTGCTGTATCACTGTTATTGGTACAACATTAGCTCAGTTACGGTGTACTGTATCACTGTTATTGGTACAATATTAGCTCAGTTACGGTGTGCTGTATCACTGTTATTGGTTCAGCATTAGCTCAGTTACGGTGTGCTGTATCATTTTTATTGGTACAATATTAGCTCAGTTACGGTGTGCTGTATCACTGTTATTGGTACAGCATTAACTGAATTACAGTGTGCTGTATCACTGATATTGGTACAATATGAGCTCAGTTACGGTGTGCTGTATCACTGTTATTGGTACAGCATTAGCTCAGTTACGGTGTGCTTTATCATTGTTATTGGTACAATATTAGCTCAGTTACGGTGTGCTGTATCACTGTTATTGGTACAGCATTAACTGAATTACGGTGTGCTGTATCACTGATATTGGTACAATATTAGCTCAGTTACGGTGTGCTGTATCACTGTAATTGGTACAGCATTAGCTGAGTTACGGTGTGCTGTATCACTGTTATTGGTATAACATTAGCTGAGTTACGGTGTGCTGTATCACTGTTATTCGCACAGCATTAGCTGAGTTACGGTGTGCTGTGTGCTATATCACTGTTATTGGTACAGCATTAGCTGAGTTACGGTGCGCTGTATCACTGTTATTCGTACAGCATTAGCTGAGTTACGGTGTGCTGTATCACTGTTATTGGTACAACATTAGCTGAGTTACGGTGTGCTGTATCATTGTTATTCGTACAGCATTAGCTGAGTTACGGTGTGCTGTATCACTCTTGTTGGTACTGCATTAGCTGAGTTCCGGTGTGCTGTATTACTGTTATTGGTACAGCATTAACTGAGTTACGGTGTGCTGTATCACTGTTACTGGCACAACATTAGCTGCGTTACGGTGTGCTGTATCACTGTTATTGGTACTGCATTAGCTGAGTTACGGTGTGCTGTATCACTGTTATTCGTATAGCATTAGCTGAGTTACGGTGTGCTTTATCACTCTTATTGGTACAGCATTAGCTGAGTTACGGTGTGCTTTATCACTGTTATTGGTACAGCATTAACTGAGTTAAGGTGTGCTGTATCACTGATATTGGTACAATATTAGCTCAGTTACGGTGTGCTGTATCACTTAATTGGTACAGCATTAGCTGAGTTACGGTGTGCTTTATCACTGTTATTGGTACAGCATTAGCTGAGTTACGGTGTGCTGTATCACTGTTATTGTTACAGCATTAACTGAGTTACGGTGTGCTGTATCACTGTTATTGGTACAACATTAGCTGAGTTACGGTGTACTGTATCACTGTTATTCGTACAGCATTAGCTGAGTTACGGTGTGCTGTATCACTGTTATTGGTACAGCATTAGCTGAGTTACTGTGTGCTGTATCACTGTTATTGGTACAGCATTAGCTGAGTTACGGTGTGCTCTATCACTGTTATTAAATCTCCTCTTTCCCCAAACACATATGAATTCTAACTAGACCTTCGGTTTTGGTACTGAAATTTCTTAGGAAGTTTTCATTCTTCCCTGCCGACATTCTTTTCAAAATTTTACAGAAATTTATTCATTTTTATGTCGACATCAGGGCTGGTCACACTTTTGTATAAATTGGACGGTTTATAGATATTTGTATTGTTACGTAAAACATTCCTGTCGACTTGTTATGTTTGATGGATACACAAGAAGAGTGGAAAATAAAGAACTCGAATCGGTGAACGTGGAGCTCACAGTCCATTTGTTTCTTTTCTGTCCACAGTAACACTCTTCACACAAAACTACACGTGTCTGTTTGCACTGTTTGCTGTTGCACTGTGCTGCTGGCAACATACACAGTTTGTGTTGGAATCAAACAGCTCATCGAAACATATTGCCTGTGTGTTTTGGCAAAAAAAAAACAGGAATGTGATCAGTGATGTTAGTTGTCCTTATAACAGGCCAGAGACAAACATTACGAACATGTATTGGCGCTTTGTGGGGAAACCAGTGGTTCGCTGCTAACTGGTTCATCGTACTGTGAGGTGTCACAAATCCACAAAAGCCCGCATCAGCTCTATTGGTACAAAATGTAGGGTTTGTTTCGGTTGTCATGCACCGCAGAAGATAGCAGTGCACAACATTCCTTTCCGTTGCATGATCTGTGTAGCACAGTTTGTGAAATGATGTTTTGTTATTTGGATGTGACTGTAGCAGCTGAAGATCAGTATGCGATATCGCGTGTCAGAACGGACGGCGAATGGAGTAGGTTTGGTGGAATAAGTGAGCAGGAAGGGTGTAACTGTCGGTGTTGGTCGGAGTTGCGTTGCAACTGAATTTGTATCAACTTTCAAAAATGCGTATGAAACATTATTTTGGATAGTTGTCTGCAGTAAAGCCGAGAGAACAGTTTGCGGATTGTAAACAAAATTTATATACTTATTTATTTATTTAGATATATTGAGAGATTTATGAAAGATCTAAAACAGTCCACGCACAATGTAATTTAAAGTATGTATAAGAAAACATTTCAAACAATCCCATACGCCGATGATATCGGTAACAAAATGTGAAGACCGTCCGTGGGGCCCACCCAGCCTCCTGTACAACAGGTACTGATTCTCTTTCAATGGTTAAAGCGGACGTCACGTGGCGCTGAACAACCACCCCAATCTAGTACCGAGGGTCAAAAAAATTGAGCTACTACCCTTCTGGGGTTTCGTGGCCTGTTATAGGGTAAACAATTCCCTTCTGTTTTTATCCACTGAAACTATTAAGTATAATGGAAGTGTGTTAAACGCATCTTACAGTACAGTTCGGATTGACAAATACTGTCTGATGTACAAGTGTGTCATTTTAACTCTGGTCTGAAACAAGATGTCGTTTCGTCACTTATTGCTTTCAACTGTGATCTTTATAGCGCTTATCAAACTGGTTTAATTCGTGCCCTCCTCCCCCCCCCCACCGCTCCGAAGACGCTGTCAGTTATGGAAATAATTCATTTTATTCCCACATTGATTTATGTATTCGAATGTATTTGTATTACTTTTATTTACACTATTGTATTGGTTTTTAATATTATCTTTTGGTATAACAAATTGTTTACTTATACAATTAGTAATACTCCGTTAACAATTGGCGCTATATTCAGTGTGTTCCTTGGGTATGACGAACAGGTGCAAGATTTGGATATCAGGTTGGAGTGTGGAAAGTGATAAGCTAAGGTCACGTGTTCGCTACATCAAGGCAGTTACATACGTCAGACAGCAAATAAGTCACACAACTGAAACCACATTCAGCCATACAAGATGTGGGTAAAGCAACAAAATACCGCTTCACCTTCTGTACTGGAGAGATGCAGCACGGAAGGGAACATTCATTGAGTTTTAGATTTTCATTATTTTACTCAGACAGTGACGTTGCCGTGGCCCACACAAAATGTCCACCTAACATTCCGTCAGTCTGCTGCCGCCCGCTATAAACTTGATCTGACCCCTACGGTGCTTTATGGACATGATTTTGTGTAGCCATTAGGGAGGTTCAAGCAAAACAAAAGGTTTTAAAATTTGATACCAGTTAGTTAGTTCTAAGTATTGCTTAGATTTAATGCAGGGGTCAGCAAACTTTCATGCCAAAGGGCAACATTTTTTATTGTGGGTCGGTTGGCGAGCCGCAGGTGGAAAAGTAATACAGTGGTACAGCTAACGGCCTGAAGTACTGTGCGAAATTGTAGTGTACAGACAATTTGTAGTGTACAGACAATTTGTAGTGTACAGACAATTTGTAGTGTACAGACAATTTGTAGTGTACAGACAATTTGTAGCGTACACACAATTTGTAGTGTACAGACAGTTTGTAGTGTACAGACAATTTGTAGTGTACAGACAATGTGTAGTGTACAGACAGTTTGTAGTGTACAGACAATTTGTAGTGTACAGACAATTTACGAATGTGGCCGCGGGCCTGTTAATAGAGTCTGGAGGGCCGCAGGTTGGGGAACTCCTTTATAGCCAACAGAGAATTGTATTACAGGCCAGATTAGCTGAGTCATAGTCACCAGTCACTGGGCTGTGTGCTGCATTATCAGGGATGTGTAACCTGTAATTTCAACAGTTACGATTCTTCTACAAACAGTCCAGACCACCTGTACGGTCCACACAGCCTCCTCTACAACCGGTACCGGTATGTGTTTGGAACTGAAGACAGCAGGCTTGGGGAATGCAGATAACCACTGACATTCAAATGGTTTCTAGTCTAAAGAGAGGAGCCACACCTCCACTCCCACATTTGTCCATTTGGGCATGTAGGGGTAATTTTAAATTTTGAAACAGATAATAGTACATTTTGTACCACCCAGCAGTTTAACAGTGCCAATCTCTGTTGTGCTGTTTGTCACAATCTGTGTTACAGTTACAGTAAGTCTGTAGCTACATTCTGTTACAGCTACAGTCAGTCTGTAGCTACATTCTGTTACAGGTACAGTCAATCTGTAGCTACATTCTTTTACAGCTACAGTCACTCTGTAGCTACATTCTGTTACATCTACAGTCTGTCTGTAGCCACATTCTGTTTCAGCTACAGTCAGTCTGTAGCTACATACTGTTACAGCTACAGTCAGTCTGTAGCCACATTCTGTTTCAGCTACAGTCAGTCTGTAGCTACATACTGTTACAGCTACAGTCAGTATGTAGCTACATTCTGTTACAGCTACAGTCACTCTGTAACTACATTCTGTTACAGCTACAGTCAGTCTGTAGCTACATTCTGTTACAGTTACAGTCAGTCTGTAGCTACATTCTGTTACAGCTACAGTCAGTCTGTAGCTACATTTTTACCATTAATTGCTTCATCTATACAGCGAACAATCTCAACTCTATATGCCACAGCAATCATTCAGTCTGTTCCACCATTTTTACGTGCTGTTAGCGATCAGACTGCTAATGTCACTCTGAACAGCACTGCACGGTACAATCATTACCTGTTAATTACAGTTCACAGCTTTGTTTATATGCTGATGTTCTTTGGTACGACCTGAGATTAAGAAATTTTGCGGACGCGCCTAAAAGTAATATTTGGATGAGTTTATGAAGTTTTGATTTTTATCTCTTTTCTGATTTATAAAAATAAAATATTTGTGGAATTTGTTGGAGCGTGCCACTAAGAAAAAGAAAAAGTCGTACTTATCGACTTTCTATGACATACCAAATATCAAAAGTTGTTACACAATGTTTTACATTCTCGGTTCTTTCTCGGCCTGCAGCCAGGCTGAAGTGACTGATGTCCCTTTGCTCTGTGTCGCCTGACAGCTGCAGTCAAATAGTCACAATAAAGTTTCTACGTACCGTACCTATCGAAATGCACACGATCACTGCTAAGGATAAATGATTCGATCAGTTACATAATTATATGCCATTTGCACAGACACTGTAGGCAGATGATCATGAAGAGTGAACAGGAAATAATTAGAATTAATAATCCCCAATGATTCGTGCCACCCTTATGAACACAAGACAGCAGCAATCAGGTACTACCGACAAAGAATAGAAACATACCAGTTAACACCAGAGGACAAAGAAAAAGAGAACGAAGTC
>Ga0123357_10006327_pt1 | contig 14419 bp, 7 predicted proteins | sample TergutEmb28metaG_FD_89873 | JGI IMG/M metagenome (GOLD analysis project Ga0123357, IMG submission 89873) | Embiratermes neotenicus P4 segment gut microbial communities from Petit-Saut dam, French Guiana - Emb289 P4 | ecosystem: Host-associated > Arthropoda: Insects > Digestive system > Gut ...
ATGCTCAGAAACTTAATTTTAGGTAGAGCTGTTATTAGATTATCATTACAAACAATGTTTATATCAAGTGTGGGCTTGTTTTTGGTCTTAAATTGAATGTAATGACTTTTGTCAACGTTTATGGAAAGTAAATTTACTTTTAAGTATTTATTTACAAAATTAAAAGCTGTGACCATATTAGTTTGAAAATCTTTTGAATTAGGACTTTTTACTATTATACTTGTATCATCGGCGAACAATATAGGTACGGTTTTATCATTTACGGTTTTGGGCAGATTGTTGACATATATAAGGAACCGCAGTGGCCCTAAGACCGATCCCTGAGGGACACCATCAATTATTTTTTCCCACGCAGAAAAAATCGTTTGACTTAATCCTTCATCCGAGATTTGAACTCTCATGGGGCATTTCTTGTCTAACATATTGATTAAGTTCTCAGAACACTTACCCATAGAATTAGTTATTTAATTGCATACAAACATAATAAAGACAGCAATTAACTTCAGAGAATATTAAAATCATAAATACTGTATTAGGCAAGATCATATTCCTGAAAACAATTATGACAATGCTGGTCATCAGGAACTCATATGAAATTTGTAAATGGCTTTCATTCCAGTGCTTTCCCAGTAGTCCTTGGCAGTAAAAATGCTAAAGAGCTGCACACTGAAACAAAATTAAAATGGAATATGGCAGTTTGCTGTCATATCCAAGAAAATGAGAGGGGAGGGATGATATTATTGCAATTCATAAAATGATAACAGTGGTTGTAAGACAGACAACAATAAGTAATAACATCCAGTATTGATTGGTACAAAATGTATATTATCCCCCTCCTTTGGGTTAGTTGGATGATCTTCTTATAAAACCTGCATCTCCCTGCTTATTTTGATCCTACAGAAGGGGGCAGAAGATTCCTCCACAACATCAGCCACAAATTTCAAAAGTCCAGATGTATGATCAGGGTGGGGTTGCTAGGAATTAAGTGAATAACTGAGAACTGGTTTGGTGTTCAGTCTCTTTTAACAATCTGCTGGATGACCGAGGATAAACATGAGAAACCAGAGTACAGACAGACTTATCCATTGTAAATATATCACGAGAGGACCAAGTGTGATTCTGATTTCTGTGAATTTGGAGTTTCACAACAAAATATTAAGACTTGATTAATATTACAATTGTGATAATATGTTTCATCATTTTATTACATAACCAGACAAGTTTTGTTCCTTCAAGAGATTAAAGGCTTACAAATAAGAATGTTTTATCACACTTCCTCAATATTAAAGTGCCATATTAGGTAATTTTTTTGAATGCCATAAAAACATATATTAATTTCCACATGAATGGCTGTAAGAAAGAACATTCCAAAGTATTCTTTAAATGAATTTCTTCATTATTTGTGATGCCACTCTCCAAGTGTTTGCTGTTATTAATTGATGTTTACTGAATCCCACTGGAAATAGAATTTTGTTGTTGAGTGTGTACTCCTCCAATAACATATTAGACTACCTTGTATTGCAATGTTACTTGTACATTCCTGTGAAGGCCTCGAAATATAACTATAATGAAGCCCAACTTTGATAATCGCACTTGTCAGCTTTCACCAGACACATGTAGATACAGTATTACTCTACAGTCACGAGTTAAACAGACATATAGCTGGTTACAATTTGTACATGCTATTTCCGTTCTACTCTTATGAAGTTTCTGGCTGATGCTGTGCAAATTGTTGTCTGCTTTGAGCGTATCAGCTTGCTCCCACATGCACCCCCATTTGAGGCTCCAGTGTATTTATGGCAGGATTGCTACATTATCCCATGTGCGCCTGGGCTTGTTACACACCTCACACACATAGAATGAGAATATGACAGATTCTAGAGGAAATACAGGTAGTAAACATTACATGTGGGAATAATTACTTGAAAGTAAATCTAATACTAACCAAGTAAGATGAACCCAAGAAGGAAGAATGGCATTGAACAGCTGACTTCCAGAAACACAGGGAAGGTAACATTTCCAGAGAAGGCTCCAATTCGACCTATCATCATTGTCATGCTCATTGCCATTGTCCTGGAAATAGTGTAAAGCCCACATTAATATTCATTACATGTCACAAGCACTAGCAGTGGGTTACAATGTCTCTGTTGTCCACAAGAACAGATGAAATTACAGAATGCACATTTTACTTTCTCTTGTATACTGATATAGCAATAAGAATTCCGCTTGGCCATTAAATATTAATTATGTATCTATAGAAGTTGTCATTCACCAGACAGTTTTGGGGGAAAAATCCATGGGCTCCATCCCTGTGTAAATGTTATACATACATATACATGCATGTTTACATACATGCATACACACACACACACACATATACAATGCTCAAACATAGGCGCACGCACATATGTGTACATGCATACATAAATATATACATGCATACATACATACATGCATGCATACATACATACATACATACATACACACACATGGGCCGGGTAGCTCAGTCAGTATAGCGACTGACTATGGGCTGGACGGTCCAGGATCAGATCCCGGTGGTGACAAGATTTTCTGCCCGTCCAGACCAGCCCTGGGGCCCACCCAGCCTCCTGTAAAATGGGTACTGGATCTTTCCCGGGGTTAAAGTGCGGCCAGGGCGTGCTGCTGACTACTCACCCCCTTCTAATGCCATGGTCATGGAAGAGTAGAGCTATAACTCTACCCACCCCCTGGGCCACACTGGGCCTGTAACAGGATCACTTTACCTTGACACACACACACACACACACACATATATACATACATACATACATACTTCACAACACATCACATCACATTTCATTCCGCAGATCCAAAAGTGTGTCACAAAGACAAAAGTATGTTGAACAAGTCATCAATACACAATATACACAATTTTTACCCTGTAAAATACTAACATTTTACAAAATAATGTTATATATAATTCTTACACATACAGAATTCAACTACAGAGTAAAGGGATTGTGTACTTAAGTATTTTCTTAAGGCTACTTTAAGTTTTCCTTTTCTTTTTTAAGGATTGTCGGACTATGTGTTAAATTGCTGAAAATTTTGACGACAGCATAAAATGTACTTTATTAAAAACCAGGTCGGTTGGCATTTGGTGTATGAAGATGGTGCTGATTCCTTGTATTAATATTGTGTATAGATGCATTTGTTTGAAAATTTTTCTGTTTCTTGATAGTGGAGTTTATAAATGAAAGTATATATTGGTATGGACCATGTAGAATCTCAAATTGTTTAAATAGACTTCTGAATTTCAGGACAAGGAAAGCATTTAGTTATGTGACCCATCTGTGAAAAGCACTTTTAAAAATTTCTTATAACCAATCTTTAATTCCACACTCTTAAGTGTGAGTAACCAGAAATCTTAATATGGTGCATAGCCACACAATCTAGTATATGCAAATTAATAGACATCTCACAGATGTTACAATATGGCACATCATTTCAGGTGCCCATGCAATATGTTGATCAGTTATAATGTAACATACATCCATTCATTCATTAATTAATTCCATTGGCATGTGCAGAATGTGATGATTCCTTGCCATTCTCAGGATCTTCTTCCATTCCAATATCATTATGGAGCATTTTTAGTGCTCCTGACCAAAACAGGTTTTGTACATTCCATGCTCCAATTTCATGTTCCTTTTCCAAATCCATTCATCATCAGTTATCAGTTCCTTCCAAGGTTCCGTGGACAAATTCATAACTATGTATTTTGCACTTAAATGGGGCGTTAGCCCATCATAAAACCTTCAAACTGAAGGGCTAGGATTTTTAATCAGGGTTTACTACCTTAGATGACTTGCTTTCATCACAGCTTCCAGAGTGTCATTTACCCTTGTTTTGATTTTGGATTATCCTTCTCCTAGGGGGGTTGCAACCAAGTGCAAGGGTACCTCCTACACTATCTTATAGACCCTTATTGACTGGGTCTTTCAGACCCCCTTGCTCTGTCTGCTCCATGACCCATGCTGCTGAAGGGGTTGGTTACCTCAAACTTAACATGGGGTTCTCACTTTAACAGGAACCACCACTAGTAGGTAAGAGTGGGGTAGGAGTGGAGAGGTTTGCAGATTTTCATCTTCATGTAGAAAATCTTATTAGGTATCATGTACCTTCACATCACACTCCCATATGGGTCCCTTAGTGTAGCATACAGCATATAGCAAAGTATTAAACTCATAACCAGCACTGGACAATCACACAAATAATCCTATGTATAACAAAGAACACATTCGTAATGCATGTGCTGAAATGTTATAAAAGGGAGATAAATACATGAAATTTTAAGTCATTGCATTCTATTCAACATAAAATATGGCCAAGGAATTCTGCGCTGAAGTTTCCTTCTAGAAGAGTACACAAAATTTCTTTTTGTCATTTTTATAAAATTATGTCATAACTTTGTGACATTAGTAAACATATGTGCCATTTTTGTACTAAAAATGGTAAAAAAAAAGATATCTTTTTATTCACTTATAACATGATTGTGCAGAGAAATCTGTACTCACTAATTCATGTTTTCTTGTATCCTAGGAATGGTGGTAAAATTGAGCATTAGATTTTTTCCAAATGGGGTAATAATTTTCTGTATGGGAATTTCTTGTATCCAAGCAACCGCACTTACTGAGTTCTTTCCTGAGCCTTGAGTTCTTCCATATCACAGATTTATTTGGCCACTATGTTCTGCTGCTGTGTGTTGGAAATTAAATCTTACAACACTGGAATGGGCTCCAGTGACTTACTTTTAATACTAAGGTTTGTCAAAATCTTTCAACTGTTTCTGGAGTTTGATTGGAAAAACAGATGCACGCACGCACATACGCATGCACACACACACACACACACACACACACAACATGGTGATAATATCAGCATAGTTCTTTTCCTTTTCAGGGAGGAAAGCTGGTTAAACACTGCAGTTTTACTTGTTGCATCTAATAGGTGTGAGGCTGTCACTCTAAAGGAAGAAAAAAGAATGGGAATATTTGAAAAGAGACAGCCCAAAAGAATATTTGGGCTGATAAGAGAGGCAGTAATATGAAACTGGAGAAAAGTACAAAACCAGGAGTTATTTTTAGTCTTCATCAAACATTATTTGAATGATAAAATAAAGGAGTACAATGGGTTTGACATGCAGCATGCGTGGGTGTGATAAGAAATGCACACAATATTGTGGTTGGGAAAAATGAATGGTAGAGGCTGCTCAGAAGACCTCAATTTCTATAAGAGGGTACTATTAAAATATAGCTTAAAGAAGTACCTGTGGTGGATGTGGACTTGATGTATGTATCTAAAAGTAAGGACCAGTGGTGGGCTTGTTTGAACATATTCATCAACCATTAGTTTCCATAAGGGAGAGGAATACTTTAACTATATTGAGTGAAGAAGGATTCTGCTTCAAATAGTTAGCTATTTATTTTTTTACTTTATATTCACTGGGAACTAGGCATTGAAATACTGAGTTATTGGATTGAAATATTTACCGTAGACTTGTAGGAAAGAGGTCCACTACCACACTCATCAGAGAATTGGTACAAACTAAACCAGCGCCCACAAAGCCTGAAGAAAGAACCAGCAGCATCTCCATGCTGTTGCACCAGTACATAGACACCACACAGCAACATGACAGCACATACCCAGCAACTGCAAGTGAAGTTACCTGCTACAGATCTCAAATTAACTTTCTATAGTGTGCGGGAAAGTCAATGGTCTGAGCAGAGACTGATTATTTTAGTTCTGCCAAGGGGAGGGGAAAAAAAAATCAAACAGCCCTTCAGTACTTAAAGTATCAGAAACAATTGAAACAATACATTGTTAAAAGTAGTTTTTAGTTTAGTGAAGTGTCCCTCAGTAGACAATGTAGCAGTGACAAAATTATACCCTTTAAGTCTTGAGCATGCTTAGTGCAGTAACATATAAATATGATCTGAACTAATTTCAAACTTCCCATCCAGTCAAGTTTATTTCTATGCATTTAAGGCCTCATTTAATAAGATCACACTTGAGTATGATTTTCAGCAATTTAAAGCTTCTTATTCATGTATAGCACAGTTCAATTCAGGGGTACAGTTAGAGGAAGGCGAGTGGTGCATCCATCTCAGGTGGCAGAACCGAATGGATGACAAAATGACTATTTTAAGTTGGGGGGGGGGGATTTTCTACATTTAATGAGTTCTTAAATTACTGAGCACAATGAAAGGAAATTCAATAAATGATTGTGGCCTTATAAGATCATGATTTTGTTGGTGGCAGCTATTATGATGACTCACCTTAGGCACCAAAAAACCTAACAATGCCATTACATCCATTAACTTTTTAGCATACAAATGGGATCATATTTCAGTTTGATCTGAAATAATTATAAACTTTCACCAACACAAATTTATTTCCATGATCTTAATGGAGGATATCCCATTGTGTTTCACAGATTAAACACCAGAGATTAATGCAATCTCCACAAATAAATATTGTTTTATACACAAATAGTTGTGGATGCTACATTACCATTTGATATTTATTTCCTTCAATGTATCAGCATGATTCCTAGGATAATATTTTAATTTGTAAAAATTTGTCATTCATGAATGGCACAGTTTCATTAAATTTCTTTATACTTCGTAAGATTACACCATTATTCCAACTGAATCTGAATTAATTAAAAATCCAGAACACCTGTTAATTCTTACATTATTAATTTTTTCCTTTAAAATTAATAGAGAGATTTTATTATTTGCTCTCACACCAACAAAAGTTTCCTTTGTATTAATATCTGATTTAAATTAAAATAGCACCAATGCCTACAAGCAATATCAAAATTCAATATATATTGATGCAGTAACATCACTAGTTCTGTGTTTGTAGCATCATAACTGATAAGCTCAATAAAAAACTAGACTACACAAATCCCTTAATGAGACGAATAGGTTGTTTCAGTTCTGATTTAGCACAATGATATTTTTGTGAATAAGTTCATAAAGTTTAACAGTTATTTCAGGGCCAACACAGATTAAAAGTTGTTCATAAATTGTAACTGTCATACAGTTATCTTGCCTGCAGTCTCCAGTAATATTTACTGCAAGTGCATCAGGAATTTCTGTGGCTCTGTATGTTGTATGGATGATTGAAAACTGTCAGTCACATAATAATGAATAACTTTTCTTGTAGTTACAACTAATTATATTGTGCTGTGATTGTACAGATGTTCAGACTTACAGCATAATATGTAACGTATCAAGAAATAGAAAGTACTGCCTCATACTCAGCCAATAATCTTAAAATTATGAAGAAGACGATAATTTTACCTGATTCTGTTGATCTGCCATTAAATGAATCTCTAGTAGAAATCTTTCACTACAAATCAAGACTTAAACCATAAGGCTATAGAACCTACTCTGAAATACCTGAACCTGACAAATTACAGAGTTAAAGGCATTAAATGAAAAATAGAAAAATGTAACTTCTCAAGAATATTTCAACAAGTCTTGATGCATTCATTTATGCTGTTTATCAACATACCAAGTATCTTTTTTTTGCCAAGGCAATTGATGACAGTGCTTGCAGACAGACTGATCACTGCAGTTGCTGCTCCAACAATAATTGAGTATATGTACATTGTGTCACCTATTTCTGCCTATAAAGAACACAAATCATAAAGACAGCAGTTAGTATTTTGTTTTGTGCTACATGCTTCCATCTCGCTCACTCATTAATTCGGGTACAACATTTTGTAATCATTCTTGTCTTTGAATTTAAAGAATACAAGGTACATAAAAATAATTAATACTGTAGTTACTGTACAAAGACAAAACTGTCCCTGTCCCCATCATGGAGATGTTTAGGGGCTTAAGATAGAGTCCCACTAATGCTTAACTTTGACACTGGCTGGAGGTAAGTAGTGAATTTTGTGCCTCAAAATGACTCTATTACAGTTATTCATCTCCCAGTATATCCATAATATTGCAATAGGGTTAGTAAGTAGCTAGCATAGTCAGCTGATGAAGTATATAGCATAAAGTTTTGTGTTGATAATTCCTCACAAAACTCATGATTAGGTCATGAAGAGGATATAGTTACATGATGAACTGATGCCCTTGTTACTTCATTAGTGTTGCTTACTTACAGGAACACATGGTTCATCGAACAGCTTCTCTGTTTCATTGAATATATTTTTCGGCCCACTACGAGATGCTAACATGACACATAGAGTTGCATTTCCAGACACAGGCTCGTTGATGATAAAATACTCCTCTATGATGGTAAAAAGTTGAGGGAGCCATAATCGTACTGTGTTCCATCTAGAAGAGTCAATGTGTAAGTGTTTGGTATTCCATTATTACTAAATAATTAAAGAGTGAAGAACAAGGTATGTAATATGTGCCTGAAGAAGAATAATCAAGAAATATACAATAAAATAAATGAAGAATATTACACAATGGTGAGAAATCACAATTTCTTCTTATCACATCATATTCAAAGGATGATTAAATTTACAAGGGCAAACAGGTAGCAGAATATGTAGCATGTATAGAAATAAGAAAGTTGTATGAAACTCTGGCAGGAAAACCAGGAGAATAGATGTTATGTGGTAGATGGGAGAATAATATTAAAACATATCTTAAAGAAATACTCCAAGTTAGGAGATGTAAACTAAATTGATGTGAAACGAGGTAGGGTGCAACAGCAACATGATAACCAATATTTTGATGTATGTACCGCACATCTTGTACAGATTATTATCCAGACCAACAAATTCACAATGTATATATATATATATATATATACATATAAACAATATTTTATGTATTGTAAGTACTGCTACATATTTCAATGCACCCACATTATCTTCTGTTTATGTATACATTTTAATGTATGGATTTTATTGACTTTGTAAACTTAAGGAATTTTACAACTTTAGCAGAGTAGAAGGGTAAGACTCCCTGAAGATGATGTGGGTGCATCAAAACATGTAGCAGTATTTACAATATATAAAATATTGTTTATATATATATGTGTTGTGCATTTGTTGGTCTGGATAATAAAATGATAACGAATATTTAAATTCCACAAAAGCAATTAATTAGTTGACTGTTTAACACGTTTTACAGACTCAAGAATATCTGTTGTATGATGTGACTTACTTAATAACTTACTATTTGACATGAAAAATTGCTCTTGTATGGTGAGTGTAACTGTAAACTAGAAAAAAATGAAAACATCTATTTCTAATTGCTGGCACACTACTGAGCGACAAAGAGTATGGTGGTGTTTATTTTTGTAAATGTGTAACATCACACAAAGTTTCAGGGCCTTACAGTAAATTGCAGCGTTGCTTTAACTTCAGAAGTCTGTACAGCCATAAAATTGGTGTTACTAATGATAGGCAATTGAAAATTGGAGGTGGAGTTACCTGTAGCAGTTAATTGTTCATACCAAGTGTCATGAATATTTATCTGTTGTTTGAACAGTTACTGGGGGAAGGTCAGACACAAGGATATCATAGGAGAACTAAATATTTCCTCACTAATGCAGTAGGCTAAGAAGTGTATAATTCTTCACACAGAAGTAGCAAAATGAATGTCCTAATTTCAAGTACTGGACCTGTTATACTTAAAAATGTCACTTTTATGTCAGCATTTAAAATGCAATGTGCAAATTCCACTTTTGAATTGAATAAGAAGTATAATGCTAGGAAATTCAATTGAATATTATTGTTAGTTAATTAAGTAAAACTTTCTTGAAGTGTTACTTCTCATTTCACTTATACTGGTTTCTTGCATGTTGCACCAGATTTTATAGAAATATAGTAAAAGTTGTGATGCCCTGCACTGGATGATCCAGAAAGTTCTGTTAATCAGAAACTGACAAAGAGGCCATTTACATTTCACTATTTTATCAACCAGCAGAATCCAGCCATGATTTTATCAATTATTACTGGTATCTTGGTTGTCTGCATTTTAGATTACAGACAAATACACACATACACACACACATGCACACACACACACACACACACACATGGACACACATTGTTCTGAAAGTAATGATGAAAAAGGACATGGAAAGTATGACAGGGAAAACAAGGCAGAGCATTGAGTGACAAATTAAATAATTGGGTCTTCCCATTTGGTTGTTAGACACACCAAGATACACATTAGATATAACTTTCTAATACCTAGAAAATTAGAATATCCAGCAACCTTAGTGCTGGAGATGCAGGATATCACATCTTTTACTGTAATTAGATTCTTTGTTGTCACCAAGATAGTGAAAGTGTTGAACTTAATAAAATGTACTAAATACTATGTGAAGTCATAAAGAGGGTCATACACAATCATAGATTAAGTTTGGGAAATGTTCAGACATCTCCAATGCTAACCCCCACAGTCCACCAAATTGGATGGTAAAGACTAATGCTGCCATTCCAACATATGGCTTGTGACAAAATGGCTTCATCTGCTTGATACCCAGTTTCAGTAGTGTTGTGAAACCGTTATTAGGTGCATCTGAAGTCAGGACACCTACATTTTCTTCAAGCAGGGATTTCACCTACAACAAATATTTTGACAGCTGTAAAATATCATTATACCATAGAAAGATTTCAAAGAAAGAGATAAAACTATAAACTCACATATGTGTTTATACATCATCAACCAAGACATTGTCTTAATATTTGCAGTTGAAAACAGTGTCAAATTTTGCCATTTAATTCAGAAAGTTAGTTTAAAGTGTACTGCAGGCTTGTTCAGTAATATTGACTTTGAGAGTCTCATTCACTCTGACACAACCCAAAGAAATAGAAATAAAGCCTGGTGGTGAAGCAAAATATATTATAAGTCATAGTATTACTTGACAAAAACAATTCTGCAGTCTTGCAGTGAATTTATTTAGACAGTGCAAGCACTCTTTATTTGTGAACACAGCAAGTAAGAACTTTCAGAGATACACAAACCTGCCCATATGTTCATGTGTCTGCCCTACAGGAGATAACCCCTGCCCCAGAGATAGAATCTAATAGTATGTGATAAGATATAAGGTGAAGTGCACTGTTCATCTCTTCCATTTTTTCTTTTTATTTTCTACTTTCTTTTTATTTTTATTTGTGTTTTCTTTTTTATTTTCCTCTTTCTCTCTGTGTGAAGATGGAGGTAATACATTCCTCTGAAATGTTTATAACCATCTACCAAACTACACGGTGTAACAACTTCAAAGACAGAAGTATGAACTGTATTAAAATTTGTCAAATTTTGGAGACTTCAGAAGAACACTTACAGGGTAAGATTCTGGAGGTTTGCCTGTATTGATGCTATAGATTCTCCTGAAGACTCTGAGAGCTTCATCCCTTCTGCCACAAGACATGAGGAACTTTGGTGACTCATCGAAGCACCACATACCACATCCTGCCAGAAAACTGGGGAAAGCAGATGTTAAAAGAAAGATGTTCCAAGAGCGGTATGTGATGTATCCACCAAATAGAGTCCATGACCAGGGCTGTGGAATTAGCAGCCATGCCAGAGCTGAAGGATGGAAAAAGAGGAATGCATTAAAGCGAAGAAAAACTGATAGTACCACAGAATTCTTAATCTGACTTGCATGGGACCAGAAAGGCAATGAATTACTGAATATTTTGGATATTAAGACTACTTACACTGACTTAAATTCTTATGGGTAATTCTTTGTTACTGCTCCAATATTTGGACTGTACAACAAATCAGAGGAGCATGCTTTGTGGGTATCTCCTTCATCTGCTGGTGGGTCATCAGGTGCCTCTTCTGTGTTTTCTAAAGTTTTGATAGCTGCAGAATTTGATGGAGTAGGATACAAGGTGTCAGGAGATACCACAATGGTTGATGTACAGTCATTCTTGGAGGATTTTTTTGTATATGTTCATGAAAACTGCCTGTAGCATACATGAAGCTTTCTTTCTTTGTAAGAAGAAAAACTTCTGGTCATGGGACTGCCTCCATAAGTGCCAGATTATCAGGATTTCTGAATTATAAAACCTCAGGTTAATGAAACTTTTTAGTAATTGAAACAATATGCGTCAGGGCTGCATTATTGTACTTAATATTGTTAGTCTTTTATTTATTGATGCTGTCTATTATTGCGGGTGTGTAGTGCTGAGTGTAGCTGAATGATATATGAGTACAGAATGATAGTGACAGGAGAAAACAAAAGACAAGTAGAAAAATCTGTCCTAGTACTACTGTATCCTTCACAATCTTCTGTGAACGGCCCTGGGACTGAAGGCAGGCCTCTGTAGTGAGAATCTGCTAACCACATGAAACTTGGCACTGCTGATTATATTTTCTTAACAGTTTAATCAAAATATTGTGCCATAACTAATTAAATGCCAGGAAAACTTGCAATTATGGACCTAATTTTAAGCACCCTTTTTACACAAGTGCACTCTGTCTGTTGGGGTTAATGGGTGCAGACTTAAACACAATGTGAGAAATAACTTCATACATAGATATATATATATATATATATATATATATATATATATATATATACAAGAGATACCACAGATACTACCTGGAAGAGCAGCATTTGCTATGGATGTGTAAAACCCAATATTCAACACAGCTCTGGCCCTGTGTTGGCAACTGTTGAACTCAGCAAGGTACGTCAACAGAATGGCAAATGGTCCACCTACGCTGCAAATTCGTAATTTTGTATTAATCTACCAACATTCTTATAATTTTTTCACCTCATCAACGCATTAACTTTAAATAAGTTCTGCATTAAGTTGTAAATCCTTTTTTGTTGTTGTAAAACTAAACTATGATGCTAAAATAAGGCACAGTTTATACTGAATGTAGACTGCTTAGTATTATGCTATATGTATACATGACTATTTTCACATCTGATAAGATCAATGGAGTGTGAAATAAATGAATGAATTAATTTAATAATAAATTATGTTGTTATTTTTAATGAGAATATTCTTTGTTGTCTTCTTAGAAAAAACTGACATGACTTGAAAGAGGAAAACCTTCAAGCATATCATAGAATGAGTGAAGGTGCTTACAGTTCCCTTGCTGTCAAGTCTAAAGGACATAAAATGCTTATCAACACTAAAGGAATCCCATATGCATTAAATATGGAGTCACAAATATTAAATAATTGAGTTATAACTTTACTACAGTTTTATAACTATTCATTATATACTCTTTCTTGGAAAACACAAATTGAATGAATTATGTCTAAACTAAGCTCAGATTTTTATGCTATGCGGTCAGTCAAACCATTGTATCATTAAATACTCTGAAAATGGTTTACCATTCCTACTTCCACTCTGTAATGACCTATGATTTATTGTGTTGGGGGCACTCCTCAGACAGTATAAAGATTTTCAGGTTGCAAAAGAAGATTATTAGAATCATGATGGGTTAGAAGTAGTGACTCTTGTAGAAAACGTTTTTTTTTAAATTTAGAAATCTTAAAACTCCCTTACCAACACATTCTTTCTCTTCTTTTGTTTATGATAAGAAAAACAGGAATAAATTTCTAGTCAATTCTGAGATATATCACATTGATACTAGACAACATGCTAATTTTCACCAACCTTTTTGTGAATTTGACTAAATACCAGGAGGGAGTGTACTGTTTAGGGGTTAAGGTGTTTAATATGCTTCTTTCTTGTATTAAAATAGAGTCTGATAATCTCAAGAAATTTAAATTGATTTTACAGAAATTTTTGTATGAAAATTCCTTTTATTCTTTGGATGAATATTTTGAACTTCAAAAAAGTTAATTTTTTTTATATATGATCTAAATTAGTATTTGAAACTCTGGCACATAAAACAGATATACATTTATGTTTCTGTTTTCTTTAACTACTAATCTGCATTTTAGATCATGTTGTGTATATAATGTAACTACATGAATGTACCAGTACTTATCTGTTATGCAGTGATGTAGTAAATTATTTTTTGCCCAGTAAGTACTCGATCCTTTTAAATGGTGTTTTTATGTTATTATTGTTATATAAAATAATTTGTATTATGTTAAATTCTCAAATATAGTACTAGGCCAAGTAACTAAAATTGTTATACACTTTTATATTGACTTCACTTCTTGACTTCTTAAACAAATATGACTATTTCCATATCCATATGGATTTTGTAATCCTGTAAGAATGCATGGAATGAAAATAAATGATATGATATGTGAAGATATTTCCTTTTAAAATAATGGGGAGTCCGATACATGGGTGTTAAGATATATAATAGACTCCCCACCACAATCCAGTCCCTGTCTGCTAACAAAAAACAATTCCATAAGGCATTAAAAAAATTTTTATTATTGGGCTCATTTTATACGTTAGAGGAATTTTATAATTGGCCTACTGTAAGTGAACTTCATG
>Ga0123357_10006329_pt1 | contig 14418 bp, 10 predicted proteins | sample TergutEmb28metaG_FD_89873 | JGI IMG/M metagenome (GOLD analysis project Ga0123357, IMG submission 89873) | Embiratermes neotenicus P4 segment gut microbial communities from Petit-Saut dam, French Guiana - Emb289 P4 | ecosystem: Host-associated > Arthropoda: Insects > Digestive system > Gut ...
CACTTTTTCTCAAGTATTTGGCGAATGCAGAATATATGATCAATAGTCGACCTGTTACGTCGAAAGCCATATTGATGATCCCCGGTAATTTTCTTCACATATGGAATTAACCTTGAGAGCAGGATGTTGGATAAAATTTTGTAAGTGGTTGGCAAAAGTGATATGCCCCTATACTTACTACAATCTATTTCATCCCCCTTCTTATGAATAGGTACTATGATCGAATCCTTCCACTCTTCAGGCAGCTTCTCCTTCTTCAAAATAGGAGTAATAAGTTTATGAATCTCCAAGCAAATTGTTCTACCCCCTGCTTTAATCAGTTCTGCCGCTATTTGATCAATACCTGGCGATTTGTGACTTTTTAGCTTGTCGATAGCCAGCTCAACCTCAGCGGCACTTGGCTCAGGTACTAGTGGTTCTGCTGTGTGTATTTCTGCCTGCACAACATCCTTAACCCCATGCACGTTGAATAGCTGGGAGAAATACTTCTAGGCTGGTTCCCCTTCTTAAAGTCACTGATGCCCCTATACAAGTCCTTAATTTTTTGGATCTTAATGTTAGTTTCAAGTTCCTCAATTTTAGCTCTCATATATGCCTTCTTTTTGTTCCTGAAATGTCTGCTAACTTCACGTCTAATATGTTAGATATAGCACACTGAAAATAAGAAAAGCATTTTATGGTACCGATTTTCGTGTATTAATTGACAGTCTATAATGCAATATCCAACAAATGCACGCTATGTTAACATATATAATTTGCAATTAAAATATTGAAACTCCAACATGTTGTGATCTCTTAAGGATCATCTTCAGGGATAAAACACATTAATCAAATCATAATGATACATACTTGATTAGTGTGTCCCTGAATATGATCCTTAAAGGATCGAACCTTTTTGGAATTTTAATTTTTAACTGTAAATTATAAACTCCATTATTTTGCCTTGGTTGGATATTATAGATGAAGAAAAGAATGTAAATGTTTACACACAGTTTGATTTCCAGCTACTTCACAATGGCTAGTTTTTGCGCACCTACGTATCTCGTCTATCTGTTGTAACCATCATTAGAAATACATAAGCAGCGTTTCGTAGTAGCTGGAATTAAAACACTGTGTATAAGGCACGGAAAAATGCATCACTTTAAGTGTATACATGTTAAAGTTTGTTTGGCGTAAGACCCATCCGAAGCTTTAGAAATGGTATTCTTTATTTTACAAATTATTGTTGTTCAAAATTTTTAATTGCATTTATATATTCCTTGTGAGGTGAAAAGTTGTAGATTATTAGTCATCAATGGCAGCACCGTATAAGAAGAAAAATTATTGTACTTAGAATCTGGAAGTGAACCCAACAGCAATTCTACTGTTTCAGATCCAAAATACAATATTTTATCGGCAACGCTCTCATCTATTTCGGGAGAACGCTGTTCAGGAAAATTATGTCAGTTCCGCTGCGTATGAGACGGGTCCTTCGGTCCAAAATCACGCGTCGCGTAGTAGAGAAGCTTCTATAAGTAACTGCCCTCTCTGTCGGGATGACGTGAATGAAACAGACAAACTCCGTAACACGAATCCCCGAAACAGTCAAAGTTTCCAATTATCTTTTTTTTAAGGCTCCGCAGTAATTTCATCTTCTTTCTCCTGAAATTTCTTAGTTGTTTCAAGCCCACATCCGCAATCCGCAATTGCCTACAATTTTAATCCGTTGTGACATTATTTTTGCGAATTTCCGCTTCCGCACAAGGGTCTAAATGTGGGAAGGAATTGCGTGTAAGGTCATGGGCAGGTGAGTAAAGAAATTTAAAATGACTCAAACAAAGGTTGTAAAATTATTAATAAAATTATAGTTTTAGAATCTGGTCGTATGGTAGACTTTTGTGAAGGCGGAGAAAAATATGTTGGTGACACACGGCAGGTATATTTATTGACGTCTGTACCGGTGGTCTACTCAAGAAAAACAAAGAATATGCCATGTAGTGTGTTAGTTGCTAAGCCGTCCTGGGTGCTAGCGGATATCTCATATTATTATTAATATTATTATTAATAATTTATTTCAGCGCAGAACTTATATTATTACAAAACATTTTACAAAAAACCATAACCCCCAAATTGCAGTTCCTTCGCCATATCTGTAATTTATAACACAGACAAAAATTATTCAACTAAATTTGAAAATATTTCAGATGAATGTCATACCATGTTATTCTACGGTGTTCAGAGCTGTTACTTCGGTCACACTGTATTCTTGCCTCCATCATCGCACGTAATTCCGTGGTCTTAAAATTGAATTTCGTGAGTTCCCATGAGCCTCAGAAGTCTGTTCAGTTTACGTATTGTTACCACCACACAAAATAATTTTCAAAACACAAAGGTAAGGCAGTTTCTAATATCAGGAGTTCCACGTAGCGTTTCTCGTAAATCCATATATTAATATTTACTAAGAAGGACATTCGTTTACCTGGACATGAAGATAACATAACCCACTATTCAAAAATATGAAGACGAACGTATGTCAAGTCTAAGAACGTCATATACGTCTTAAGATACATTAAAATGTATACATGTACTTAATTAAGCATGATACCACGAATGTAACCACAGCACTAAACAGATGTGAGTGGTCAGCTTGACGCTCCGGCTGCTTTACTTTCGCTAAAAGTCTCTGACACCCATTGTATAGGAGTTTGAGTGGGATTCAGAGCCTGTCTGAACATTATAGAGAATAGAGGAATCTTCTTGCTGCCTGGACTCGAAGCCTGTTCCCCTGTCTTCTAACCTATTTCAAACAGATTGGCAAACAGAAATGACTGTCGTGACTGTAATATAAAGATCTATCTCATCTTCAACTGCGTCCTCAAGATGTAGAGCAAAGCCAGTAAAATGTGGCCCAAGATGAGCAATCGACCCAGCCTCTGGCGATGTTCAGTTTCTTGCAATAATGTGGTCCTTCATAAACTGTAGCGTTTTGATGCATAACGTGCGTGAAGAATGGTAAGACGGAATGAATGTGAGTAAACCGGAATCTGGATTCTGAAGTAAATTATACCTCCTTTTTATTTTGCAGTACGTATAGGCCTATTTACACTGTGGTACGAGAACGCTGAAGTTCAGGACCATTACTACGGAAGTTTATCGTAAGGCACAATCTTGAACCCCTTAACTTTATATTCCCTCTTCACAATCAGTCTCTTTTTTGGCCTTGAAACAGACGTTTTTTTATTATGTTTCCCAACTAAAATCCTTTATGTATTCCCTAACATTGCCACATGTCTAACCCATCTAAGCTTCCTACCCTCACAATAATAGGTGACCTGTAAATTACACGAAGCTCACCGTCAGGGGACTAGTCTCGTTTCAATTGATCACTTCGTCCCATTCTATCAGTGCAGTCGTCACGAATATTTGTAGTTTATATTCTCCCCCTAGATACTCAAAGTAAGGCACCAAATATCAGTGCTGTACAAAACTACTGCAAAAGCGTCGTTTTTTAGAGCCTAGTTTTGTATAGCCTGGTGTTCAGCTGCTTGAAGTTTCAACTGAGTAACAGCAGTTATCAGCCAGTGTTTCCAAAACTTCTGTCTTTTGTAATTTTCTCACACACGTCATTTTCTGTTGGTGTTGTTCGTACATAGAGGACTCCTCTTTCGAAACTTGCTCGATTGATAGACTAGGCCTACACATTTTGATTTGTTCTCGAATTTGGCAGATTTAATTTTTAAGTGTGTTACATAATGCCGCCGTCGGTTTCTGGGACTTTATAGCGTCGTTGATGATTGAATGAATGAATGAATATGGAGCACTAGTGGAATGATACTGGCAGGGGGAAAGTCGAAGTACTGGGATAAAAACCTGTCCCAGTGCCACTTTGTGTAAATTAATTTTTAAACCATGTTTCTGACCTTATATGCAATTCGCCGAATTGGGGCTACGAAAACAGATAAGGGGCTCCAACGGGGTCTTCCTTGTGGCAATACAGTAGGAATGGAGGGGAAGGTGATATTTATAAGTTATCTCAGGATAGAAAACTTGCGAGACAACATCTTGTAACGGGACTGGTTAAATACAGATATGAAAGAGAGTGAGGGAATGTCCGCATAGCGCAACACATCTTGTGCGTTGGCTCTGCTAATGTCAATGGATATTAAATTCATGAACACTTCCCTGAGAAACGCTCAGTACTTCAACACGTGCTGTACGATTTCTCCGTACATTGGTAACAGATAAGCAGTCGATAAGTAATCATCGAGATATCTTCAGCAGAGAGATTTACAGTCGACAGCCCTTAAATGTCGATAACGTTTACATCCGATCATGCTCAGCGTTCAACTCTTTCTTCGCCCTCAACTCACACCTCACAGTGAATACATTCTGTGTTATAAAAACTTCCTTCGGCCTGAACGCCTGCCTCAGAGACAACACTGATTAATGATCACCAGTCTTGGTGAAAGACAATTAACGTATGTAGATCTTCGTGTGGAGTGTCACTGTCGTACAATTTAACCAAAAGCGGAATGTATCGACAGGCTTTAGAAAAAATTGCAAATATGACTTCAAATTTCGTTCGGTAGCAGTCGTTCTTATACATGCAGACGGACGGACAGACAGGCTTGATAAACATAACACGCTTTTCGCTTTCGAACGCGTCGAATCGGTATTAACAGGTATCAGTGGCATTGCTACCGTTAGCGACATCGCAGAAATGCTCTCCGCTTTGGGATCAGCAGCTTTGTTAGTGCCATGGAGAAAGTTAATACCATGGTGATGCCGGTGACCTTGACTGTTTTCCGGGAAGCGTCCCTGGATGACAATGCAGCTAAACCCGACTGCAGAACACACAAACACACACCCAGTCTGCCACGTGATGCAATGGACGTGTAACGCCATTCCGCTCACAGTAACAATGTAGCAACCTGTTGGGGGCCCTCTCTTAGAATTACTTCCCATATATCTTCGCATTCAAGAGCCATCCGTCTTGAAGTCAGTCTGGAACCTCAGCTATCGGTAAGTCTACTGGGTATTCTCGCGATTTTTATCATTCTTGATGATATATATATATATATATATATATATATATATGTCACAACTGCGCATTTCGACTTCATCATCCAGCTTAAGTAGTTCCATACTTAACTGTTCAAAGTCCTGTTGTACTACATACAAGTAAAACGGTAAGGAAATACAGTTTACCACACTGTATTTCCGTATTTCTTTCAGCTCTCACAACAAACACCGATTGCCCCCATAAATAATATTAACGCACTGGCCACAATAATGGATTGGGACTGTGTTCTGTGAGGAATGGACTGACGTTGTATGTATATGATGAAAGCATTTGTCGCGCACAAGCTCTCCATAGTGTGATTCTTACTAAAAGAGTCGCAATGTTTCACAACACACTGATGTCCTGAGCCGTTTGGTTTTCGAGATACTAATGGCGTCAAAACGATAAAGCGCACTGTTACACGTACACACGACAAGCAGTGTAGAGTAGGGTTAAATCGCGGTCGAATGTGTATGGAACACACACACACACACACACGCCGAGCACCGCGGCATGCTGTTAACCCAGGTTACTGTAGTAGTCGAGCTGGAAATGATGCACTGAAATCCGAATTATATTAACTTTCGACGTCTTCCAGACGCTGTGTTCGACTACTGTAGTAGCGTCTCTGTGAGACCGGAAACGCAACACTGACGACACTTCCGCATATAAGTCGCCCACGACTACCAGCCATTGATGGTCCCCAGTCGACGTTTGAGAAGTACTTGTTAACCATCAGGTCCATACCACTTCTCGCGGAACGCACGTCTTCCCCGAACTTCGAAGCGCTATGGTTTGAGCATCGATACCTTGCGCCGTCTGACAGTGACGTGTAGCTCGAAAACTAGGCGTCTTGGGACACATTTTAGACTTCTTCGAAGCGAGAAATCACATTACGGATACATTGCGCGCAAATATTCTTCTCGTTTTTATGTTAGTTCGCAAAATTGCGAAAATCGACTGTTAGCTTCGTCATGTCTGTCAGTCCGTCCGTCTGCCCGCATGGAACTCTCAGCTCTCGCATAAAAATATTGCTCTCTCGTTGCTTTCGTGTTGCAAGTTTTCAAATATCTCCCCATATAAACAATTTAGTGAGGAATAAGCAGAATCAATCGTTTGGATGAATTCTATATTTATTGAATGACTTCGAGCAGTGAATAAATAATGAAAGAGAAAGGACATGAAACAAAAATAAAATTCCTTATGCGTGCTGAGTTCATTCTACTAAGGATTTATTACGATAACAGACTGTAGATACGTTCAATTTCAGGTTTTGAACGATTAATTCGAAGTTTCAGATTATTGTTTACTTATATGATAAACTAACAACAGCACATTTATAAACATGTTCAATAACGTATTATTATTCTTCAACAACATGTTTCGGTCACTGTTTGGACCATCATCGGAGTGACTTATAAAAACTGCAGACTAATATATATAATAACAGAACAAAAATGTATGATAAAACCTATCAGTGTTAAGCTTAATTCTCCATGACGAATCTCATAGTTGTAAGACATCAAAATTATATCGTAAGTTTAACCTGTTGTTAAATTGTAGTAAAATGGGGCGTGTTTATGTTTTTTGTTGGATGCGTGTAGTTGATTCACATCCCGTAATAAACAACGGCATAGCTATAACTATAATCCTACTAATAAAGTATTGATGCAACTGTGTATTTCGTAAAACGGTTGTCACTATAACTACACACCTGTTAGATAAATAAATAAAGCTGTGCGCAGCGGCAGGGATCGTTTGAGACTGGTGTGTGGAATGTTAGATGTGTAAGACAAATATGCTTGGGGCAAAGTAAGACGCATGCGTGGTGCAGTTGTAGGTCGTAAATCAGTTCAAAGAATGTATCATTTACTTTTTGTACTTACTCGATATCGAAACCTACGCAACGATTCGAAATCGAAATTTAGAGACAACCAACATCCACTGATACAGTTATCCACTTTACTTCCGATCACCCCATAAATCTGCAGATTTTCAATTTTCTCTCACCAGATGCACCATTTACCTTTAAACTCCTCCATATGAACAGAAAGAATGGAATACAACGTTACACATTGCCAAAGCAAACCGATTCTCACTATCCTTACTTACGAAACTCAACAAAAAAATACTCCAAAAACTACCATCACATACATCTAATACTCAAAACACTATGCTGAAAACATGGATTACTTTCACATTCCATAGTTCCCTAGTACGTAAACTCACAAATATTTTCCAGAACAGCAACCTGAAAAAAGCGTTTCGCACTACTAACACTATCTACTCGCACTAATAATACTATCGCATACCGCCAGAGTGGCATTTACCAAATGAAATGCCATGCCATGAACATGTAAAAGTTCGTATATAGGACTGACTGGGCATAAATTAGAATTAAAATATAAAGAACATATTCACCGCTTTACATTGAACAACATACACCAACCATTTCATTTTCAGTACGCATGGACATGGACCCATTGAAATAACCATGACGCTATTACAATCGGCTCCTTAACGCCAATGCATGAATAGTCTTGAAAAATATTATATCATTTTTTCGAACATGATAATATGATCGTGAACGAGCAAGCACATAAAGAAAGCGATACATTCTTTGAACTGATTTACGACCTACAACTGCACCACGCATGCGCTTTACTTTGCCCCAAGCATATTTGTCTTACACCTCTAACATTCCACACACCAGTCTCAAACGATCCCTGCCGCTGCGCACAGCTTTATTTATTTATCTAACAGGTGTGTAGTTATAGTGACAACCGTTTAACGAAATACACAGTTGTCTCAATACTTTATTAGTAGGATTATAGTTATAGCTATGCCGTTGTTTATTACGGGATGTGAATTAACTACACGCATCCAACAAACAACATAAACACGCCCCATTTTACTACAATTTAACAACAGGTTAAACTTACGATATAATTTTGATGTCTTACGACCATGAGATTCGTCATGGAGAATTAAGCTTAACACTGATTGGTTTTATTATACATTTGTGTTCTGTTATTATATATTAATTTATTTTTGTTATAAGCCACCCTGATGTTGGTCCAAACAGTGACCGAAACATGTTGGTGATGAATAATAATATGTTATTAAACATATTTATAAATGTGCTGTTGTTAGTTTATCATATAAGTAAACGCACGGGCGTGGAACAAATGAAAGTTCTTCAGACTGATATCAATTGCGCTTTGTCACACCAGTACAGTATTGGCAATACCAAAATTACCATTGTTGATACATAAACAATTTTAGCATCACTTATAAGGTGGCCCTCAACTTTTTTTTCTTGTTCTTGGTACTCAGACGTTTGCTCACCTAATCACAGATAAGACCGTGTACTTAATCCCACCTCGAAGACGTTATGTACTTCGGAACAGAGATAGTGCTGCAACGTTTATCATCACCCTTCTCCTTCCCTGCGACATGACATCACCTGTTAAAAGTACTCAGACATGTCATCACCACTCCAAAATGTTTGTTGTCTCTGCCGCAGGAAAAGAGTAAGATGTTGCGTGGAGGGATGGTTAATACCACATGGGAACTCAGGTGCGTTTGTTACTCTCTGATGACGTGTAGTTTGGTGGTTGTATATCAATGCTTCGTTCATCCTCGGTGCATAAGCGGTAGTGTGGATGCAGCGTGCTCCACGTTTACATCGGAACACATCTACCCAACTTGACTAATCCTGTTCCAGAGACTTTCTCATCTTAAGCTGCATGAGTTTCGTTCAAGTGTTGCTTCTGCTGGCAACATGATATCATCAATTCCGTCAGTATCAACATCGTCATCCGAACCAAAACCTCTGCTTACGTCAATGAGTTCGTCAGCTCGCTGAAAGTTTATGCTACTCGATACATTTGACAACGCAGGGCTGGGTGCTGTTTGTAGGAGTTTTTAAGCCATTGCTTCTCGTGACTGGTGCTATATAAGCGAAGATTAAACCTGAATGTACTGTTTAGACGCAGTATGGGTAGATCAATGGGTCTCCATACTTGTTTCCGTAGGCGAAGCGTGTAAAGCTGTGGCAAGCCTATTTTCTTTGGGAATGTTTTTGTCATCTGTTCGTTCCAGTCATACATTGTGCACCGCGTCACTATGTGCACGATCTCTCACTGAAAACCGTGTGAGTGATTTCGTTACTGTTATTCAAGACTTTGGTATTCTTGCTTCCTTAAGTCATTAACATCAGTTCTGCTGGATGTTACGGTCAGGAGAAAAAATTATAACAAACGTTTCCAGAATCAAACCCCGTTTGTCTAATTCGCCGTATATACAAAATATTGCAAATTTACCTGCATACATTTTACAGCGCTTAAAGGAATGGTTGTGTGTGTGTGTGTGTGTGTCTGAGAGAGAGAGAGAGAGAGAGAGAGAGAAATTGCCAGAATCGAATGAAAAGATTCTCTCTGATTTTCTCTTTTATTCTTTTCCTGAGCAGGGTAGCTGTCACGGAATGTACCGGCAGATGCACATTTGCTATGCGAAAAAGCTGCCGTGGCGACGGCAAAAGACACACCCTAAAAGTGATGAATTTGCGAACATGTGAAAGCTAACTCCCTTGGCTAATTGTAAGGTACGGGAGGAATGAAAAAGTATACGAAAAAGCCTTATTAGCCGACATATGGGTCACAAGCCTCACCTGGGTGCTCTAAAATACGAACCGCAATGTTCGGCGAGAAAAAGGGAGAAGTTTATTCCGAAATGAAATAGATTTCATAGTATACGCTAGACACAAGTGCGAAACATTACCTTAACCTGCAATGTATAATGTTTTTAACAGATTTTTCATTTCACTTTTGTCTTTGTGCGCGTAGAGTACAGAATTTAAAGATTTTACAATGCTTATCAAGTTTTTGGTGCTCGAGGAACACTTGGAATTTTTATTGCGGAACACTAAAATGAAAACGGAGAACTAAATTTTTATCCCAGTAATATTACACCTGTTTTTAAATAATATAATTTATTGTCTAAAGACACTGTACAGCAGAAAGTATTGAGTTTTGATGCAGTCATCAATTTAGAGAGATTACGAAAATGCAGTGGTCTCCAAATTTTATGGAATGGTGCCTCTCAGCTTACCGAAGATTTCGTATAAATCCTGTCTCGTTGCTGAACTTCGTTAATGAGAGTGTGTGTAAAATTTATTTTGCATTTTTGGTTTTATACATATAACACTCCTTCAGTTCGGCACTGCTGTAGGACAAGAAATCAGCCCTATATACTGTATAGGAATTCACTTCTTTTAAGGTAGAGTAGATATAAAGTGTCTCAGTCCTAGACGCCACCTTACAAAGGTGTATAAGGAGCGTGGAAGTTAACCACCATGCCCTATAGACCAGCGTTACTAAAAGTGTGGGCCGTTGTTTTGGAGCCCTTTCTTTAACAGGTGCGCCAACTGGTGAAAGAAATATATCGTCATTATTTTCATAATAGGTTTAACAATAACAAGACTTTCGTTTCCCATTACAACTGAACGAAATTTACATACAAAAAATCAAGGCACGTTCTGTTTATCTACAGTTAATGTTAGCAAAAATGACGTGAAATCTGATGCACGGTGCATACAACATGAAAATTACATAAATCTATCTGATATTATGCCACATATTTTTTCCTGACGTGTACCGGATTTGTAACACAGTGAGGACAATAGAACTTATTTTGCCGCTACAAGTCTCTTCAGGAGTCGACTTTTATCCAGAGCTACTAAAATTATATTATATAAGACACTAATAAGACCGGTAGTGTTGTGTGGAGCGGAAGCATGGACGTTGACGAAAAAAGAAGAACAAGCTCTGCTAATTTTTGAAAGGAAAATATTTAGAAGGATATATGGTGCTAAATATGGAAACGGGGAATGGAAAAGTCGGAAGAAGAAGAAGAAGAAGAAGAAGAAGAAGGAGGAGGAGGAGGAGAAGGAGAAGGAGAAGGAGGAGGAGGAGGAGGAGGAGGAGGAGAAGGAGGAGGAGGAGGAGAAGAAGAAGAAGAAGAAGAACAACAACAACAACGACGACGACAACGACAACAACAAGAACAAGAAGAGCAAGAACAAGAAGAAGAACAAGAACAAGATAGTTTACTGGTTGCAGGTCTGCATCAATTCTTGAAAATATGTACTGGTTAGCACTCTGATAAAAGCTCTTCTAGACTTCGGGAGAACATAGAGGTGAGTCGTCACCTACAGACGCCATCCGCTGTAACCCAGGAACGAAGCTTCCTATACCCGCTGGAAAGGTTATTGGTTGGGTGCGCTGTAGGTGATGATGATGAAGATATTTATTTACTGCAATTGGGTTTCCGCCCGGTGGCAGTGGTCGGTAGACTTGTACAAAAATAGAAAAGAGACAGCATAAAAGGAGAACCAACACAAAAAACACAGAATACACAAAATACAAGACACAAATACAAAACAAAAAACAAACAAAAAAGAATTTAAAAAAACACGTCTAGTAATTAGCAAATAACAAAGAGAAGCAAATAATAATGAGATAACTTACTACACAGAAACTACATACAGCTACATAACTATAAATCAATGATAATACTCAACATTTCACCAAAGATCACCACTTCACTTCACTTCACTTTTTGTGCCTTATAGAAAAACGCTAACATTATCAGGAGTCGAACCCAGATTATTCAGACTGCACTGCTCAAGTAAGCCCAGATTACATGTCTTGGTACACAATTCGAATATTATTGCCTTGTCTGCTTGTTTTACTATTTTATCCATGCGTGATTTCATTTACGATACTTTATGCCATGTTACGTTTCATCACCAGTCCGTACAACGCTGAAATAATGTGACAACACTTGCTGATTTTTGTTTTCAATTGTTAGGCCTGCCTGATTAACTCCATGGATCAGAGTCCTTCCTGAGAAGCTAAAAGCTCCTCAGAGAGTCAACGAATTTTCCGCATTATATGAAACCGGAATGTTAATTAAAGCGTTCATAAGACACAGCCACTTGTCCTTATATTGAACCAGATCAGTCCAGTCCACGCTTCTCCAACTAATTTTTTAAGATCCATTTTAATATTATTCTCCCAACTACTCATAGGTCTTTTAGGTCTGTCAGCGTTAAATAAATCTGCATTGTTTTCTTCTCAGGCACATTCCGGGATAGTGCTTCAAATTCGGAAACGACCGCATTCTTACACATTTTTTATTGTTAAAAATGTACTGCTCATACTACCATTTGAAACCACATAGCCTGAGATACGGCCAGCGTCGTCAAATGAACTGCACGTAAATAAAATAAATCTCCTAAGCATCACTGTTCAATCCGACTACATGCCATTTCCCTGAGATAATTGACCTGTATGTGCTCTATCTCACTAACGTCTCATCAGAACCCTATGTGCACTAACTCATTAACCTCTCTTTAGACCTGTATGTGCACTAACTCACATTAGAGCTATGTGCACCAACACATTAACCTCTCTTTAGACCTGTATGTGCACTAACTCACTAACCTCTCATTAGAAATCTATGTGCACTAGCTCATTAACCTCTCTATAGACCTGTGTATTCATTAAATCATTAATTTGTCTTTAGAGCTGTATGTACATAACTCATTAACTTCTCTTTAGATGTGTATGTGCACTAACTCACTAACCTCTCATTAGAACTCTGTGTGCACTAACTCTCTTTATACCTGTATGTGCACTAACCCACTAACCTCTCATTAGAACCTTATGTGCCCTAACTCATTAACCTCTCTTTAGACCTGTATCTGCACTAAATTATTGACCTCTCTTTAGAACTGTACGTGCACTAACTCGTTAACCTGTCTTTAGATCTACTCTACCACTTTCCTGTTTTCTTGCAGTGTATTTAAAGACGCTGTAGCGTCGAATTACTTGATAGCAGTGAATTAGAAATTATCAGTGTAGTCGTGTTGTTTTAATTCAGTTTACTAATCTTATCGCGGAATTTACCTTAATCCCGGTAGTCGGCGTCCTTTCTGACATCTGAACCGTGTGCCTCCCGAATACAAGTCAGTGTCAAATATTTCTGTTTACTGGGTTCTATATTCAAATTTAATGTGCAATGTATCTCAGAAAGTCATGGCGGACTGAGCCGTGTGAATGAAGTCCATATGCAGATCACAGAGTAACCGTGCGCCTAGGATTGCTTATGATTTACACGAATCTTTCCAGGAATGCGGAGTGTTTACTGACGCACTCCTCTCTCCCACATCTCTAAACATCGCTTCCTTTCATTTTGTGAACGTCCGGCCCGTATAAATTCACCCGCTGCTTGTACTTCAGCCCACGCGTGGTGCGTTCACTTGCCATGTCATGTCATCCAGATGACATAAAAAATTACCAACGTTAATCGTGAAAACTCGCAAGTATTTGTTTTTGGCTTTTCCTTGCGAAGCGGTTTAGTTTCTGGTGGACAATACATAGGCCTATATATTAATACGGAGTAGCAAATAAGTACGTACAGAATTTTGGTGTGGAAACCTCTTAAAAGAACGGAAAGATGTCTGCAATTTGAGGTTCTCGTGGCGGTGAACGTGTAATTACTGATTTCTGGGATGTGACTCCAAGCAAGTACCAACGGACGAACCATCTTCACGGCAGAAAAGTAAGAGTGAGACGCTCTTTAGGAGTAGGCATCAGTTTCTCCGAAATGTCGGTACCCGTACAGCCTGCCACACTGTACGTCTTAATATTAATAGAGAACAAACAACGCCCGTATTGGATTTGGGTCCACGTAGTCTCCACTTTAATGCCTACATGAGACTCCTTCCCTGAGATACAGCGAATGGCCCTAAAGGAGATCACTTGCATATTATGCCTAGGTTAGGAATATGTGGCTCTGTGCTTCCGCTGATCCACATATCTTACTGAGCGATGCTTAATCAGTCATAGGGACTACAATGTCTTTACCTCTGCCTAATTGGGGATATGAATTTGGCACTGGTGATGAACCATAAGATTTTATTTTCTGAAAATTTGGTTAGCCATGTAGTTAAAGAGTCGGGTAATAAGTTTGTAAATCAATTTGTAAAGCCATCCAGCGTTTTCATGTTGTACGTTCGTGTATCAGCAAGTAATGACACCCAAACTACGTAGCCGATTCCGAATCTTTGAGACGTACCTAGCTTCTACACTGAACTTTGTCACTCAATTCCATTTGGATTTACTTCGATTCATTTTTCTTTGCTGCAGACGTCTGAATGAATTTCCATGCCGAACTGTGTATTTCGAACATGTTGATAATAGAGCCTAGTGATACCTTCTTTCGCAAACGTTGTCTAGTGTTCTGCTGTCGCTAGGTGCCTCCATTCGTCTGTTGTTGCGTTGTCGCCAAGTTGATGTCTGCCCGTTTAA
>Ga0123357_10006331_pt1 | contig 14417 bp, 15 predicted proteins | sample TergutEmb28metaG_FD_89873 | JGI IMG/M metagenome (GOLD analysis project Ga0123357, IMG submission 89873) | Embiratermes neotenicus P4 segment gut microbial communities from Petit-Saut dam, French Guiana - Emb289 P4 | ecosystem: Host-associated > Arthropoda: Insects > Digestive system > Gut ...
CCTGCGCCTTTGCCTGGGCCAGCGATTTTTTGGCGCCCGGCACCCTGAACATGTCGCCGAAACTCAGCACTTCGGCCTCTTTCGAAATCTCTATCAGCGCGTCAATGTCTGCGGGAGGCGTAACACAGACAGGACAGCCCGGACCGGAAACAAGTTTTATGCCGGCGGACAGCAGCCCCCGGATTCCGTTCCTAAAAATCGCGGAAGTGTGTGTTCCGCAGACTTCCATAATTTTTATCTGCCCGCCCCCCGGTGAATAATCGCGCAGCCTTTTTTTAATATCATCAAGGTTCATGCGTGATCCGAATCCTGCGGAGCCGAATTTTGCGGCGCCGTATCCTGGAATGACTGTTCCTGGAGCGAATCAAAAATTTCCAGAATTTCCTCAGCGGCTTCCTTCTGCAGAATTTCAATGGCGCAGCCGGCGTGTACAAGCACATAATCCCCGACATGAGGCGTAACAAGCCTGATATTAACATTAAGTTCATTGCCGCAATAGGAAACTTTTCCCATGCGGCCCAGTTCGTCAACAGATAAAACTTTCATTGGCACTGCAATACACACAAAAACCTCCACTAACTACTAACTACTAAAAATTCCGACAAACGCCTGCCCCAGGGCTATCCCGCCGTCATTGGGCGGAACCGCTTCGTTTAAAAATACAGAAAAACCCAGGTTATTAAGCCGGCTTTTTACCAGCCCGGTTAGGAACGCGTTCTGAAACACACCGCCTGACAATACGATGTCATTTAGTTTTTGGCCGTCCTGAGTTTGCGCATCCCGGGTCTGCAGGCACATTTGTTCAATCATATCACAAATGGCCAGATGAAAACCAAGGGCGCAGCCTTCCCTTTGTTCGGCGCATTTGAGCAGAATATCCCGGTAATCAAAAACACACATGCCGTTCTCAATGACCTGGATGAACCGCATATCAGCAGGTTTTACGCCGGTCCTGGCTTCTTCTTCGGCTTTATACTGAAGCAGAACAGCGCATTCGCCCTCGTAATCATTGGCCGCGCTTACGCCAAGTATCGCGGCAACAGCGTCAAAAAGACGGCCCATGCTTGAGGTTGTAAATGTATTTATATGATGGTCCAGAGCCGCGTTTATAAGAAGCGCATCCGATTGCGGAATATCACAGATTTGCGGAACGCCAAGCCCGTGCAGGAAACAAGCCGCGGTTTTTACAGCGTCCCTGGCAGCTTCGTCCTGGCCAAGAATCTCCGTATTTTTTAAATGTCCGGCGCGGCGGCAGTTACCTTCCTCGCATATTAAAAACTCGCCTCCCCAGATATTGCCGTCTTCGCCGTAGCCTGTGCCGTCAAAAACTGCCGCCAAAGCGCGTGTCAGACCGTGTTCTGCCATAACAGAGGCGGCGTGCGCGTGGTGGTGGTATACCTTTATCAGCGGCGCGTTTAACTTTGCGGCAATAGAGGACGCGAGCGCGGCTGACAGGTAGCGCGGGTGCGCGTCGCCGACAACGGCGCGCGGACGCACAGCGAAAAGGCGTTCAAAATCCGGTATGGAGTTTTCGTATATGCTGAATATTTGAGCGTTTTCCAAATCACCGAAGTACTGGCTTAAAGTAAACACATTTTTTTTGACAAGGCCGAAAGCCGCCTTGAGATCCCCTCCCATGGCCAAAATATCAGAGCCGGATGCCTGGTTCATTGTTATCGGGTCTATTGATGCCGGATTTTTGATGAAAATCGGCAGCGGCGTATAACCCCTTGCCCTGCGGATAAGCGAAGGCTTTCTCCCGATAACCTGCGCGACCGAATCTTCCAGGCTTCGCACTATTTCGCGATCATGGTAAAGAACGCGATCGATCAGACTAAAAATTTCTTCTTCGTCCTTGATTATGGGCAGGGAGCTTATGTTGGCGCTGGTCATTACAAGGCAGGGAAAATGTTCAAGCAGAAGTTCCTGCAGCGGCGTGTACGGCAAAAAACACCCGCAGCGGCCGTCCGCTCCGTTCAAAACTGCGTGTGCGAACACGCAAGTATTCTGCGCCTTCATTTTAAGCAGAACTATGGGCCTGGCAGGCGATGTCAGCAGGGCGGTCTCAGCCGCATCGATCTCGCACACAGCTGCAACAGCGTCCAGGTCCCTGAACATGATCGCGAAAGGTTTTTTTTCCCGGGCCTTGAGCAGCCTAAGGCGGCGGACCGCGCTGGAGTCATACGGCGAACAGCACAAATGATAGCCGCCTATACCCTTGATTGCGATGCCGCCGGGCAAATCCTTAAGCGCGCGGTTAAAAGCTTCTTCGCCGGTAAAAATTCCTGCTTCGCTTTTGTAATAAAGAAGGGGGCCGCAGTTATGACAGCAGACAGTTTCCGCATGGAAACGTATGTCGGGCGGCGAATGGTATTCGGCCGAACAGTCCGGGCACATGGGAAAAACGTCCATTGAAGTATTGGCCCTGTCATAGGGAAAAGCCCTTAATACACTGAAGCGCGGGCCACAGCGGGTGCAGGTGTTAAACCAGTACCCTTTGCGGCGCCTGTTCACAGAACGGCAGCTGTCCGCGGCGCCTGCGCGGCCATTGGTCCCGCCGCCGTCATAAATTCCTGCGCGGCCAAAAATTTCGGCGCGGCAATTTTCGCAGAGAGCCAAATCCGGCGGGAAAAAACGCAGATCAGCAGAAGCGCTTTTTTCTTCGCTTTCAATGATGGAAAAATCGGCAAAATCACCTTCGCCTGTTTGCGGCCTGACTGTAATACTTTCTATAAATGAAAGGGGCGGCCTGTTCTGCCTGATGCTTTCGGCAAAGGCTTCGATGTCCGGCCCGGCCGCCATAATTACAACACTGCCGGAAACGTTCCTGACGGTTCCGCGGATGCCGTATTTTAACGCCTGCCTGTAAACAAAAGGCCGGAACCCGACACCCTGAACTATTCCCCTGATAGTTATTTCAGCACAGGTTTCGCCCTGGTTTCTAACCATGAAATTACCTCGGCATATCCTTCTCCGGTCCTGGCCGACACCTTGATTACAGGCGCGGACGGGTTGAGCTTTCTGACACCTTCAATAAAAAAATCCCAGTCAAAATCGACATAGGGAAGCAGATCGCATTTATTAAGCAGGATGATGCCGGCTTTTTCGAACGCGAGCGGATATTTCCAGGGCTTGTCGCTGCCTTCCGTAACTGCAGATATCAAAAGCTTGATATGTTCGCCGATCATAAATTCAGCAGGGCAGACAAGGTTGCCTATATTTTCGATAAACAGGTAACCGCTTGAGAACGCAGTTTTTACCGGTCCGGGGGCTGTAGCGGAAGCTGTATCTGGGACAGCGGCGGGGGCTGCCGCGGAAATACTTCCCAGCGCGGCCTCAAAAGCATCGGCCACAACAGGTGAGTCAAGGTGGCAATTCCCGCCCGTGTTGATTTGGGCTGCCCTGATTCCCTGGGCCTTTAGCCTGCGTGTGTCAATGTCGGACTCAATGTCGCCTTCGATTACAAAAGCGGGTTTGTCCAGGCCGGCGATAATTTTTTCCAGTGATGAAGTTTTACCCACGCCGGGACCGCCCATAACGTTTACGCAAAAAATTTTGCGCCCGTCAAGTTTTTTGTTGAATTCGGCCGCAAGTTTTTCGTTCCGTTCGTAAACTGATTCCATGACCTCGATTTTTACGGTCTCCGTATTTACTGTTTCTGACTCCATTTCTGACGCTCCACTTCTATATGTTTGATATAAAATTCCCGGCCGATTTCTGTCGGCTCCCCTTCTCCTCCGCATTCACATTCAAAGGAAAAAGGCTTCCTTAAAAAATATTTTCCGCAAGTTCTGCATTTAAGCATGGGCTTTACAGTTTCAATTTCCAGAACAGCTTTCTCGCAGGCCGTACCCGCCGCCATCAAATCAAAATAAAGCCGGACAGACTCGCCCACTATACCGGACGATTCGCCGATCACCAGGGCGATTTTTTTTACGGTAAAATTACCGCCGTCAATACCGCTGGCGCCGTCAGCGCTTTCATTGCCGGCGGCTGCCGCGTTACATGATGCGGACGCATGGCGGCACGCGGTTTCAATAATGTTCTGGGTGACGCCATACTCATGCACCTGCTGCTCCACCTGCCGGCGCTGCCCCAGAATCTGCGGCAGCAGCGGGCGCAGCAGCAGCGGGTGCAGCGGCAGGAGTTGGCACGGCTGCTGCCGGAGCCGCGGTTACAGTCGCAACAGCCTTGTACTTTGTCAATTCTTTTGAAGCGCCGGTAAGTTCCGGGATCATATGCAGACATTTTTTTGGACAAACCGAAACGCATTCGCCGCATTGAATACAGTTAAACCGCGAGATTTCCCAGCTTTTATTATTTCTCATTACTTCGATCGCGTGTGTAGGACATTTTTTTGAGCATATGCCGCAAAAAATGCATTCGTTTATTCCTATGGTAATCTGGCCGCGCACCAGAGGATCTTTGGGCATAGGTTTAAACGGATAGGGAAGCGTCGCGTATTTTTTAAAAAGGCTCCCGATTATGGTTTTGGTTATGGGCAGCAAAGACATCCTGAGCCTCCTACCTTTCCGTACAGCTTATGCAGGGATCGATCGTTACGATCAATACCGGAACATCGGCCAGTTCGCAGTTCCGCAGCATTTCAAGCAGGGACGGAAGATTCGCGAAGGTAGGGGTGCGCGCCCTGAAGCGATCCAAAAATTTTGTTCCGTTGCCCTTGACGTAATAAATGACTTCACCCCTGGGCTGTTCAAGCCTGACAAAAGCCTCTGACTGCGGGTTACCGGTTATCTTTGTGTCAAAAGGACCTTCAGGTATTATTTTGGCGCACTGCCGTACTATGCTTATGGATTCGAAAATTTCGTTAAGCCTGACCTTAGCGCGGCCCATACAGTCGCCGGTTGTTTCCGTATGAATATTGAACTTAACATGGCTGTACGCGGCGTAACCGTCAGTGCGCACATCATCGGCAATGCCTGACGCGCGGGCCATAGGTCCGACCGCTCCAAGCGCGGAGGCGGTGTCCCTGGACAGGGTTCCAAGCCCGGTCATTCTGTGAATAACCGACTGATCCTGGGTAAAAACAACGGCCAGGGTTCTTAGGCCTTCTTCGATCCTGTCCAGGATTTCCAGGACCTTTTTCATTTTTTCGGCGTCAATATCTTTGCGGACTCCGCCAACCTTGCATACGGAAAAAATTACCCGCCCGCCGGTTGTCATGTCCAGAACATCAAGGATGAGTTCGCGCAGGCGCCAGCTATGCATAAAAAGGCTCTCAAAACCTATGGCGTCGGCAAGCAGGCCAAGCCAGGAAAGGTGGCTCTGGATACGCGCGCACTCCGCCCAGATGGTCCGCAAAAAACTTGCGCGACCCGGGATTACAATGTTCATGGCTTTTTCCACGGCCATGCAGTAACCCATTCCGTGCATAAAACTGCAAAGCCCGCAGATGCGTTCGGCTACATAGACAAATTCCTGGAAATCTTTTTTCTCAACGAGTTTTTCAAGACCCCGGTGAATGTATCCTATCGAAGGAATCGCCTCAACTACAACTTCGTCTTCGAGAACAAGGTCAAGGTGAATGGGTTCCGGCAGCGCCGGATGCTGAGGCCCAAACGGAACTATGGTGCGTTTACCCATTGGCCGCTGCCTCCGGATTTAACTGCGTTTTCTCCGGGTTAACCGGCGCAATCTCCTGGTTAAAAGGCGTTTTTACTGAGGTCTCGTAAAAGTGCCCGTTATAATCAATTCTCATGTGAACCATGTTGACGCCAAAAAGGTCCTTCATTTCATTTTCATACAGATAAGAATACGAATAAATTCTGCTTATGCTCTCAACCGGCTCACCGGAGTTTACGCCCAGTCTGAATGTAATCATTTCGCTGCTTTTAATGAACGTATAAAGCAGAGTCAGCTTATCGGTTTTGACGGCGCAGATCTGCGCAAGACGGTATCCGGTATTCTTCATGTGCATTACCTTGTTAAGCAAATCCACATTTTCAACATCCAGTATCTGTTGATCCATAAAAGCCCCCGGTTAATTTAATTTCTCAAGCGCTTTTACAACGCCGTCAATGATCGCCTCCGGCCGCGCAGCGCAGCCGGAAACATAAACGTCAACCGGAATGGCCGCGTCCGCTCCGCCTATCATGTTGTAACATTCCTTAAAAATCCCGCCCGTGCAGGCGCAGGCGCCTACCGCGACAACGGCTTTGGGGCTGGGCATCTGATCGTAAAGCTGTTTTACAACCGGCATGGTCTGGGCGTTTACGCCGCCGGTAATCAGCAGCAGATCCGCGTGTTTGGGATTACCGACACTGACCGCGCCGAAACGTTCAATATCAAACAGGGGCGTCAGGCAGGCCAGGACCTCAATATCGCAGCCGTTGCAGCTTGAAGCGTCGTAATGCAGAATCCACGGTGATTTTTTTCCGAATTTTTTCATTGTTGCGCCTTTTGCATTACACCTTTTGCTCAGCCGGCAAACAGGGTAAGCAGCAGGAGATTTGCTCCGCCGGTAATAAAGACTACGATCCAGCTTGTCTGGAGCGCGAGCTTCCACTTGAAACGCGCAAAAGCGTTATCTACCACAATTTCTATAAAAAACACAACCAGGCATAATAAAATACCTACTGCCCAGCTTACAGGCGCGCTGTAAACAAAGAAAAGATATACAAGCCCGAGCGCGAAAACAGTTTCGAACCAGTGGGTGATTTCCACCATGGCAACGCAGATTCCGGTCAGTTCGGTTGTAATGCCCCTGACAATTTCCTGGTGGGCGCCGTGGTTGGACATGCTTAAATCAAACGGAGACTTGCGCAGCTTGATCGTAAGCACATACAGCAACCCGATAAAAATAAAGGGCAGTTTTGCGATGGCGGGAACATCCAGGAAAAAAGCGTCGCCGGCCTTGAACGAACCTACAACCTGGTAATAGGAAAAAGCCATTATCAGGATCATGGGCTCATAGCACATAACCTGTATTAGCTCGCGCTCGGCGCCGATAAAGGCGTACGGTGAATACGACGAATAGCCGGCAAGGACAAAAAATACACAGGCCAAAGTAAACGCGAAAATGCAGAGCAAAAGATCGGCGCCCATGCCAAACAGGACCACTGTAAAAATGGCGAAGAACATCGAGAGCGTAACCAGGTAGCGCGTGTATTTATTGACAGTCGTAGCTGTTTTTTGCAGCAGCTTGAACACATCGTAGAACGGCTGTAAAAGCGGCGGCCCCTTGCGGTTCTGCATCCTTGCAGAAATTATGCGGTCAAGGCCTGTAAGCAGTCCGCCTGCGAGGGGAGCCAGAATCAGTGTCGCGGCAAGACGCAGAAAAAACATGCCCGCACTCATACAAAAACGCCCCCCATCGCGATAAAGAACCCGCCCAGCATTATGAACGTACAAACAACGTAGCCGAGCAAAAGCAGGCTGCGTTCATTCAGCATGGACGGCATATACCAGTTGCGCAGTTCAACCTTTTTAACCTGCCCCATGCTGCCATGGAAACTCGTGTCATCCCCGGTGTTGACGCCGGAAAGGAAAACCGATGTCTGTTTGACGCGGTACTTTGTATAAAAAGGTATAAGTACAATCGGCACAATAAAAAGCATAAGCAGCATAAAGATAACAATTGTCGCGTCCTGCGCCGCGATGGGCGAAGTAAAGGCGGTCATCCGGCTGCCGCTGATGTAGGGAACAATGAACGCGCTGGATATAAGCGGATGAATTCCGCATACAATTATGACCAGAGCGGCAAGGGAAAAAAGGCTGACTTTTTCATCATTGCGCATTTTGTAATTGGTAGGCGCAAAACGGTGGGCGTTGGCGATCAGTTTGCCCAGCCACTTTGTCCAGAAGAAAAGAGTTACCGTACTGCCGAACGCGATGATAAGAACAATTATGATGTTGCCTGAATCCACAAAAGCCTTCATGGCCGCCCATTTGGAAATAAGCATTCCGAAGGGCGCGATAAACATACCGGCAATGCCTATAACCAAAAGCATTGTTAGCGCTGTCGATATTTCAAACAGGCCGTCCATGTCCTCGACATTGCGGCTGGCGAGCTGGTATTCGGTGGAGCCGACAGTAAGGAAAAGCAGGGACTTTGCAATGGCGTGGAAGATTATGAGCATTACAGCCGCCCACAGGGATTCCGGTGTATTAATGCCGGCGCAGGCAACAATAAGTCCCAGATTGGAAATGGTGGAATAGGCGAGGACTTTTTTGGCGTCGCTTTGCGAAACCGCAAGGATAGCTGTCGCGATAAAAGTTACCCCTCCCACAAGAGTTATCGCGATACCTACGGGATTATGCCCCAGCGCGGGCGCGAGCCGTATTATGATATAGACGCCTGCCTTTACCATTGTTGAAGAATGCAGCATGGCCGAAGTAGGCGTAGGAGCCACCATGGCGCCCAGCAGCCATTTTGAAAACGGAAGCTGTGCGGATTTTGTAAGCCCGGCGCAGGCCAGGAGAAAAACAACGGCGATTACAATCGGGGCGTTGGAATTGAGGGCCAAAAGGCCGTCCAGATCAATGACATGGTAGTTAATCGCAAGCATTACAATGCCGGCGGTAAAACAAAGCCCGCCGAACACGTTGATCGTAATCGCAAGCAGGGAATTTTTTACTGCCTCGGGTGTTTTGGTATAACCGATAAGAAGGAAGGAACACAGCGATGTGATTTCCCAGAAAAACAGCATGTAGATTAAATCGTTGGAAACGACCAGCCCGAACATTGCCGAAAGAAAGACAAGCAGTACGGTAAAAAACATCGGACGCCTGTCTTTGTATTCTGGATGGTGGCGGTGATAATCTTTCATGTATTCAATGCTGTACACGCAGATGAGACTGCCTATAACGCCAATAATGATAATCATTATCAGCGAAAGTTTATCTATAAACAGGGTCTCGGCCGTACCGACGCTGTGGCCGACATTAAATTCAAACCATAACAACAGGCCAATCTGGGCTGCGGAAAGCAATGATACCAGGTAGGATTTGTTTTTTATGCCAACGTAAATAATATATATAGAAGTAAGCGTATCAATAACGAGCATGACGTATTTGATAATCGGGTATCCGGATAAATCGGCTGTAAAAATATTACTGTAATGGTAAACAGCGCAGACAACAGAAACCGCTGTAAGGGCTATTCCGGCTGTACGAATAACAAATCCGTATGCCTTTTGTGTTCTGAACAGCAGCGTAAATACCGCGAATACCAGGGGCAGACCTATCATCAGCAGAACAATCGGCATTTCTGAATTCACTCCCTTTTGGCCGTATTATACAGGGGATTTACCGGATATACAATGCGTGCGTCAGTTTATTGCGTGCGTCAGTTTATTTTTTGGGTTTAAGATCCGCGGCAATAATGGAACTGACGCATGTGTCACATGCGGCACATGTGTTGCATGAACCATCCGCGGCGGACAGAACACCGGCAGCATTTTCCGCAGACCTGCTTTCCCCGGACTTGTTTTCCCCGGAACCGGGACCAACCGTGCCTGCGGAGAGCGAACGGCGGGCCGCGCCTATTTCTTTGGCAAGAGCGGCGAGTTCTGAAGGCTCCGGCGGATAATTGCCGTTTATTAAATTTTGCGCAAGGCCGCATGCGCCGGCAATAGCGCCGTAAAGTCTGCGGGCACAGCCGATGCCGCAAAACTTTGCAGCAATGGCTGCTCCGTTAAAATGAAGCAGATCATTTTTTGCTGCTGCTAGTTTATCAAGCAAGGTCTTGTCCGGTTTCCCCCGCGCGGCCGAGATTACAAAATCACCGGCAATCGAAAGTAATGCACTTAGTCTTAACCGGACTATATCGGTCATGCGGACAGGGAGTATTATAAATCCGCACGCAATGCCGGCTATACTGCCTATTGTAATTCCGAGCAGCCTGCGGGCCAGATGGGCGGTAAGTTCCGCGCCGGTCTGCCCAAAAAAACTATAGAGGAAAACCAGAGCAGCCGGGATGCATACAGCCCAGAATATATAGCCGAATTCCCGTACAAAAGCGGCCAATACAAGAATCGCAAAAATTGCGGCTATTTCCGCGCTGTTTCCCGGAGGAAAATTAACAGCTAACAGCGAGGCGATCGCTACTCCGATTAAAGCGCCGGCAGTACGCTGCGCGCCTTTCCAGAGTAAATCTCCCCGTCCAATATTGCCGCTGTGGACAATCAGTACGGTAAGGACAGGCCAGACCAAATGGCCGGCGTCAATAAACTGCGCGCAGGCAAAGGCGGCGGCAACCGCGGCAAAAAGCTGTACCGCCATTTTAGTGCTGGACAACAGTTCGCGTTTTTTGGCGGCCGGCGAACCGGAAGAAGGCGGCGCCGCGGGCTTCGGCATAGCTGCCGGCAGTTCAGAATCAACCGCATTGGGTATGCCGGAGGAGCCCTTGAGCAATTTGGCAGCAAGAGTCCAAAACAGGGCAATGGCTGCGGCAACAAGCATCCAGCCAAAATAACCAATGCTCAAATCCATTGGAACCGGATGAACAAGGATCGCCATAAAAGGAACGGCGAATACAGTACCCGCGTTTTTCCAGACATTGCCGAACCTGCGCAGCCAGACTGGTACAGCCGTTCCCGCCGCAAACAACAAAGCGCCAGGGATCCGCAGAGCGTCATTGTTCTCGATCAGCATGCCGCAGCAAACCGCGGCGGCTGTTCCCGCTGCAAAGGCGGCAGCCGCGGCAAGTAATTCATCAGGCCTTACTTTCTTCATCGCGCGCGGCAGCATAACGCCCAGCATCACGGCCAGGACTATGGTATTGAGCGGCGGTTTGTACCAGGTAAACAACTGAATTACGGACCAGAACGCGGGAAGGGCGACAGCGACTGTCTCGACACTGGCTTTGGCGCCGTCTGAAAGTTTTTCTGAAGATTTTATCGATAATTTTACCGAAAGTTTTTTCGATAGTTTTGCGGATTGTTTTGCCGAAATTTCAGGTTTATTGCTGTTCATCTTTATAAAATTATTTCCGCCAATCATCTTGACACATTGTCTATTCCCGTGCAATACGTAAAAATCATGTTAAAAGAAGAATTAAACTTAAAAGAAAAATTAAACCGTTATCTGGCGCAGATAAAAGATCCGGATACAGCGGCAATGGCCAATGCAAGGGCGAGGCTGGATGACCTGGCAAAACCGCCGGGAAGCCTTGGCAAACTGGAAGAAATCGCGGTTAAACTTGCCGGCATAAGCGGCGGCATGGTTTATGATACCTCAAAGCGCTGTGTTATCATCATGTCATCGGATAACGGCGTTGTTGAAGAAGGAGTCGCCTCAGCGCCCCAGTCGGTAACGTACATACAAACACTGAATTTTACCAAAGGCATAACCGGCGCCGCAGTAATTGCCAAACAGTTCAATACGGATCTGATAATCGTTGACGTAGGCATTAACGCCGATGTAAATCATCCTCAGATAAAAAATAAAAAAATCCGGAAAGGAACCTGGAATATTGCCAGGCGGGAAGCGATGACTTATGACGAAGCGCTGCGCGCAATTCTGGCCGGAATCGAAACCGCTGTTGAAGCGGCAAAAAGCGGGTATAAAATAATCGGCGCCGGCGAGATGGGTATAGGCAATACAACCACGTCCTCCGCAGTGTTATGTGCGCTTACAGGAATTTCTGCCGAACAGGCCGCGGGCAAGGGCGCAGGTCTTGATGATCAGGCGTACCAAAAAAAGATAAAAGTCATAAAGACGGCGCTGGAAATAAATAAACCCGACTCCGGCGATCCGGTTGATGTACTTGCAAAAGTCGGAGGCTTTGACATAGCGGCCCTTGCCGGCGTTTACATCGGCTGCGCGGTAATGGGAATACCTGCAGTTATTGACGGATTTATTTCAATGGCCGCGGCTCTGGCCGCTTACAGGCTTAACCCTGCCGTAAAAAATTCTATGTTTGCATCGCACGCTTCGTTCGAGCAGGGATACGCGCACGCTTCAAAAGCGCTGGGCCTGGAACCTCCCCTGAACCTGGACATGAGGCTGGGCGAAGGCAGCGGATGCCCCATAATGTTCGCGGTTATGGACGCGGCCTGCGCCGTGATACGCGATATGGGAACTTTTGCACAGGCTGATATAGGAGCCGATTATCTGGATAAAGTAAAAGACGGCGATAATTTTACGGTAAATAAATAAGTATAAAATAAATGAAATATTTTATTTCCGGCGGCTGCAAAAACGGCAAATCATATCTGGCACAGCGATTGGCCAGAGCACAGCAATCGGCCGGAAATTCCGAAAAAACCTGCGAACTGTACTATATCGCGACAATGCTGCCCGCTGACGCAGAGGACAATGAACGAATCGCAAGGCACAGGCGCGAGCGCGGCGGCTGGGGTTTTACAACAATAGAACAGCCTTATGACATTGAAAACATACTGGAAAAATGCGGCTGCCGGGGATCGTTTCTGCTGGACAGCCTTACCGCTCTGCTTGCCAACGAAATGTTTTTACCAGACGGCGCGGTAAATGAAAACGCGCAGGAAAAAATCGAGGCCGGCCTTTTAAAAATAACTGCATCCGTAAAAAACATTGTTATTGTTTCGGACTATATATACAGCGACGCCGTGATATTCGATCCGTTAACAGAACAATACAGAAAATCGCTTGCGGGGCTAGATCGGGCAGCGGCAAAAAACTGTGATACAGTTCTGGAAGCCGCATACGGAAACGTTATTGTCCACAAGGGAATTTAAAAAGGGGAATCTTAAAAAATTATGGCCAAATTTTTTAAGGGATTTTACATGTCCCTGGGAATGTTCTGCGCAATTCCCCTGCCCGCTCATATATGGGACGAAACCTGCGTAAACCAGGTACTGGTTTGTTTCCCGCTGATAGGCGCAATCATCGGCGGGCTTTGGCTGGCCGCGGCAAAACTGCTGCTCTTTGGAAAAATAAATCTCGTTTTGGCATCGGCGGTTACGGCGGTTTTCCCATTCATCGCTTCAGGATTTTTACATCTTGACGGTTACATGGATACAAGCGACGCTGTCCTGTCGCGCCGTACGCATGAAGAAAAATTAAGGATATTAAAGGATCCTCATACAGGATCATTCGCTGTAATAATGCTCGCGGTTTTGTTTACATTGCAGTTTGCGTGCGCGTATGGCGTAACGGAAAAAAACAGCAGGCTGCTTTTGCTTATAACAATACCGGTTATCTCGCGCTGCTGTTCGTCAATTTCAATACTATGTTTAAAAACTCTTGCGCAGAGCGGTTACGCCAACATGTTCAAAAAAAATACCGGTACCGCCCAAATACTGCCAATAATAATTTTTTTTGCGGCAGGTATTTTACTTTCATTTTTATTTGCCGGAGTTTACGGATTGATTGCCGCGGCAGCTGTGATCGCGGGATTTTACGCCGCAATGGGTTACGCGTATTCGGACTTAAAAGGCGTCAGCGGAGATTTAACGGGATTTGCCCTGGTGATCGCGGAATGCTGCGGTCTTGCCGCGATGGCGTTAATGTGAGGTCAAAATGATATTGATATTCGGAGGGGCATACCAGGGAAAACTATCGTACGCACTGGACAGATTTGGTTTAACCATGGACGATGTTTACGAATGCAGCAACGGCAACACTGAAATACCTGCCGCAAAAAAAATCATTTACAGGTTTGATAAATGGATTGAGGCCCTGGTAAAAAACGGCATTGATACAGAAACAGCAATAAAACAATTTATCAACGCGCCCGGTGATTCACATAATGATTCAATTGTCATTTGCGATGATATATCCTGCGGCGTGGTTCCACCAGATCCGGTAATGAGGGCATGGCGCGAAGCCGTTGGCAGATCCCTGGCCGCGCTGTCGCAGCAGTCCTGCGAAGTGATCCGTTTATTCTGCGGCATCCCGTCAAGATTAAAATAAATGAAGAACACAACTCCGCTTATATGCGTACCATCATGGGTAATACCCGGAACCTATGCTGAAAATTTAAATTTTTTGGAAAATAAAAAGGACATCCGGGCAGTTGAACTTTTATTTTTTATTTATGATGAAGAAGTAAAAAGTCAATTTAACGATGAATCGGAAAAAATTAAAGAATATTCAAAGCGTTTTATTTTTACAGCTCACCTGCCGGAAAATCAATTGCAAACAAGCGGCCCGTTAATTGAACGTCTGCAGCCGTACGTCAGGCACTTTATTGTACATCCCTTAAAAGAAAACACAGCAGGCCAGGCAAAACTTCTAGCGGACTGGCACAGGCAATACAACGTAAAATTTTTGATAGAAAATACCAATCCGGGATTGTTTGAAGCATTCCTGCCCAATCTTGACTTTTTGGACGCGTCCGCCGCCGGTATATGCATGGACACAGGCCATTTATTGCTGGAAGGAAAAAGTCCTGTTGAGTTTTTTAAAACTCACAGGGAACGCATCGGAGAAATACATCTGCATGCTGTAGACCGCGTACAGGCCGCCGCAGA
>Ga0123357_10006333_pt1 | contig 14416 bp, 2 predicted proteins | sample TergutEmb28metaG_FD_89873 | JGI IMG/M metagenome (GOLD analysis project Ga0123357, IMG submission 89873) | Embiratermes neotenicus P4 segment gut microbial communities from Petit-Saut dam, French Guiana - Emb289 P4 | ecosystem: Host-associated > Arthropoda: Insects > Digestive system > Gut ...
CTGCTGCAATTTGGAAAAGAACTACTACCAATTGAAGTAACCGAATTTGGAATAGTAATAGAAGTTAAACTGCTGCAATCTGCAAAAGCAAAAATACCGATATAGGTAACTCCATCGCCTATTTGTACTGATGTGATTGAAGTTACTGCACTATACCATGGTTCGCTTTGATAGGCGAAATCCTGCATGGCGCCTGTTCCGCTGATAGTAAGCGTTCCGTCCGCAAGCGTTGCTGTTACGTTGTCGGCAGCAGTAGCGCTGATGTCCCACGTTTGACCTTGTGCGGTAAAAGTTGCTCCGCACATCATCAGGGCTATCAAGCCCGCTAAAACAATTTTTGCATTCATAATAATTTTTATTTTTTAGCGTTATAAATATGTTTTCAATTTTTTAAATATTTATTAATTGGGGAAATTGCAGGTTTTAGTTTTGTTTTCGCCCGCAATTTCCCCTGAATTTTTATTAGTAGGTTCCATCGGGATCGTCGCCGTCGTTCGGATCGTCGCTTAAATCTCCACCTGCCGACGCTTGGAATCCATGCTCGACCATAACTTCCACAATTTCAATAACAGGCGCTTCGTAAGCCTCCTTTTCATCGGGCTTACTTGCTATACATAATTCATTTTCTGTTTTCATATTGTTTTAATGTATTATTAATTTAAAATTACCGGTATTCTTCTCCGAAAATACTTTTACAACATAAGCTCCTGTAAACCAATGTTTATCTATCGTGTGCGAAATTGTGTTGAGACCGGTTGCCCTGTACATCAAGGCGCCTTGCAGGCTGTAAACAGCAACTTCTTTGATTGGGTTGGCAATGCCGGAAACTACGTGAATAATTCCGTTCGCTTCAAACACGTTCACTTCACCGGTTGACGTTTCCTGTAAACCGGTTTCCGATTTGGAAATGCGGATAAAGAAACGGTCTTCGCAGGCGGCTGTCTCGCCGTTCACTTGTTTGGGCGTATAATCGACCGGATAATCATAGAAAGCCAATCCTGTCAGGTCGATTTCCTTTTTCGCTTCGGCGTCGATCAGGCTTAACTTGGCATCATAAGTATCCATGCCTGAGAACGAGAGCGTGATTTCGCCTGTGTAGCTTGTCGCCAAACCGACCGGTATCAACTGCTCGTCGCTGTTGATGATGTTTGCGCCGACTGCAACAGCGCCGTCTTTATACGGTTTCAAAGTATAAATATCGGGTACGTCGCTGATTCCGTTCATTATTTTGCGTGCGTCCAAGTTGCCGAATCCGTCCTGTCCGCCTTCGCGACGGGCGATGAATGCGAGTACGCCCGCCACAGGATTTTCTGCAACGACTTCCAATTTGTTTTCCCCGTTAGTCGATGAACGCAGTGAAACAGGATTATTAACGCCGGTCATTGCCTCCGTAAACCGCAAGGTGTTGGATTCCGGACTTTCGGGTTTTTCAACAAGAAACGCTTGCAAGGGAGCGATATGGTTATCCAGCGTGTTGTCTCCGATAAATCCCGAAGCGCCATAAGGCGAATAAGATTCGTAGCCTTTGCCTGTCCATATCTGATAGCACGGTTTGATGACGTTTTCATTCGCAGCCGATAGCGCATCGAAATCCAGCCCTGCCATGTAGGGATTGCCGACCAGATCGAAGTAGCCTTCCCCTGCTTCTCCATTACTTAAGAAATTCAGGTCTTTTGAAAAATCTTCTTTTAGCAGTAAATAAGCGCTATCATTACGGGCTACCGTATAACTGATGTTCCCGACTACATATTCTCCATCAACCAGATCGAAATTATGGAAGGTGCTTTGTCCGGTATTTTTGTCGTATTCATGCGCCTGATTTACTTTTTTATACAAGTCATATTTTTCCGAACCGGGTATAAAGTATGGGAAGAACGGCAATTCATGAATGCCTCCCAAGAGTTGCAATCCTTTGTCTGCCGCCGGATTATCTTCGTTCAACCAAAGTACGAATCCGTCTCCGAAAGAGAGCGGAGTCGTTCTGCCTTTGGCTGTGACCCAAGTTCCTTCGGTCAAACTTCCTTTGTTGACGGTTTCAAACGTGCGCACCCAAGTGACCGGATAACCGCCGAAAGCAAAATCGCCGGGGTAGGCTTGACCTAATGGCATCGACAGCATATTCCAGCGGTTGCGTGAATCGAGCCGGCTAAAATCGTAGCTGACAAAAGCTTTTCCATCGAGCCAATGCTGGTTGCCAATCTGCGCGCCCGGTTCGAAATGAATTTCGGCGACCGAAGCGGGATTTTCCAGCACAGGGAAATAATTACCCAAAGTAACGCGGGAAATAACAACCGTGTCTATCGCGGTTGGCGCCTGCCGTTGTTCCCAGTTCATGTAATTGTTCCAATCGGCGCTGACTCCTCCCTGCCATGATAGCTTCACAGGCGTGCCTTCCATTACATTTACCTGCAACTCGGTTGTTTTCACGCAGTTGTTCGGCGTTGTATAAACAAGACTGACCGTTTGCGTGCCAAGCGTGTTCCATCTGACGGATACGGAATTGAGTTGCGATTCGGCAATGTCGCCGCCGGTGGCGCGCCATGTATAGTCAAGCATGCCCGAAGATGCGGTATAGGTAGTAACATCGCCTAAACTTACATTTTGAATTCCACTGATTTGAGTTGAATATATACTTATATTGCCCAAATTCTGAGTTATCGTTCCCTGCGTCTGCAATCCGCTCGACAATTTGTGCAATGCTGCCAGATTGACGCCGAAAGTGATATCGCCATTGTTATTGATGCCGTCGAAATTTTCGACTTTGAACTCCTTGTTTGTAACCGGAGTAATAACAAGATTAGCAGTCGAAAGCGGCGATCCTCCTGCGCTCAGGCTCAAGGCGGCGTTTGTAAATTCCGAAGCTTGTATGTCGTCCGTAAATACAACCGAGATATAGCTCAATTCATCGGGACAACCGGAGTTGCTTGTTTTTACCGGAATTATTTCCGCGCCCAAGTCCTGATTATCAATAAAGACGTCGATGCTGACCGGATCGCTTTGATTTCCATACGCATCGGATACAATTGCCTTAAATGTAATTTTTCCGCTGTATCCCGAAACAGGAATATTCACAGCGCCTGCATTTTCGACATACTGTTCTGTGATAAGGGTTTCTCCTTGCGACGAAACGGCGTAAAGCGCAATTTTCTCCTGATTGGCGGTTGTTGTGAAACTTATCGACAAATCGTTTCCGGAAGTGATATTATCCGAATTGGATATTCCCCTGTCGGGCGTGATTCTCATGAGGGTGATAGATGCCGGTTTGGCAATGCTTACTACCCAGGTCGTATCCACTTGTCCAACGCCAACATTACCCAATTCATCAACAAGACCGGTTTGATCGACAGATAATCTGTATCCTCCGGAAGTGTAGGTATAATCGCCGAGCCCGCTGATCAGAAAATGAATGCTGTCGGTCTTTGAAACGCTTAAGAGGGCATTTTGATTGACGCTCCCTTTGTAAAGCGTCAGCCATGTGGCGTCAAGATCATTGACAACAGGTTTCGTAAGCGTTATCAGCATGTTGGTTATGTTCTGATTGTTTACGGCTCCCTGATATACCGGCGTAAAATATTTTACGGCAGGCATCACTACGTCGACTCTCCATTTGCAGGATTGAGCGACTATTCCCGCAATGTTGTTTTCCGATTTAATAGCCGGAAGATTGACGGACAGTTCATAACTGCCGGAGATGTTGTTGTACTCGCTAAGTCCTAAAATAGTGTAGTGATAATTATCTTCGGTTATGATGGAAACATTATCCCCAAGCGGTTCGCCGTTCAATGTGACTTTATCTTTTGTGAATTGATTGGGCGCTACCGATTTGTTGAAGAATATTGCAACGCTGTTCACCGGTTCTGACTTTAACTGGTCTGTTGATAGAGATATAATGCCGAGTTCGCCCATCACCTGTATCCAGTCGGCGCTCTTGCCTGTCTGTCCTTCATTGCCTACCGTATCTTTAATTCCGACGCATTGCACTGTTAGCTGATAGTAGCCCGAAGCGACTGTAACCGCTTGCAGATTCAATGAATAAGTAACGCTGTCTATTTTACCGATCAGAATATTGTCGGTCGGCAAATAATCGCCCTGATAAACCAATTGAATATTGTCGGTAGTGAAAGTAGTCGGATCAATCGGTTTGTTAAACTTCACGTTGACATTTTCAACCGGCTGTGTAGCCATTTCTTCGGGGATATTTTCGAATGCGACAACTTTCGGATAGCCGGTGTCGATCGGAGCATAATACAGGGTATAATTTTCCGGCGTCGTGATTTTATCCAGAAAATGAAGATTGTTTTCGTACTTCGGACTGCTGCCGTCTTTCATTGTAACAAATGTTTGCCAGAAATTATCCATTGGCAATTCATAGCTATCCGAATTTCTAACCACTTTCACCAATTTATACTGATTGGTTCCCGGGTCGGCTATTTTTCCATAATTCCAGCCGGTCATGTAAGGGGTAACCAACAGTGTAGCCGTTAACTGCGAAGCAGAGATAAGGTTAGAAGCAGAAGCGCCGGTAACGGCATAAACATCGTCCGATCCTCCGTTGGAATAGTAAATCCTGTCGGGCGTATTGTTTACGTCCGGAATATCGTTTACTAAGAAATCGTTGATATCATCCTGTCCGGCGCCGTATCCTTTCACGCTCTTAATCAATTCATGCAACTGATAATCCTTGATCAGACTGAGGTTTTTATTTCCAAAGCTGCTCAAATGAGTAACATTTATTTGATAATCAATAAAATGTCCCATTAAAGAGCTTGTAAACCACCACTGACCTACGGCTGATTTCATCGGTTCGATGTCGCCGAAGTTGATGTTTAACAATCCAAGCTGTTTGGGCTCGTTATTGAAACTGCTTCCTGTAATATTGAAATCAATCAGCAATCCTTTTTGATTATCAACAATTTCAGGCTGCATGGATTCTACTTTTACGTTTTTCGCCGTACCGTATCCTTCGTTCACGATCATCAGGGCAAGCTCGGCTGGAACCGAAGGCTCTACAACATCTTCCGTCAACGGATCGTCGCCAAGTATATCGCGCTGCATGAAGTAGTGCAATACCAAATCGGGGCTTGGATTGACCTGCAAAGTCACAGGGAACAGTTTTGCCGTAACTTTTTCACCTGTTCCGGGGTCGGTATATGAGAGCGTTCCTCCGAACGAATAACTTAATGGCACGGTGGGCGCCGCCATTTTAGTCGGAATGAAAATCACGGTTCCGGTTCCGCTGCTGTTGATGCCAACGCTGCCCGAACCGCTCAGGAAATCATCTTTATTGACTTGGAACAGATAAGTGGCATCTTCTCCATTTTCGTCATAAACCGTCAAATCGAGGTTCACGTCGGTGATTGTTCCGGCGTCGCCTCCGTTGTTCAGGGTGAGCGTGCCTTCAAATGCTTCCCGCGTCATGGTGATTGTTTGAGAAAACTTAACGGTCACCGTCGCGCAAACGGAATTTTTCCGGTCTTCCTGCGCCGATAAATTCAAATCGTCGAGGTCTTTCATAAACATATCGAGGAGAGAAGAAAATCCTCTGTCTATCGCGTATGCGTATGCTTCCGCAATTGTTGAATTATAGCTGTCAAGCAGATTTTTGTCTATAATATCCGGATATTGGGCGTCGGGCGATTTCACGCCGTTGTTCCATGCTTCTAACGACAGGTTCCACCGGCTACAGAAATTATCAATATAGCTGTTTTCAATGCTTGTAGCGGCAAGTCTTGTTTTCAAAGAAAGAATATCAGTTTCGGAAAATGCCTGTTGATTATTTATATACGATGCTACTTCGTTTTCAAAAACGGTGAAATTATCGCTGTGGACAAAATTAGCGTCCATATAAATAAGAAGGTCTTTGTTTTCCATAGCCTGCGCCGCATTTGCAACCATTGCCATATCCTGTTGCATAAGTTCTTTGAAACTTAGTTCAGTTGTAGATCTTAACGAAGACTTCTTTATTAGCGGCGGATTGGGTCCGTTGAAACAATCCAAATTGTCGCCAAGGTCTTTTGCAAAACCTAATGCATCTTTTAATGTGCCAGGTCCTCCCCCTACGCCGGCGCTTGCAAGTCCACGCAACAGTTCGTCCGTACATTGGTTACAGCCCAAGCCTGTGTTATAAGTTCCGGGAGCGCCTTCTCCATATCCGGGTTTATCCCCGCAATCAAAGCAGTCGCCGCTACCGGGGCTGCCCGGACCTGATCCGCCTGATTTATCGCCGCCACCGCCGATGATTTCGAAGATGCCGGGTAATGAGCAATCGGAGGCGTTTGAATACAACGGTATCTTTCCCGTCATAATATCTTCATAATGTTCAGGTCCGCACAACACAAGGAAATAGCCGTTAATAGCGGCGGCAATACATCCTGCAATGGCGCCGTCTCTAAATTCCGCGCTGTTTTTCTTAATCAGAAGCGGAATCGTAACCGAACTTTTGGCATTCAGGGTCGGAATATAATCCGTAAGCAAAGTAAATGTATATCCGTCTGCTGTCGGAGCAATAATATTAACATCTACCGCCTTGATTAAACCTACATTGGTTACGACAATGTCTAACATTTTGCTTTCTCCGGGTTGCAAATCAATCGGCGTTTTGTCGTAATCAAATAAGACAACCGGACGCGGCACGTTGGTTTCAAACGTTACGGTGATGTCCGACTGATACTGATCTTCTATTTCCGTCGGCACCACAGTCCATGTGTAACTGATTGCCTGATAAGGAAGGAAAACCGTATAAGGATTAACTCTTCCCGGATCGATCACGATATTATTCTGGTAATTGTTGTGCTTATCGGCTGTTACGGAGATTGTGTAATTACCTGCCGGTATGTTGTCGGCAGTAAACAATCCGGCGCTGTTTGTCAAGCCCTGCGCTATGATGGCGCCTGAGAACGGGTGGCGGATAATCACGCTGGCGCCAGCCAGATGCGGTGCGCTTTCGGTGTTGTAGGTGTAATCGTCCGTTGCGTCCACCTGAATGGAACCGGTTTCTTCCGAAACGGTTTCTACTTTAAATGGAATCTGAAAACCTGTTCCGTTGGATACGCCGATTGCAATCGTTCCCGATAGCGGAACATTCAACTGTAAGCGGTCGGTCGGCTTAAACTGCAATACCACTTTCACGGTGTCGTAAGGAGCGATGCTGGGAATGGTTTGCGGCGATACCAACGTCAGCCAGTCGATAGACGGTATGTTAATTTTGACGTCCTTTGCTTCGACAGAGCCGTTGATAAGGTTGATTTCGTAATATCGCGTACTGCCCTGCGTCATGGTCGTATTGATGGAAACCGGATCGGAAATAAGTTTCGCGGTTTGTGAATGACAATAGAACCAGCCTGTAAAATTAAGACAGGCGCCTTCGTCGGAAACAAGCTGAGCCGGTATTTTCACATAATCCTGTCCTGCTGTCGGCGCGGCGGGAACGATGGTATAAGGAAGCGATACGGTCGCTCCGGCAGGAATATCTATCGGAGTGGCGTTGAGTGTGAAGCCCTGATTATCCGGAAGAACTATTTTCACATTGGATAATTTAACGTTGGTATTGTTCTTCAACGAAAATTCTCCCTGCAAAGAACTGAACTCTACCACCTCCCAGATTAAATAACCGCTTGGCTTATTTTTCCACTCAAAGCCGGCAACATCAAATTCCGTTTGAGCTCCGTCTGCTCCCGGATAACCTGCGGCGGCAATGTAATGTCCGTTTTCCCCCGGCAATGTCTGTAAAACGCAGGTGTAATTGCCCGAACCGTTGGTCGTAACGGTATAAGTACGGACAAATCCGCTGTTATTGCTTATAACCACTTCGATGTCCTTATTTGCAGCCGGCGTGTTGTCGGTATATTTGGCTATTCCGGAAACGGTAACCGCTTCTTCGGATTTGTACAGTGTTTTATCCGTAGCAACTGTCGCCGAATAAGCAGGCGTCAGTTTGACCGGCAATTCTCCCTGATTGTTTGCGAACGACAATTCATCAATCTTACGGTCGGAGTTCAGCACAACGATTATGTAATAATCTCCTGCTTTGTCGGGCAGTTGGATTGTCTTCACAAATTCGAGCTGTCCTCCCGATTCAATATCGCTGCTCAATTCGGCGGTAGCCAATAAGGTTCCGTCTTGCGTGTTTTTGCTTTTCGACAGATAATATTCTACTTTGGAGCCTTTCACCAAAATATTATTTCCCTGATTGGCAACGGTTGCGGTAATTTCCGCGTTGCCTCCTCCGGCAAGCGGTGAATTTGCCGTAATTCCGGCTACGGTGGCGTCGGGTTTATTCTGATCCGAAACGAGAATCCACGCGAAACCTGTTGTGTAATTGTCCGCTTCCGCCTGTATTCTTACGGTCTGATCGCCTTTTTTCTCCGGATCAATCATTGTCGTGATATTGACATCAACGGAAGCTTGCCCTGCGGGAATGGTTGCCGTGGCGGGAATGGAAACGACCGAAGGCATATCGGACGATAGCCGCAAGTTGACCGACTCGGAAAAGTCAAGCGTATTCCTGCTTATGGTGATTTTTGACGCATTGGTTATTCCCGCTTTTACGGTGCTCGGCGTTGCTTTCAGCTTAAGCGCCAGACCGTCGTTATCGAGTATGGTAATCGTCTGGCTGAGCGTTGCTCCGTCGATTCCGGCGCCGGCTGTACAGCCGCAGGAAGGCAGGTTTACGGAAGCCGTAACCGTTACCGTTCTTGTGCCGTCAACAATATCATTGTCAACCGCTCCGATGTTGAATTTTTGCTGGGTTACTCCCGCCGGAAAATTGACCGATGCAGGGAGTATCAGTTGATTGGTAACGTCGGCGCTCAGTCTAAGCGTTACGGAAGCCTGAGGATTATCTAACCGCTTGATTACGGCGTAAGTTGCATAGATGCCGTCGCCTTCCGAAATGGTGACGGGATCAATCGTAAAATCAAAGGCAGGAATATTTGACGAAGCGAAGTTTATTTCTACCGTTCCGGTTTTATACCCATCGGCTTTGGCTGTAATTTTTCCTGTTACAGCCGGTTCGGCGGTAGTCATTGTTTTTATTCCGACTTGAAAAGTTACGGTTTGACTTTCTGCGGGAAGAATAACGGTTGACGGAACGTTCCATCGGGTCGGCTGGTCTGCCGTCAGGGCAATTGTCATATCTTGCGTCCGCGCAATATCCGTTTGCAGGGTAATGGTGATTTGGTCGCCGTCGGTAACCGAATATTTGGAGGAAGTTAATGTTATTATTCCTGCCTCGTTGTCGATTATTGTTAAATTCTGCGATGCTTCGGGGTATCCGTTTCCGGAAACGGCGACGCTTACCGTCCTGTTTCCATCTGCTATGTTATTGTCCACCGGCTGTATGTCGAATACGGCAGAAGACTGGTTTTCCCCGATGGTTACGGTAGCCGGAAAAGTCAACTGATCGTTCATGGAACACGACACCTGAAATTCTCCCGCAGAAGTTCTGAAGCCGCTGCGGGTCAATGTGGCGCGTACCGGACTTGCTGTATTTTCGTCAACCTGAGTTTGATTCAGCGATAGATAGATCAGCTTGCTCAAAGCGACCGAGCCCGACGACAGGGCTTTATTGTTTCCCTTATCGCTATCAAGTTCTTTGATTGCAGCATTCGGAATCACGTTGACTTCCACTTTGACATTTCCGTCCATACCCGGAATTTTTGGAATATTGAATTTTCCGTTCCGGCTGACAGTCTCGCCGATTGCCACTTCGCCCGCATAGCTGACGCTTCCCAATAAATACCGGTCGCCTGTTTGATCGGATACGAGTGTGATCTGCTCTGTCCAGCCGCCGGACGCCGAAGCGTTGCCGATATTTTTTACGCCCCACGACACGGAGATTGTTCCGCTGGGTGAAATCTCCGAATCGCCGATGACGACTCCGGAAACTTCCAAATCAGGGGTTTTTGCTTCGCCCACTGTGAGCGTTCCGTTCTGATGGTCGGAACCGATGTCGGTTCCTTCCACAGAGCTTAAGATGACTCCCGAAAGAGAGAGCGGATAAGTTGTTCCGGGTTGAAAGCCGACAGGCAGTTCTACCGGAATTTCAAGTAATGTCCCGCTATTCCCGCTAAAAAATTCATTGGTAGGGGAATAACTGATAAACAAGTATTGCGTAGCGTTTATCTTTTTGGGATACACAATGTGATCTGCCTTGCGGGAAGTAAATTCGACAGCTTTTTCACTGACAATCAGTCCCGAAGGAACGGTTAGCGTGAATTGGAAACCGACCACGTTGCCGGTATTGTTCAATTCGATGGATATATTACTTTTATCACCCGGTCCGGCTGTAACATCGGCTACTTTCAGACTGTTTTGTGCGTTAATCATTGTTGCGCAGAGCAGCAATAACGCTGTAAAGATGAATGCGGATTTCAAAAAAATACGTTTCATATCGGTATTTGTTTTATTTAATGATCATTTTATTTTTATATGTACTCAGTTGCTCTTTAGTATATATTTCTATCTGATAGAAGTAAATACCGGCTGCAAGATTATTTTGCGGGAACAGCGTTTCATGATAGCCTTGAGAATTTTCCATGTTTTCGGAAATGCGTATCATCTGACCGCTTGGAGCAAAAACTTTCAGTATAACCCTGTCTGCATTTTCAGGCAGATAGTATTTGATAGTCGTACTGATACTGAACGGATTAGGATAGTTCGATACCGTAGCCTTATCATTACCGACCGGCGTTTGATGCAAACCGGTTGGAGCCTTAACCGCATAAGACACAGCGGCTGCGTTCTCGTCGGATATCAGGGCGTCAACAATTTGGGCGTCATCTGAAACTTTCGCAATGGCTATCTTTCCGGTCAGGCAATCGCCCGAATTAAATCCGATAATACCGGTTTCTCCGTCTTTTTCGGCGATACTGAGGGTATATCCTTCCTGAGCTGCCAAATCCTGAATCTGAGATTTTTCAATTCCTTTCAGCCGGATATCGAAAGCTCCTGTTTTTTGATATGGGTTTTCGAGATAAAGTATGCCGTCTTCAATACTCAAAATAGCGCCGACGTCATCAGGCTGCGAAGGCGAGCTTTGTATTGCCGATTCCTGTATTTTGGTAATTAACAATATAATATCCAAGAGATTAACATTGCTGTCATTGTTTAAATCGCCTGCCCCAAAGTTAAAATAAGTCTGGCTTTGACTGAGTATTGTATTGATATTTGCCTGAATATCAAGGACATTAACTGCTCCGTCCATATTGGCGTCTCCTTCAAGATAATTGATAATATAAGTCAGCGTACTGTTGCGGGCTGCCCCTCCTATTTGCCTCAGCGTCATTGCCTGATTATTCGGGATATTCCACTGATTCATCAAGCTGATTAATTTCAAGCCTTCGGCGGGAACGGATATGGTTTTGTTGAAACTGCCGATATTCACATTGTAGGACTGAACGCCGAATGTTCCGGTCGTTTGATCGTAGCGGTTGATGCTGTTATCGAAGAACAGGGAGTTAACAGTCAGATTGAGCGGATCCATCGCGATGTTCTGGCGGCTTAAATTCAGATTGACGGCGGGAGAAAATGCTGTATTCAGTCCGGTCAATTCATTTTCCGAGAGATCGACGGTGGTTAGCTTCGGCAAATTTGCCAATCCCGAAGGAATATCTCCTGCCAATTTGTTCTGTTTCAGAACCAGCGTGCGAAGTTCGGACAGTTGATCCAAATCAGTCGGTATCATTCCCTGAAGATTATTATTACTCAGGTCGATACTTACGATATGTCCGTCGCTGCTTGCGATTCCCGTCCATTTCACCTGATTGATATTGTTTGAAGAAGTATCCCAAGGCGTTGTCCACTGTTCGCCTCCGGTCTGCTCAAACAGTTTCACCAAAGCGTTGTATTCCGTTTCGGCAACCGGCGTTTGCGAGTTGTCTCTTATGCCGGCATACCGGATAATTGCATCTCTTGCCGCGCCGCTGCTTTGCAAAACGGATATTTGGGCGCCGGCGGATATGAGGGTTATGTTTACGTCGGGGAATACAAGGTTTTTCCCATCGGAAGTTGCGGTGGCGACTGTAACTCCGTTAGCCTGCAATGCAAACTGATTTTTTCCGTTGTAATCCCTTGCGGCGTCATCGTAGGCGCAGATAAACGGAAGATCGACCGAAATTTCGCCGGCGCTGTAATCCAGCTGCTCAGTCTTTTGAATGGATTGTCCCCTCAGATTCAAATATATCCGGTTTAAATCATAAGTGAAAGGCGTTTCCAAAGCGTCGAAGCCGTTGTTCGACAGGTCGAGCGTTTCTATATTTTGAAACTGATTGAATTGAGCCGGAATGGTTCCGGAGAATAAGTTGCCGGATAACGAAAGTTTCGCGAGCGGCGTAATTCCCGAAAGAAGCGGTATCGTTCCGCTCAATTGGTTGGCTTGCAGATAAAGCGTTTTCAGACTGCTGAGGTTAGCGATGCCTGCCGGAATAGCGCCGGAAATTGCATTGGCTTGCAAATCAAGCGTTTCCAAACTGCTTAAACCGCCTAAACTTTCGGGCAGCGACCCCGACAGATTATTTGAAGGCAAGGCGATTGAAACCACATGCCCATTTTTTATCGCCACTCCATACCAGCTACTTTCGTTCAGGTTGTTTAGCGCGGTATTCCATTTTTGTGTCCAGTTGGCGCCGTTGGTAGCCGTATAAAAATCTTTAAGGATTTGATATTCTTCATCCACCAAAGGAATTCCGAACGTTACGGCTGCATAATTGAGCGATGTCTGGGTTGCAACTCCTGCGGTTTGTAGAATCCTGATTTGGGAAGTCAGACTTATTCCGTATTGGTCGAGATTCTTGAATGTGAGCATTCCGTCGTCGGCAGGAAAGTTGTTGGTAACATTTACATTGTTGATATACAGGTTAAAACTGTATTTCGTACCGAAACTACCTACTCCGGCATTGATTGCGTAGATGCAATATAAAGGAAGCTGAACGCTCAATTGGTTTCCTGTGATTTCTACGGTTGGAAAATTGAGGGTTTGATAGGAAAAATCGACTGAAGTTAATGCCAGATTTGCCAGCGACCTGTCAACATTTTCAAGGTTGTTGTAACTGAGATTGAGCGTTTTTAAATTCGTCAATTCACTTATTTGAGCCGGTAAAGTTCCTGAAAGACTGTTATGGCTCAGATTCAATGTCGCAAGGTTTTTGAGGTTAGCCCACGACGCCGGTATGCTGCCTTTTAATTGGCAAGTCGTCAGCGTCAATGAATTAAGACTGTCTAAAGTTGAAAAAACATTTAAATCGGTAGCGCTCAGGTCACGGGTATAACCGGTCATGTTGAACGTTTTCAAATATTTCAAATTTCCGAAAGATGCGGGAATGGCGCCGAAAACATTATTGAAAGTGATATTCAAGCCGGAGATATGTCCGTCCGTAATGCTGACGCCCGACCATGTCCCTTCGTTCAAATTGTTCACACTCACGTCCCACTTGTTGGTGGCAGGCCAATTAGTTCCATTCATCGCATTGAAAAAATCGACCAGCGCCTGATATTCCTCATCGGGTATCTGGGCGATGTTTAATGCTGTTGTGGTAAAGTTGAGCCGGCTGCCGCTTGCCGTTCCGTTGGATTGATATATATATATTACGTCACTCGTCTTCAAGGTTGAAAATACAGAAGCCGGAATGGTCAGGCTACCATTTGCTCCCGGAGTTACAGTAATCACACTGCTGCCATTAATATATACATTAAAATTATTCCGTGCATCGAAATTCGTTGTGTTGCCGCTACGGTAGTAATACATAATTCGCGGCAGGGAATCAATTACGACATCGCTGCCGGTATAGGTAAATACATCACGGGTCAATATCTGGCTGCCTATGTTAAAAGAAGTAACCGTACTTGGCAAAACAGCCTGAACATCGGAAATCATATTTGACGACATGGTTAAAGAGGTCAATGCGGTCATGTCTTCAAACTCACGTATCACCGCGCCTGTAATTTGATTGTTGTTCAGCGTAAAGGTTGTAAGTTTCTTTAAATTGCCGATTGATGCAGGTAACGATGCAATTTTATCATTTGCAAAATTTGCAGTTAGCAGATTTGATAAATTACCAAATTCCGGCGGCAATCCCGTAAATTGGCTGTTGCTGCTTAAATCAAGCGTCGTGAGATTCGGCAAATTACAAAATCCGGAAGACAGTCCTGTAATATTGTTACTGACCATACTTATTGTTGTCAGGTTTGCGAGCTGTCCCCATGACGCCGGTATCTCGCCTTGCAACTGGCAACTCCGTAAAGTCAAAGACGTTAGCGCGTCCAAACCGGCGAAAACATTCAAATCGGTGGCGCTCAAATTGCAGGTATAACTGCCATTAGGGTTTATTGATAAAGTTTTCAGGTATTTCAAGTAGCCGATTGAATCGGGAACAGCTCCGGAAATATTAGAGAAACTTAGATTCAAGCCGGAAATGTGTCC
>Ga0123357_10006334_pt1 | contig 14416 bp, 7 predicted proteins | sample TergutEmb28metaG_FD_89873 | JGI IMG/M metagenome (GOLD analysis project Ga0123357, IMG submission 89873) | Embiratermes neotenicus P4 segment gut microbial communities from Petit-Saut dam, French Guiana - Emb289 P4 | ecosystem: Host-associated > Arthropoda: Insects > Digestive system > Gut ...
ATGTATACGTGTGCGTGTGCATGTGTGTATATGTGTATGTATGTATGTATGTACATACATATGTATGTGATGTATTATATACATGTGTATGTGTACGCACATGCATGCACGCGCGCGCGTGCCTGTGTGTGTGATGTATGTATGTATGTACATACATATGTATGTGATGTATTATATACGTATGTGTACGCATATGCATGCACGTGTGCGTGCGCGCGTGCATGTGTGTGTATGTGTGTGAGTGTACAGATTGGTGTAAAAGTCACTTGACACACAATGTTTAACACATTGTCTCTATCTTCATGTCATTTTGCACTACTCCGTGTGTGTGTATATGTGTGTGTGTGTATGCACACGCACGCACACACACACACAGTTGACCACATAATAAATTCCAATTTGCAGCAGACCTTCAGGAACCTAACAACTGCATAATTAGGGGTATGATTTTAATGCAGAGTAGGGATTTGTAATCCTGGCCAAGATACTTCACATTTTTCCTTGGTCCCTCCAAGAAAAAGCTGGAGCAGTATCTTAAAACAGGCTGCAACTACTCCCTGGACATCCACCAAAACGTACTACCCAGTCACCACTTACTAGATGCTATATTACCTCAGCAGCCAATACGATCAATAAAAAAACATATTTACCAACAAACCAAAGACCACAGACTCAGTAATGCCATTTCTTGCAGGAATCCATGGTGGTGCTTCCCATTTGAAGCAATTGAAGCACTTGCTGTTCACCTTATGTGGATTGCTGCTGCCACATATTGCGCTGTTCTGGCACCTAAAACACTTCTTGCAACACTCATTGGTGTCTTAGGAATGGCACATTTCAGTTTAGGTAATATAAACTATGTTTTGTGCAGTGTTTCTCAAACATTTTTGACCATGGAACACTTTTTAACCTAGTAAATATTTGCAGAACATACGTTTGTTGGTCCCTCATTTATCAAATAAAAGTCAGCACAATGAGATCTATAAGTAACCAAATGAAAGGCTCTTATAACAATTCTTATATGAACAGTATCTTAAACTATGATCAATTATGCCGAATTCAAATTTAATAAAAAGTCTTTGATTTTTTGGTTTCTCAATTTTTTCACAGAAGGCCTATTCATGTATCGTGGAACACCAGTGTTCTGCAGAAAATAGTTTGGGAAATGCTGCTGTAATCAATAACGAAAACTCCACTGCCGATGCAACCTACTATCATACAACTAGCAGCTTTCTTGTATGAAAGCCTATTATCATACAACTAGACAATCCTGTATGAAGAGTGTCACAATGAAATCCTGTTAGCTTAAGGATTTTTATAGTTACATTCAGCCCCTAAAGGGGAATGTGGATATCACCTCGAAGTAGACCACAAACACATCCCTTCCAACTCACCATTCACAAAACATCTTACAATTTGATGTTATCTAACCTAAGCAACTGAAACGTGACTGAATAAACCAAAAATCAACCAGTGAGGACAAAAAAGATTAGTCCAGCCCCTAATCTACCAAGTGCTGTTGCATAAAACTTTTAGGTGTGTCATTCAAAGGTGGAACTGTCAGCTGCAGGTCATTTACGGGAATTAATGCCAGTACTGCAAAAGTTGTTATTTTTGGCCAGCAGTATACTCAGTTCATTAACTTTATTTTAATTCCCTATCATGTAGTCAAATTACATGTACCAAAGTATATTTAAGTATCATTATTGACGTGGAACACACAATTTTCATAAAGAATTGAATGGAACATTTCTCTTCCTGTTCCTACAAAATGTCAGGAAATCTCAGACTGAGAGTAAAATTCAGTTGGAAGTATACTTACCAACAGCATCAACATAATTCTGTAGATACAATTACAGAATCACATACAATATGGATAAATTTTACATTTGTAACAGGTCGTGGTAGTGGCAGTTATGTGGGAGGCTGGCTGATCAGTGTAATTGGCACCAGGGCATCCTTCCGCCTCATGGGGTTTCTGGCCATTGCTGGCGGTGTGGCCTATGGATTGCTCCATTACTTCTGGTTGCGGAAAGTGGAACTGAAAGAAAGAGATGAAGATGTAACAACTGTTGCAGCAGGTAATGCTAACTGTGAAATCTCACTAAAGTAATAATCTGTATGTTCAGCTGGCTGGGATCATTTGATTACTTTAAAATTCATTTCAACTGCACAAGCTGTGTAAGTATTTTCCTAAAAATTGAAGACTGAAAGGGGGTCATCTTACAGTCAGATAAATACAAGATGCACTGCCAGTTGGAGGATGAATTGGGAAGCATTTGGAAGGAAAAAGTCATGGTCTAACAAGGTTCTAGCCTGGTTAATGCATTCTAAACTACTGTACTGAGAGTTACATCACCATGACTTTGGTACTAGTGTCACCTGTGGAAATGACGTTCATCATGTGTAAGGGCGATACTGGATCTTTAAGAAGTGCAACCACTACCTTATCATAGTCATGAGTTTATTTGCCACACACAACATTGACAAGTTTCCCTTCACTACAACTGTGGCTCAACTTGCTTTGGGGTCTATCCAACCTCCTATCTACTAGGTCAGTGAATCTCAACTTGTGGGCCACAGGGTTATTTCAAGGACTACATGGAGTCACAGTTTTGTAGCAAGTCTTGCTCCTCCATCTGACACTTGGTTTCTTCTGTTACCCTCTGTCATTATTTTTGTGAGGAACAAAATATACATTCATTCACAACAGTTACTGTGCTCATAATAATTTTTGAGATGTGCTTCCTCAAATAACAGGTGTCTAAAATACAATGTGGCAGTCTGCAAATTTTTTGACATAATGACAGGGTCCTCATTCTACAACAAATTGGGAACTGCTGCAGAAGATAATGGGCACTTATCCTGGAGACAAAGCAGGCAGAACATGAAGGTGACCACATACCTCCATGTGCTTAGCCTCCATGGCCTTTGTACACCTTCTTGTCACAATGCTTATGCACAGGGATAACTTCCCTTGTAACTTACCACAGCAGTAAAAATTACTTTAAAATTCATTTTGTAGAATATTTAATGAAAATAATTGCTATTTTATAGCTTATTGCAGTTTTATTGCCTCTCTGGCAAGTGCTGGCATATTACTTTACAACAGGCCAAAAATACTTGCTTCTACAAATTTCCATTTTGTCATTCACAGCCACCATGACATTTGATGCTATGTAACCTATGAAACTGACAAAGTATTGTTAAATAATCAAGAACCTTTTCAAGTCATCATTCTTTACTACTCTGATTGTATGCTGTATACGATCTGATAGTTCGACAACTTGCCCAACTCTATGAACAAAGAAAATCTTTAGTGACCATGTGCACCTTAAAATGTGGAGTCAGGATAGCATAACCAGTATAGTTGCTAGAATATGGGCTGGCCAATAGGTGATTTGATTCCTGGTAGGAGCAAGAGATTTTTCTTTTCTCCAAAACATCCAGACTTGTTCTGGGGGCCACACGGTCCCCTATTCAATGGATACCAGGGTTCTTTCCTGGACATAAAGCAGCCAGGACAGACCACTCACCTCCATTTAATACCCAGGTTAAGAATGGGTGGAGCCATACCTCTCTTCTCCCTATACGTTTTCATGGCATGGACAGAGATAACTTCACGTTCACCTTCAAAATACCTGCTATCTGACATCATTTTTATTCCAGTGTCGAACAAATATTGCTCGAGCTCCTGCTTCACATCCAGATCATTGGTTCTTAAATCTTGACTCGGAAACCAGCTATCATGTTTTTCGTCTTTCTGCAGTCACTCCAGTAACTTCTAGTTTAGAATCTGAAAGCAAGCCATAATTGCTTTCTTCCTCACCCCATCTGATTTATCACTTACAGATCAACCAAACATTCAACACTACATAAGACAGGCCTAATGTAAAAAAGTAACATTACATAAATTATCTACTCTGCATGGAAATATTGTCACTTTGCTTTGAATGCTTTCAGGTAAGAAATCAACACCTTTCAAAGGGATTTTTTTGGGGGGGAATATGAAAGCATCACAGAGCTAAATCAGATGTAAATGGATGGCTCAATAACATTTCATTTTTGTCCAAAAATCATTTACAAGTGATGTGTAAGAAGGCACATTCTTCTGATACAAATTACACTTGTTCCAACAAACATTTTGTGTTACCATTAGTATTCCATAAATTTAAGCTTCTTTTGGAGCAGTATATACATAATTCATAAACATCTTGTGACATCCTAAAAATATAACCTCAATGACTGACAGAAAACAGCTGAAACAAACAGCAATATGATCTAATACTTACCAATTAACCTGTGCTGTCATTGCTGACCATACACAAAATTCAGTTACTTATCTGATCTTGTGTTCCCTACCTATGCAACTGATAAAGCATCATTAAACAAATCAATGTATTGCAGAACCTGGTGAAGGACACCACCTGAACAGTGAGGCTGGTGACACTGCTGCACCCAGTATAGACAGGCTAAGTTTTATTGTCGAGATGAACCACCATGGGTCACTGACCTCACTTCATGACATCAGCCTCAGAAGGAGCTCAGCCTTTGAATTGAAGCCTCAAAGAAGTGCCTCAAGGGACCTCTTACGATCTGCACTCGAAGCACATCACTACAGAACATCCAACCCACAACTGAACCGCAAAAATTCTGTCGGTATGTGAAAAGACTTATTGTTCATTTTCGTGATGCATACTTATACAAATGCTTTGTGCTTGGTGCACAAAATGGCCATGTCATGATATTCTTATGCCCATCATTCTGTGTGACATATCTCCAAACAAGATGAACATATTTTTATGAAATGCAGTATTTGAGACTACACTAAACTTGTATCTCATGGTACACATTTATTGGTGATCCATGACTCATTAAATTACAATTGTAGAATACCATGAAAATCAAAGATAATGACACACCATATATTGAATGATTAAGCACAGAATAACCCAATATTCAAAAGAAATAATACCATAATAACACTAAATCACTCTCACAAACTACTATAACCATATGCTTACATTTAAATCACAGGAAATTCCACGAAGGCTGGCAGAGATCTGCTGACTAAGAAGAGTGCTGAAAATTATCCCAAGCCAGGAAAAGCAATCCCTACATCTCTGCCCATGGAAGTATAGAAGCGGAGGGTGAAGAAAATTAAGGCTTCAGCAGAAAGCCAAACAAATCATAAGCCATCCTAAGGCTTGTGTTCAGTAGGAAGGACGTGTCAAGGACAGGGAGAGGGATGAAAAATACAAAATTTATTTGTGAAAATCCTGAAGTTTTAGCAGAGCCATGTAGTCTTATGTAGGCCTAATTAAAATTATGCATAGTTTTGCAAGTATAAATTTTTACTGCATGGCCATATTTGTAACTTTAATATATAATAAAATTCTTCATATAGGACTGCAGAAACATTTATCTGGCTCCATACCGAACATCATATAAACCACTGAAATATTTCACACCCATCACCAGGAAAAGAATTATGTTACTAATTTTGTACTGACAATATTTATTACATCATACAGAAAAGTATAGACATATTCTAACTTGTACTGATTGCTTGGTTATGTGATGCTTGTTTATTGAATAGGTTATACAGAGTTGAGTGATAGAATGATTATGTACATTGAAATCAGAAGAATGTGGCGGGGGGGGGAAGGTCATGGCCATCAAATGGTCAGACAGCATGCTCTTTTCACATGTGTATGATGATTCTTTGGACTCTACAAAAACATTGAACACATTGAGCACAATAAGTATCAAGATACTCAAATATCCTGTAACATGGAGATGACTAATGAAGTCAAGGAAGGAGTCTGGTAGAATTTGTCCAGAGTATTTGAGCAAATCATGACAAATTCCAGTTAGAACAGCCAGTCTCCAGGCCAAAAGAAATGCTAACCAGCACACCAAAATGTGTGGTTTAGAAAGATCTTTCCAACAGCACAGGTCACCTGTGGAACAGCAAGTTGATCAACAATAGAGAATCTGACAAATACATGGAAGACTGCTGTGGCCTACATGTAGGTACTCACCCACAATTCATCCAGACACACAGAAGACCCAGTAACTGAACAAAACTTTGGAACAGTCACACCCATCTGTTCTGTGGTAAGACTACAGACAACCATTATAAACCTCAACCAGAAAAAAACAAGTCCTGTAATTGAAACTCAAACCAGATACCTGCCACACATATATGTTGTACCAATGCATCCCCCCCCCCAGTGATTAGTAAGTTGCTACAAACTTTATAGTGGAAATCTGGAACTTATCTTGCATAAACATTTACTTTTTTCTTCCCAGTCACATAACCATGTGTTTGCTATGTCATCTAAGTTGGTTCAGTCGTCTAATATAGTTTGATAATTCTCAACGTGAAAACTCAAAACCCTGGAGAACTTCCATGATTTCTTTGTTCTTTTTGCAAGAGGTCTACAACTATAATTAATAAAAGGTAGACTAGAGTTGAAAAACTAGTTTCTGGCAACAGAGGCACAGTAAAACCCAGTTAATTTGCAATGCTCAGAACCAAAAAATCAGAATTTGAATTACATGACTCTGAATTATCACATTTTACAATGTACACTTACCTGTTACCTGCTTGGTTGGTGTCTTCAAATTAATGTCATAAGCTGTGTTTAAAGCTGTAGAATGTTACATGCTTCCAAACTATGTGGTATAGCATGTTCGAAACGTGATGGCACACGCGCAGAAACCAGATTTGGTCTTTCACTGAAACGGACGAGTCCATTTAAATCGGCAGGGGTGTCAGTTCAGTCGACTGCTGGCAGCCGAGGAGTGCGGATCAGCAGACAGCAATTGTATAGACCGTGTTCCGACATACAGTGGAAGGCTGCCGGCTACCCACTCCATTCGCATCTTTCCCCTTCGCTTCCCCTCCCGTGCGTCACCGTGTGCCATCAGATTCCGAACGCTCTATACCTTGTATTCTCTGACTTAAAATTATTGAGCTTTTACTGTAACTGTACATATTGACATACTTAAAAGAGAACTCAACATATCAGAAGCCAAATGAAGGGAATGAAGCAGTCTGATTGGACTGCTTAATCCCCAAAGGTGGAAGTTTCATATCCCAGAAAACATGAATCTTCATCAACACCACCGTAAGAACTTCAAAACCTGCATTAAAAAGGTATACTTGATAATGTCCCATGTTTGGTTAAGTTTTTACAGTGTTGCAATTGCAGACCCCATGCAGAGGTGGAAGAATCTGAGAACTGTGTTCATTTGTTCCCAGCAGAATTACAACATGGGTCCTGACAGATAGTTAACATGTTAAATGAACAAGCGGCTGAGAGAGAGCAGTTACAATTTTTATACGCTGCATCCCAGTTATTATCTGTTATTTAAGCAGTATGAAGGTTGTGCTTTACAAACAACACAAGATGGTAATATGCCTGTCAACGACTCCTTGAATTGACAAGTGCAACATGGGCATTTTCCAATGACATTTACATTTGCAGGTGTAGTGTCACAGTAGAAGTTGATTTTAGTAATGAAAAGTTAAAAACTGCACTGTCTTCACTTTCAGTTTCCAAGGACAACAATGATGGAATAAATCATAGGAGACTGTTGCTGACATCATCAGTATGTTACCAACTGTTAATGAGACAGTCCTTTTTAAGAAACTACCAGTTCCTCAGCTCGTCAAAATACTCCCCACATTTTACGGAGCCCTAGGTTCAGTACCATCTTCACAGAATTCTGTCTGCATCAGATCAATCCATTCCTTTAAGTTCCATTTTAATATTAACCTCTCATCTACATCTTGGTCTTCCATGTAGTTCTTCCCCTCAAGTTTCCCCACCAAAGCATGTATGCATGCATATGTGCTGCATTCCCCACCAATCTCATTCTTCATGATATGATCACCCAAAGCAATACCTAACTCATGAAAACTTACTTACCCTTAGTTCTTTTATAAACTGAGGGTGACATCAGTGACAAAAGGTACCCATGATTATTTTGTGCTGTTTGGTAACTTTGCAATAGTTCTGGCAAAGCAGTAAGTTCTCTCCCAACATCTGCAATGTGACCAACATTATTAGTGTAAAATGCATGGACCTATGGATCCTTAGCCCCTCAGTTGTGATTTTACATTTTTGCAGCATGAAGTGTGCAGTGACTATTTCATTCACCAACATATTCACGACATAGAATCTTTCGATTTATTTGGTATGAAAGTACAGGTGACACAGTATCACACGTACTTTAGTATGAATCCTCCCCTACATAGGACTTCTACAGCCTTTGATACCTGAGCCTCAATGCTTCAAGCTGGAATTGACCCAGCTTGCATTATGGCAGTGATAATTAGCAGGGAGTGAATCACGATATACAGCTGTCAGAATACATCCATTTTTACTGCCGTGTATCTGTTTTGCGGCAGAAATCAATGCAAAACACAATGCCAATTACCAAGGCAAGATATCATTGCAGATAAGATGTTAGAAAACACAGTCAATGAAGCAGGCTGAGTTTGTCGTCATTATGCAATATGAGGGTTAATTAATTTCTGCTGTAACACAGTGCACTTAGTTGTTCTGTCAGACTGCAACAGTAAAAGGGTTAACCTGCTTCAGGAAACACTTAACTGTCAAGACCACAATAAATGACAAAATTTTTTCCAGTTTCCATATTTCAGTTGCGACAGACATTTATAGTAAGGAATTGTACAGACAGTAAATTTACAGGAACAGGCAGCTAAAATAAGCCCACTTAAATGTACGAGATTCAGTACGGACTCATGAACGGTATGTGGGAAATGATACAACATATCTTGCACTGAACAAAATCATGGTCAAATAAATAAATATTCACCATATGTCACTTTTCACTACAAAGTGTGGTCCTGTAGAGTAAAATAAATGAAACATAACATTATCGCAATATGTTTTCACAGTTTGTATCACTATGAATTATAACATCCAAGTAGTCACTTACTTCATATTTCCATAAATATCACTTACATGGCAGTCTAACTCAGCTCTCCTCTTCTTTATGCTATGGGAAAAAGAAATTTTCCCCCTTAAAAGTTTATAGTACAAAACAAAAAGAAAAAAATGCACTAAAAAAGCTTCAATATTTTCAACAACCTATTTCTCTCCATTCTGCATCATCAGTTCATGAAACTCTTGTTTGTTTACAGTCACTAAATGACACAATACTGACTCAAAGATTTTATACATGAAGGAAACTCTGTGGAGCAGCTGCCATCCTACCTAACATACATATGTAACAAGACATTCATACTTCTTTCACTAAGGCCACTCATGCTGCTTTACATTCCTGATACACATAATTTATTTAGTTTTAAAACAAAGGCCACCTTATATCTTGATGTTTAAAATGTTTAGCTTCACAAAACTGAACTCTTTCTAAAGTGCACAGTCACACCCAGAGCCAATAGTTCTAGTAACAGCTTCAATGCCTGGTCAGTTGGACATATCACATGTTTCCATTGCCTCTGCTATAGCCCATGTTATGGTGAACATACGGATTCCCTGGAAACGCCGGCACACCTACTGTACTAGAGTGTGCTATCGCTGCTGCTACAGCTGAAGACATGGATGTACCTTGGTGCTGGTACAGGTGGTTTAACGAAGTTGGGAAATCATGCAACATGGCACTATGTTGCTGCTGCTGATTGTGGTGATGCATCTGACTGAGACTTGAAAGATCTCTTTGGGTGGCTCGATCCAAATCGAGCATGTCCCTCTCAGAATCACTACTACGGCTCAATGCTGCCAAACTGTGATGGTGCTGTTGCCTGTGTACTTGATGCACATTTGAATTCAAAGCTGAGAGGTGAGGCCTTTGTGCAGTTGAACTTGTGAATCCATCCATGACCCTCCTCCCTCGGGACATCAGATCTGATTCGTCCATTCCAGACAAGTTCGAGGAACTGTTCATAGAGTGCTGCTGCTGCTGTTGCTGCTGCTGCTGCCGATTTGAGTGTATTTCAGCAATGTTCAGATTGAGTGGCGCAAGTGACTGGATGTGGCTGGCACTGAGAATTGAATCAGCAGCTGAACTGTTCATGCGCCGGGAACCATTCATGCTCATGGCAGTTTGACTGCGATCACAAGCACCATCATCACCTGTTGACACCTGTAAACCATGTGAACTACTACGTGAATGCTGAGATGGCCTTATATTGTTGCAGCTGATTGTTTCTGCATCTCTTATCATCGAGGTTGCTGTTGAGATAGGTACGAGGGATGGCAACATAGATGCGTTCCTCAACATACTGGCACCCGAACTAGAAGCTAAATGTCCCATCACTACCCTTGCCATATCTGGGTCTGATGACACACTTCCTGAAAAGTCTATACTGGATGATGGCATGGATGTTGTGGGATTTGCAGAGGGTCTCGACACATTAGGACTGTGCAAATTTTTTAGTGTTGGGCTACCATACATGTGTGATTCAGATGATGACCGCCTCTGGAATTCTGAAATGGGGACCAAGATTTCAGTTTTTGGAACAGGGGTCATTGAGTTCTGTAACGATGAGTTCATACTGATGTTAGACTGATCAGCTGGTTGCTGTTCTGGATTTGAATTTGAGCCAGCTGCTACAGTTGTTGGGGTTGCTTCTGACGGTGCTTGAGAATCATTGTTTTCTGCAGCAGCAAGAGATGCCTCATATAAGCGCAGTTCTTCAGGATGCATGCGACGTTTATGTGAACGGCAGTTGGAACCATTGGCAAATGTGCGGGGACAGAATGTGCATGTGTAAGGTCGCCGCCCTGTATGAAGATTGTGGTGATTCTGAAAAATACGAAAATTACATTTGAATCTGCAGTTCACTAATACAGTAAATTAACCCATACTTGAAACAGAGAACAATAATGGCAATGATTACTTTATACAATGGTTATACAAGGAATTGAACTTAAAACTAGCAACACACTCTGATTTCAGTATCCACATGTTAAAAAAAACTTACAAATAACATAAAATGGGGGGGGGGGAAAAGTAAACTGATGAGTGCTTGCACATGTCATAGGGTTTCAAAAGAATCCTTGTTTCTTCACATACCTTAATTTAGCCAGGATTGCAACCTCATAATCCATACGTGTCCTCCATCTGTTGTTAAATCTGAACATGAAAGTTGGTACAGATGTCTAACCACTGGTACCAAAGTTTTCCAGGTCATAATCAACAAACAGTCTAAGTTTCTGTTAAGATTTTTTTCTGTTGGAAGAATATAATTTCCAAACACAGTAAACATACTAAATCTACAATTTTTGTATATGCTGAATATTTGAATGTTCTGGCCAGATGTAAAGAGGTTGTGTGTGATATCCTATACATAAGAAGTCTACAAAGTGGGCATTGTGCATGTGATCACATCACTGAGTTGTGTACTTACTTTCCTTATTAATTACTGCTTCCTTCTGTATGTAAATGGAATCATTTAAAACACACATGTCAGAACATCTTCCCGTATAAAGATTCCGATACTAGATTCAATTTCATATCAGTAAACACAATCTATTATCAGTGAACAAGGAACAACACAATCACATTACAACAAAGATCTATAGTCAAACACTGAAGTGACAAGAAAAGACGAAGTACAAAGTTACTAATATTTACACTATTAAATTATAAGGACTTCACTCTAAACCCGATAAACAGAGTTATTTTTCAGGATTAAAATATTGGAAGCACTTGTATCTTTGGTTGAGCAGGTTGGTCTAGTGTTACATTTGTAGACTACAACAACTATTCTGACACAGATTTTTGCAGTTTTCCTCAGTCCTGCCAGTCAATTTCTGTGAATGTACCTTGATTAACCTTTTGGCGCCGGAATTATTTTTTTAATTTTAGCACACCCTGTATATAAAATGTGAATTGTACAGGAACCAAATAAGTTAGATTTATGAAACAAAATGCATTTTGAAGATGAAAAAATAGAGAGTATATACCATGTTTAAAATATTCAGTATCTGTATTTGTTGAATAAATATATGAAATGCAATGTTTAGAGGTTAGCGGTGCGGTCCGACCACTATAGTCGACATTAGGCGTCAAAAGGTTAAGCCATGACAACTTCCTTACAAATCCCTCCCAATTCATCATTCACCAGTCCTCTCACTCTTTGATGGTACAACCTGAGACACTGGTAGAGTCTTGAAATAGGGACTCTCTTTACTTTAGTGGGCATTTCTTTATTTTATTCATAATAAAAGGTATTGTGAAGCCATCTGCATTTCCAAAAGATTACAAATTGAAACCTATACTAAAACACCTGCAAGCCAAAGTCAGTAGTGTTTCTACTCTAAAGTGGATGTGTAATGTGGCAGTGGATGGGTGATGTAGTAAGCATGTTTGTTATCAAATGTATACATCCCTTCAGAACATGCTAGATTAAACACAAAATCGCATTAACTGTACGAAGCTACATCTCATCATGTGTACAATTTATCATCCACATTAGACAAGACTAAACCAAAATTTACAACCAGTGGTTCCTCTCCTGGATCAGGACGAACACAAGGCATGACACAGCGATTGCCTGCAACACTGTGGGCTCTAGTATCAGTAACATATATGGTCACAAAGCAGGTAGCAATGGGCAAGACATCACACACAGTTGGTCATTTTTTTTTAAGTTTCACTCACTTTCAAGTCCTTTGCACGACGAAACGCTTTGCCACAAGTTGCACATTGGTAGGCTTTGGTATCTCGATGCACAACAAGATGCATGCGCAACGTGCGCCTTGTGGACAGCTGCAGAGGGCACACAGGACACTGGTAGGGGGTCTCCCGATGCGTGTCACTGTGAATCTTCAGCCGGTACTTTGTCTTGAAGCTGAACGATCAAAGACACATGCTCAGTTGCCAATACACAGCTTCTCAAGAAATTACCAGTTAATGAAAATGGTTAAGTGCCATTATCCAGGATATTTTAAATTTTAAAAATTCTTTGCTTCTCTGAATTTTATGGACACTGCTTTATCATACATCCCCAGTAACACTGTCATTAACAACCTATGTTAGATGCTGTGACTTTTCCAAGACAGATTTCTTTGTTGAAAAAATGAACATATTAGAAACACACTGAATGGCTGTGCAATCTCTAATATAACTCACCCCCAAGTGATTTTTTTTTCCAGGTCATGTTGGGTAACCAAATTAAAACCTCTGTGAACTGGAAGATGAAGGGCTATGATAAAATGGTACAGTAGATGTACACAATTTACACAATCTTATGTTTAATGGACCGTGCATCATCTTGATAGTTGAATAAAGAGAGACCAACTTGATGCCACTTGCTTTATTATTTCGTTATTTAATGCTCAACGTGTTTCGGATGTTAATACATCCATCCTCAGGAGCTTGCGACTTATTTGTTGAGTTATTTCATGGGTTGTATTGCTGTGGTTCGATGGATGTATTAACATCCGAAACACGGTGAGCATTAAATAATGAAATAATAAAGCAAGTGATATCAAGTTGGTCTCTCTTTATTCAACAATTTACACAAATTTAGAATCAAAGAAAAATTTAAGGTAAGGGGAGCAGTCACTATCACAATCAATATTGAGCACCATGCACCAACAATGCTGTTTTCGTTTTCACCCTTGCAACCTTGTCTATTTATACATGAGGAAGCACATTAAAAAAAGAAAAGAAAAATGGAAATATGGCAATTACTTCAGAACTGCTAAAATAAGAATATTAATCTAGCATTCAAATAAAAATCATGCTGCTGTTGAAGTGAATATATAAACAGAACAGTAAATTATTCTTACTTGCTCATAACATTTCTTTGCATACAGTAACTGTGGTCTTTGTATCTGGTACAAGAATGATCTTAGCACACAGTGATGAGATTGTGTTTGCCTGTGCCATGTACATACACCACCAGCAGGCCGCTATTTGTTTTGGAGACTGTTCACAACAAGACATGTCAGGTCATGAGCAACAGTCAACGCACAGTTCACAAAAAAATACCAAGCAGCCATTCATTTAATTTAGGGATTCAGTAATGGGAATATACAGTCTGACGTTCAGGTGACCATGCATCGTGATAAATTCTTATGATAAAAAAAAACTAGATGCACTAATTTCTCAAATTTATTTTTGGATAAAACTCTGCATGTTTCGGACAGTTCCTCTGTCCATCATCAGCAGTTTTTCACTGTACATACAGCATCGGTATATGTCATACAGGTTTGCTGACAGCTTGCGAGCGGGATCCAGATGGAACCAGTTCTGTCCTGATCCTGCTCGCAAGCTGGCAGCAAACCTGTATAACATATATCGTTGCTGTGTGTACAGTGAAAAACTCCTGATGATGGACAGAGGAACTGTCTGAAACATGCAGAGTTTTATTCCAAAAATAAATTTGAGAAATTAGTGCATCTAG
>Ga0123357_10006335_pt1 | contig 14416 bp, 9 predicted proteins | sample TergutEmb28metaG_FD_89873 | JGI IMG/M metagenome (GOLD analysis project Ga0123357, IMG submission 89873) | Embiratermes neotenicus P4 segment gut microbial communities from Petit-Saut dam, French Guiana - Emb289 P4 | ecosystem: Host-associated > Arthropoda: Insects > Digestive system > Gut ...
CGACTTAAGGCACCAGTATAACGTTTGTCTAAACACTGACTTCAAATGGTTTTTCTTACCCGTCATAGTAAAAATATGGTGGAAATGTTAGCCGTGGGACGTTTCATACTCCATGGAGTACCTATCAAGTTATTTAACTTTACACCAGGTGGCTCACGTGACTGCCACTCTTCTGTAACGAGTTTAAGCAACTAGATATGACGAGTCAGGTTTGTATCGTGATGCTTGGAAGGAAGAAGGAGTTCAGAGTGAGAGTTTTTATGTCATGCGAAGAGCACATGAGTCGCTTAGAAAATGAGTTTACGTGATGTAAAATGTCGTAACTTTGGAACATCTCATGTAAGAGCTCTTTTCTGGATCCGAGGGATTATCATCCGTTTCCAGCGCTGAAAAAAAAAAATTTTGGCGGACACAGACTTGAAAGACACTGCGCAGGTGGATTCGGTTGTGACACTTTAATACCGACATCTAACAACCTGGAACAGGAATTCTCGTTCCACAATGACGCACTTGCCTCCTTTGTGGCTTGTAGATAATTTGTATTTATGCTTTTTTTGATGTTTTGCTGACCGTGCATCTCAGTATAATCTTAGTAATTAACCAACTTGGTGCACAAAATCCTGTTTTATAATAAGTTTATTAAACGCCTCTACATGTTTCGAGCACTATGTGTTCATCATCAGGGGGTCAAAATTTTATTATATATCATCTGGTATCATCACACCTGTAGGTGGCCGTCCCGTGCACAGGTTGAGAGAAGACTCAAAACATGTAGGGGCATTTAATAAACTTATTATAAAACAAGATTTTGTGCATCAAGGTGGTTAATTACTAAGATTGTGTTTATAGTTAAATATTCACATGTTAAATATTAATTTAAAATCAATTGTTAGAGCCTAGTCTCAACGCTGTTCCCCTTACAAAATTCTACAAAGTTATATTGCTGCGGAATTAATTTTCAGTCTTGTGGAACCACACGACTCAGCATGCGGAAGTCAACATAGAAGGATACATTTCTTGTACATCCCTATGATGAGCAAGCATTATTTGCTGTAACTTATAAAAAGTTGCGTAGAAATTCCCCAATCCGAACCCATATTTATGGCTTGTAAAGTTGCAAGAAATAGAGCAGAGATAAAAGGAGACATAAATCATTTTTTTGGGATGTAGAAAGGAATTAAACGGATCATCACAAAACACACCATATTTTGAGATCACTCCCGTCCGTGTATGATCGTTCTATTCGGTTCCCCTTCTCTTCTGGTTCTGTAGATATAGTGAAAATTCTCAATATTAAGAAAGGGGTAGGAAACAAATGGTGTTAGGGGTGCAGGGCCACACGAATCTCACTACTGAGCCAGAATAATTGGTATTTTCTTTGAATTTGATAGTCCGGTTTTTTCGCTCTTACGGAGGTTGTAATTCTGGAAGGCTGCTCCGGTATAAAAATAGCAACAACAGTTTTCAGTCCTAACCAGTACTGTACCAACTAATTAACCCTATGAAGCAGAGTCCTTCCTGAGAATCTGACAGATTCTCAGCTAGTTAAGGAATTCCCTGAATTTTGCGGAACCCAGTTGTTCAATACCGCATTCAGAAGCGCCCGCCACTTATCCCTATTCTGAGCCAGATAAATCCATTCCATGCTTCTCCAACACACTTCTTGAAGATCCATTTTAACATTATTATCCTCTCTATGCCTTGGTCTTCCAAGATTTATTTTTCGCTCAGGTCTCCTCACCAAAACCCTGTATGCAATTCTTATGTTTCCTGTAAGTGCCACTTTCCCCACTTGATGCTGTGCCGCTGCTCAAGAAAGTTCCTTATGCACGCCACTTTGCAACTGCAGTTATCTCCCCTAGTTCTAACTTCTCAGACATTTTCAAAATAATTTTTCACATAAAAACGAGATATTTTGATTGAAAGGGCAACTGAAATTGTACTATACATGTGAGATGTTTGGGTTAAATTTGTTTAGCTATGGTTGGTTAAATGTGCGTATAAACAGTGTTCGGAATGGCTTAGGTGCGACTTACTACGTATGATAAGAAATAACGATAGGAATGAAATATGGTGAATGTTACTTTCCAGCAACTGTAATCTGTATTAAAGACCTACAAGGTCCGCTTATCAACTGCATTACAGAGGGGACGGTGTCATGTTTAAGGGCTTGTGATGAATTGACTTGTTTATGACTAATTTACTGAAACGGTTGCTGGGGTGTACAACTACCGACAGGATCATGACGTTCACCCATGTAGGGCCTAGTGATAATGGCTACTCTACTCATTGAGTTATCGACACTATCAAATAACCGATTAGTCAGTCGGCTGACAGCAAACTTTATTATTTAAATTGTGATTACATTCGGTTTTATGTACTTTGACTTGAATGCCCCTATAAATGGATACTAAGGGTGTAAGGTAGATGTATTTGAGTGACTGAATCACTGATAGGTTCGCTAGTTAATTGACACTCTTTCCTATTGCTTTAATGACGTATTGTTTTTCCGGCTGTTCGTTTCATCATCTTCTTACAAATCTGTCATTAGCCTACTTGCTCTTCCGTTGTTCGATTAATTTATTTGCAGTCTTATCAGTTATTTAACTGAAAAGCTATTCGTTCTGTTATTTTGTTTATTAACCTGCTAACATGCCAGTTACCTCAGAGAAAATAATTTTCCTGGCTGTTGTTATAACAACCTTTCCAATTTGTAGGTTAATTGACTCGCACACTCCCTGAGCGTTAAGTGAAATGATTAGTTATCTTACCTATCAACTGGTGGGCATGCTGTGTATCAGACTATGTAGTGTAGTACTTCTAACTTGTCAGGTAATTGACCTTTTGTTTGCACAGTTGATTGTCTGCTTCGTCTACTGACGACTTCTCTGTATCGCGCAGTAAAGCCGTGGCCCCACTGTCGCTCATTAAAGCAAAAATTTTAAAAACAAATTTCCAGCCCTTGGGTAGTGTCTAAAATGAATCTTCTTTTCTTTGTACTTTCTTTTGCACTATTTCTCTACAACGCCGTTAAAGAAGGTATAATTATATCTCCTGCCATACTGTACCCAGTAACAGTTATGGCAGCTAACCCCCAGCCAAAACTGAATGTAATTTTAAGAACGGCACTTTATTTGCATTGTCTCCATGTACAGTTTATTTATTAAGTTTTTATTCTCATTTCCTTTCTTTTGCCTTGAGGATTATAGCATCATGCACAAACAGATGATTAAATTAAGGATAAAAAGCTTCTTGAATGTTGGCTGCAGGGGAAAAAAAATAAGGCTTAAACATGAACTTTTCTGTTCTAGTTTAAAACAGTCATTCTCTTCATGTTGTATTGTAATTAGTGCGATTTTTTTTTTTCATAGAGCTACTTACACAGAAATACATATGTGCACGCAGTGGAAATTATTTTACATTTTTTTGTTTTCGATAGTATTCGGCTTAGACGTAGAGGGGAGGATAATATTAAGATGGATTTTCGGGAAGTGGGAGGGGGTGGAGACTGGATGGAGTTGGCTCAGGATAGGGACAGATGGCGGGCACTTGTGAATACGGTGGTGAACTTTCGGGTTCCATAAAGTGCGGGGAATTCCTTGACTAGCTACAGAACCAGTTAGCTTCTCAAGAAGGACTCTGCTCCATGGAGTAAGTAAGTAAGTATAGTATTCAGCTTATCTGCAGCTGTTTAGATTAACATTTGTCGAGCACGGTAATGATAATCATTTATGATTTGTTAATAAGTATTCTTTTATTTATAATGTATAATGTAAATAGAGAATTATAACTTCTGCATATTACAGTAAGTGATTTCAGGTATCCGCCGCGGTGTAAATAAGGTATTTGTTCTTCTGAGATGTTATACAGCGTTGACTGTTAGTTACCGTAGTATTGGGACAGCCTATCGGCTCCATAGTGAAGGGTCAGGCTTGACCTTTGAAGATGGGAACGACAGGCTGTCCCAAAACTACGGTCACTACCAGTCAAAGCTGTGTAACATCTCAGAAGAACAAATACCTCATATTAGGACAAATTTAATCGAAAAATCATTGTATCCCCCCACCTTTTCCAAATTATATTTAATTGCATGCAGAGTGTTCGTAGTTGGAGCGTCAGGATGAACGTTGAATGTTCTTTCTTTTCGCGTTTATTTTATGCACACAAGGAAAAGAAAGAGTAAAAAGTGTTTCTAATGTACATACATGCGAGTGAGTTTGAGGTTATACATGACTTTCCTTGTCACTATCAGAGATTGTTGTGGTTGTGGTTACACTCGACCTCAATGTTTTGTTGTTTTGGAGCCCTTCAGAGTGCAGATGTGTTAAGTTTTGACGGCAGTCCACATCAGACATTCTTATGTTTATGGCGCCTCGATTATATCCGACATCCGTTTTGTAGTTCTTATACAGCCACCTGCACAGTTCATTAAGAAGCAGTCAGTTTTTGGAATAGAGGCACGAATTGAACATACAACTGTGACTGGATTTATTGCCTCATTTTCTCCCCGTCTTCTCGTTATAATTTTACAATACTTCTTCCTCTCCTCTTCCTCTTACTTACCTTCTTATTCGTCTCATTTTCACCGTACTATTATTTTCATTCTTCTCATCTTTGCTTTTTCCAACACAATTCTGCACGCTGGATCGGACATGAATAGTGATAAGTTGGAGATTGTGGTTTCACGCGCCCTTACATTCCAGAAGACAGCTATAGTCTTAATCACCGCTGTGAGAACCTCAGATCTTACCATCTATATGATTATTCGAAAATTGACATAGTGGAATTTTCAGTTCCTTAATTGTTAGATGACTTTTTTTTTGGATAGGGAAAAGAATTTCCTGAACACAGGAAAAGGCTTTCGGGAATTGGATCCATATCTATTGGGTAGCTAAAAGTTACAGAAAGAACCACCCATCCAACCAACCAACTAACTAACAAACCAACCAATCAACCTACCAACTAGCTAACCAACCAACTAACCAACCAACCAACCAACCAACTAATCAACTAACCAACCAACTAATCAACCAAACAACCAAACAACTATGTCATATGTCTGAAGACGTGACTTATGGTTTGGAAATAATTTCTGTACGCAGTGTGTAACAGCATCAGCTGAATAACCCCCCAAGTGGATGTTAATAAATGCTGTATTGCAGGTTTTTATGACAATCTGGTTCGAATCGGCCGTCATGTGCAGCTTGCTATCGAGATCCATCGGACGCCATTGTGGTAAACCGCTGATTGTGACGAATCATAACGGCGATATCGGATGATACAACACAGTGCCAATGTCGACTTGGTCGTTAAAGTTGCTACTTCGTTGATACGGAGTTTTAATCTTGTCCCTCACGTCGTGTGGTGTGATTGTATAAACAGAAACACAACGAATGATATGTGACTTACCGACATGCTGTAATTATGTTATACCAGGTTCTGTTTCATTCACAAGAGGCGCTATTTGAATATAAGTTCCTTAATTTATGACGATGGGTTATCTTGTGATGCTATTGCAAGTGACCATTACGCATTAGAAGCTCAATATTTCTGACAGTTTTTATAGAATTTATGAATATAATATCAAGACAGATCAACTTACCCTGCAAATTTTTAATTTCCTGTCTACTAGAATACGTACAAATATGGCGACTGCAAAACTATGATAAGGCAACACTAGATCTGTTTAATCTAGAATTCCAAAATTATGTACGGTAGTAGATTTTCAAAATTATTAAAATTTTGTTGCCGTAATTTGTTTCTCTGTTGTAAAACAACATGGCAGCCGCGCAGTCGTAGCAGTTTGTATCCTTTTCGCAGTAATTCCAGGATTCGCCAAGGGTTCTTCGTTGAACGCGATACTTATTATTCACGTCTGCATTTGTCATATCCCTACAGAACGCCTATTACAAGCCTGTCCATCTGTCCGTCTGTCCTTCTGTCTTTACTCATGTGACAACTCGAAAACTGTAAAATGAATTGTCATAAACTTTGTACTGACACATTTTAGGAAATATTTTCTGCTTTCAGCTGAAATTTATATCGAGCAGTTTATGATATTCACATTATATGAGGGCCGACTGCATTTGTAGCCTAACTCGCCATTCATTCAAAGCGATCAGATATTTCCGCCATTGAATTAGAATACCCTGCAACAGAATTTATGTCCAGTATATTTTCCCCACAAGCGTCATTGTTTTCGAGATAATGGAACAAAAGGAAGCGTGCTTACATTTCCGAACTTGTGCATGGAAAGGTCAGCAGCTGTATTCCGAAAACAACCATTCTCCGCCGATTACGGTGGCCGTGAGGTATAAGGCCGCCGCTTGCTTACTGGAATTGCGGGTTTGAGTCCCACAGGCTGCATGGATGTCTGTCTGTTGTGAGTTTTGTGTGTGTTGTTAGGTAAAGTTCTTTGCTACGGGTCGATCCTACATCCAGCGGAGTCCTGCCGTCTGTGTGTTTGTGTGTGTGTATATGTGTGTATATGTGCGTGTATATATATATATATATATGTGTGTGTGTGTATATATATGTGTGTGTATGTGTGTAGTGTGTGTATGTGTGTGTGTGTATGTGTGTATATGTGTGTGTATGTGTGTGTATGTATGTGTGTATGCATGTGTGTATGTGTGTATATGTGTTTGTGTGTGTTTGTATGTGTGTTTATGCGTGTATGTGCGTGTGTATGTGTGTGTATGTGTGTAGTGTGTGTATGTGTGTGTGTGTGTTTGTATGTGTGTTTATGTGTGTGTGTGCGTGTGTATGTGTGTGTATGCATGTGTGTGTATGTGTGTATGTGTGTGTGTATGTGTATGTGTGTATGTATGTATGTGTGTGTGTGTGTGTGTGTGTGTGTCACTGAGTGTGGTCAAGCGCAACAATAACCCCCCGTACCTACAACAAGTAGGCAGAAGAAGTTAGGGTAAAAGAAAGTAAGAAAGAAAAGGAAGAAAGAAAGTAATATACATTCTTCTACGGGAAAGGCAAAAGACAATTTCGGTTTCTTTTAGACAGTTTTGAATCTTAATGATTTATTACATTGCATTACGACTTGGAAGAATGTAACGGAAGAGCTACATAAGGAATTATTTTTTCTTGTAATAAATTCAGTAGCAGTAGATATTGGTTCTTTTGTTGTCTACTTATTCCTCCAGCATTGTATAAAATGTTTTCTTCTGGACGCATGGAACAAGTAACAAGTAGCTGTGAAAGGCAGCACTTCATCATTGTCTTATATGCTTACATGAAGAGCTTATCACCTCAAAGGAAACGCCTTTGTTAAACTTATATTGCATTCTTCTGCAGCCGAATTCAGTCTCTGTGAAGTATTTGTGACACCAGAAGTTTTATGTCATCTATTTCTATGCCATTCTCTCAAAAGGAATCAACCTTTCATGATGACAAGGGTAAGGATGTTTCTAAAAGAATGAGGATCATTTGATGACCGATAGTATCAGAGTTAATCTTTATCAATATACTTTCGAAGCATGATTCATGAAATATGAGCATTATTCGGTTCCTGTCTGCATGACTGAGGTCCATTTCCATGCGTTCAATTCGTTCTTCTCTTCTTTCTAGCTTATGCGTAACCGCTATTGGATCATTTTTTGGCTCCTTAAAATTATTTTAAAAAAAGGACCTCCTGAGGTGCCCTTTGAGCATCCAGTGTCATTTGAAACCCATCTCAGACATTGTTAGAAATATATGTTCTTATGTAGCTAATGATATTTAAGATATTTTAGATATCTTTGACTTTGGATGTGTGGATTTCTTGACACTGGAAATTTAAGCCATTATCTTAAAATATCACACCAAAGAAACACTGAACTATAAATGCATAGACAAAAGATACAAAGTAAACAGTAAAGTAAGCCATGGATCTTTGTCGTTTTCAAAATGAGTTAGAATTAAATGAAACCGACACAGCTCAAAACCCATGAGCAGCACCATAATATCCAACGCTAGAATTCAAAATTAGTTTACTGCCTGTTACGGTCCGTGGGTTTGGTGTCACGTGATTTTCGGAACCCGTTAGCGCCGCTTGAGTTTTAACTCTCTTTTGAATGGTTTGCGTGTTTTTCTGATTGAAGTGTGACCAGTGAGCTTCTATTGTTAATCTGTGACAGAGACCAGAGAGTGAAGTTTACGTAAACAAATTAGAGACCCATTTTTAGAGTCTACGGTCGTGTGAAGCCAGAAGTGTTTACTGGGTAGACATTTAGTTACTTTGAAGTAAAGAAAGAACGCACTGCCGAAACTTGTGTTAAAATCTGGGGCCGTCAGAACTGTCATGTGAATGTTATGTTGCAGCACAAGGACAGAGTGCTGCCAGCCGTGGCGACCACTGCATAGCTTGTTGTATTATAATGATCTAATGCATTTGTTTTACAACCCTCTGCTGATACTACGCCTAACAAGCTAATTGTTAGCAGTTAAGAGTACCGGTTTTTAAAATATTACTGGGTGTGGAATTAAACTCTTTGTGTGCAATGATATGCCTGAATAAAATAGTCTAGGCATATTAGATAGTGCATATTGTCTTATTTCATAGACATACAGTCCTGCAGCTTTCATGTTATTTGTATCTGATAGATAGTGTTAATTTGCGACCAAGCAGTAATATGCAGTATAACTTCCGATCTAGCGATCTTGATTTGTGTTTGTTGTACTTGAGACTGAAATTGTTATTATTCTTACTTATATATAGTTAGAGATTATTATTATTATTGTGGTGGTGGTGGTGGTGGTGATGGTGGTGGTGGTAGTAGTAGTGGTAATGCTGGTGGTAGTGGTAGTGATGGTGGTGGTATTATTATTATTATTAGTAGTAGTAGTAGTAGTGGTAGTAGTAGTGGTGGTAGTGGTGGTGGTAATAGTAGTTGTAGTAATGGTGGTAGTAGTAGTAGTAGTAATGGTGGTGGTGGTGGTGGTGGTAGTAGTAGTAGTAGTATTTGTTGTTGTTGTTGTTTTGGAAGCATTTTTTGTAATATTTAAGTACATGTTATGCCTGAGTCAAAGATTTTATGAAATCATATGTTTACTTGTTTAAAGTTATTGACTTAAAAACGGAGTTTCCTACAAGTATATTATTCTGTAACACCATCAACGAACGCATAAATTCTGTATATCAGTTATTTTTGTCTGAATCCTCCATGCTTCGGTGGGCAGACCATCACCAGGGAGACCTACCTGCTACACAAAAAATGTCATACGTATTGTCAATATTCACACAAAAGTTCACATTCCTGGCTCCAGTGGTTCATTAGTCATGGCTGTCAACCGAAATCTGAAGACAGTTTCCGTATGCTGTCCATGTTGTTGGTTTGTGCAGTAGACTTTTTACCATACATCATTAAATGACAGTTGTCTCGCTCTGACCTCGTAAGCTCATTGGTACCAAATGACCGCGAGAAAATAAAATTATATTATTGCATTTATCTTTACTTCAAGAACGAAAATCAGTAGCGCAGTTTAAAAGTTGAATGGAGAAGGGGTAGACATACCTACAAACATAAACACACACGCAATCATGAACACCCTAAACACCAGACCAGACACAAAATAAGCGTAGATATTATAAAATTGTTTATATTCTTAAAAAGTAAAACGAGTTTACAGAATTAAAAGACAACTAACAATATGCTGAACGAGCCATTGAAACACGAGAACGTAGTAGGCCGCTTGAAGTAGTAAGTGTAGACGTAAGTGGGAAGATAATATTAGAATGAATCTGAAGAAATAGGGTGGGATGACGTGGGCTGGATTTGTCTGGTTATGGAGAGGGATAAGTGGCTGGCCGTTAAGGAAACAATAATGTACGTTTGGTTTCTGTAAAATTAGTGCGTTTCTGGACGATCTGCTTCGCGAGAAGTAATCTTCTGCTTGGATTTAGTTACGTTAGTGACTGACAATGACGTTTCGTCTGAAGCTTGAATTCTTTCTTCTGTTAAAGTATAGTCTAGCAGATCCTTGTCATTGCCTCAGAAGTAATACAGAAATACGAGGTACATGCATGACTAATTCTATGTGTGAGTATTATGATGTGACACTGTTGTCTTATTAAAAGCGAACGTTACCATACACCGAACTGTCGAAGTTTCTCTCATTGCCAATGCTAAATTTATCTCAGCTACTTTTACGGATATTGGTCGCAATTCGTCTACCCCCTCGAGTTTTATTTTTAAGTCGCTTAATTGAATTCCTGTGTCCAAGACATAAAATTTATAATTGGTGTGGGAAATGACGCACGCAAACACCGGGGGCGCGCAAAACATCTGAAAACAAAATGAAATTCACAAAGATAAAATCCTCTAGAAGGATTTGACGTTCAGGTGACCGTGCATCGTGATAAATTCTTATAATAAAACCAACTAGATGCACTAATTTCTCAACTTTATTTTTAGAAAAAAAAAAAAACTCTACATGTTCGGAGAGTTCCTCTGTCCATCATCAGGAGTTTTTCACGGTACACACAACTATGGTATACGGAACTGGTTCCGTCCTGATCCTGCTCGCAAACTGTCAGCAAAACCTGTATGACATACACCATTGCTGTGTGTACAGTGAAAAACTCCTGGTGATGGACAGAGAAACTGTCCGAAGTATGTAGAGTTTTATTCCAAAAATAAATTTGAGAAATTAGTCCATCTAGTTGTTTTCACTATAAGAATCCTCTAGAAGCAATAGTTACCAACATGACACTTTAAGAATTTATCGTCAGTTAAGGCAGTAGTCCTTGCCTCTGTAGTAGCACACAGTTTGGTCGTCTAGGTGATTTTTAGTACATTTTGTTTTATTCTGAAATTTTCTCCCTGTCCAGGTTGTTCATTTTCACCGTATATTACACACACGTAGATGCATATCATTGAAGAATGAGGTACGTGTTATGTTAAAAGCAAATGTCACTGGTCAGGCAAGTGCTCTATTTTTCCATTTTTGTCTATTATAGGTGCTTCTACCTGATGCAACCTATAGATATGCATAAAGGTTTTGTAGAGAATGAAGGGGCAAGTGGTTTGTACGTACGATGTATTTATTCAGCTTTCAGACATTTATTTTCTAATATACAGCATGAATTTTTTGTAGCAATTTACAGATATATTTTAGTGGCTGTGTCCAATATTTCAGACTGCTATCTAAGTTCTGTGATGACAGTACGCATTTTTTAGGTTCATAGTTTTTGTGTGGTCACTGACCGACATCGTATGAAAGAACTGTTTAAATTTTAAGGGGCTCTTCTTTTACTGAAGTCACTCAAGGAGGGTGATTCCATGTTTCCGAAGACACTACCTACATTTTAAATTAAGTGAGGTGTTTCACAGAGGCAGAAACCTCTAAATCACTTATATAACCAGTAGTTTTTGGAAAAATAATCAAGAATTTAACCCTTTAAACGCCGAATTAAATCCCATCTGCAACTTGCTGGTATCATTAGGAGCTCACCATATTCTCCACGTTAGCGGGATAAGGGTTAAAGCTCATTTGCTTGTTATTTACTCTGTAGTTTGTTTTAAAATTTCTGCGTACGACACACGTGTATATTATTTTACACACAAACGTTTGTTTCGTGAGCAAATAGCATAAGATATTGTGTGACCCCAAAACGTTTCATGTCTAAATGCTCTGTTGAATTCACAGTACCATTTCCCTCTACCAATGTGGACATTGGCGTTTAGTAATAATGTTCTATTTGAGCGACGGTAGTAATATGTGCATTCGACGAACGAATGTGCTAATGCACATAACACATATATTTTGGAACTGTGTGTACATGGAACTTTAAGTTGACATGAATATAGTGGTCAAACTGGTAGCAACTTCTAACGAGGATATGTGAAATTGGAATGAAGCGTGCAGTAAACAGGTAGGCCCATCTTTACCAGCCAAGTGTATACTTTTGTTAGGCACCGTGTTTGTGTGCTGTCTCAGGGGCAGTTAACTCTGTGCAAGATATTCGTCTAGATTCGGTAGGCAGTTAGGTCTGGTTGTAGGAGGTTGATTTAAAAAAAATGAATTAAATGATGATGGTTGCTCTGAGATTTTCATTATTTAAAAATAATACTAATCCACGGAAACAAGCATTGCTGTCTGTAAATGTCGTGACTAGAACTTGACACCTACTCGCAAGAAATTTGTGACGTATGTGTTCAGGTACTTTCGAAGAGAATATAGCCTGTAACTTGAAAACCATACCTCCATCCATCCTCCCTCTGTAGTTGTGGTTGTGGCGGCCAACTTTTGCGGAATACTAAAAGTGAACAATCGCTGGTTCAGTTTTTGTCTGAAGAGATTGCAGCTGAATTTAAGGCACAGAAGATAAAACAAATTCTTTGTAAGACTGATAATTTTTATGTTAAATTGGGTAGGTTTGTAGGGACATTAACGAAGAAATCAGGAAATGAAACAAACGTTGTTATCTTCAGTGTGAACCATACAGTTGATACTGCTGCTGATGCTGAACCAGAGTTGAACCCAAACATGGACAAATCAAGATGTTGCTGAGTTGAAGTCTAAACCTTCCTGTGGCGTAGACGTGCACCTGGGTGGTGACTAAACATTAAATTTTACTTGCTCCTTCTTGCCAAGTGATAGCACGAAACACTCTTATGAATACAATGACACTTTTGGGTTTGATAAAATCACTATATTTAATGGAGAATGGAGTGACAAGACATGTTGCTGGTGATGTTTTAGATGAGTTTCTTCATGACTTGTTCATTGATCTCCTAGAAGAAAGAGACATCTCCAACGAATTTGTTAAAAAACTGTCACAGCAACTGAAAGCAATTTGTTCATCGCTTTACTGGAATGTACCAAGAAGTCTGTCTCATGAATATAAAGATACTTGTGCATGACTGATAACAGATAGATCATAAACACATGAATATTTCCAGATTGCTTTGTGCTACAATAATGACTATTGTTGTAAACATTTCACAAGTGATAAAATTTAAATACGTTTAAAAAACAGGTACAAAACGTTTGTATTAAACAATAAGACTCAAATAAAAAAGCGAAGACATTAAAAATGATATTATTAAAGTTGTATTTAATATTTCATATAAAAATCTGGAACGATATTTCAAAACGGTCGATAACACTTCCCTACCATTGAACTACAAATTATGGCATGACTCTACAGTGAAATTTATAAGTGAGGTTGTGGTATTGTGGTGCAGGAAATCGTTCAGCTTTGTAGCTTTTTATCGACTTTTCGAAAGAAGATTCTATCTCCATCTTCGAAACGAAGAAGACGAACCAAAGGAAACTTCAAAGGGAGATCCCAATTCCATTTAAGCAACGCGTTTTTCCCCTGTTCCTCTGATCTTATAGAAGCTTGAATCCAAAACTCGTTTGTTTCTGAGCCCTCAAGTGCGTGTGGATTGAGGATGAGGTTGGTAAATCATATTTCAGATATTTGTGGCCACTACATTTCTAATGTAGGTTCTGTCCAAGTGATATTTACTTCATTAATCCTATTTTACGCTTACTGATGTTATATGTGCCTCTATATAGTGTCGTAAATTCAGATTAGTTTCGCTTACACAGGTCACATAAGTTAGCAACTTCAAGTAGGCAGCAAAATGCACTTTAAACTTTGAAGAATCTCTGAACAAAAAACGTGATGGATCAGAATTGGGAACCTACTTGAGAACAATTGAAATCCCGGTACAAGAAAGGGTCGGATTGTTCTCTTATTCTGGTATCAGCTGAAAGGAGACTCTTGTGAGCAATGAATCAGTGAAAAGAACAAAACCGGAAAATATATGAATGGAATTGTTAGTACGAAAGTTTCTCTTCCCGAAGGACTAATATCGTTTGGTTCTTTCTCGCACCAGTCAGAACAGCCTTTAATCTAACCACGTGAATGTTTTCAGCCAGAAGGACCGAAGTGGTAGTGTAAACAAACCACTTTCTATAATTTATAAGTTACAGTGTTTGAAGTTTTCCATTCCGGTGTTATAACATACAAATAAATACTATACGTCAGTCAATAACACAACTTTTGTTGTATATATAATGGTATATGCATCAGGGCAACACGTTTCGACCTAGTCGGTCATCCTCAGGCCCTCCAAGAAAACAGATCCAAGAGTTGTTTAGTTTATCCGCATTGTGGGATCCCAAATGCCCACAAGTTTCACTTACAGAAGCAAACGTTTATAGGTTGTATAAATTAAACTTTTTATAGTTGAAGAATAAAAGACCAACTTGATTTCACTTGCTATTTTATTTCACTTCTTATGAGCTCAACGTGTTTCGGACATTAATATATCCATCATCAGGAGCTTGTGGTTGGTTTGGAGTGGTATCCGTGTTGCAGGCTGAAGCCTGCAACACGGATACCACTCCAAACCAACCACACCGAAACTCCAACACACATCGAACCAAGAACAATACGACCAATGTGGTA
>Ga0123357_10006336_pt1 | contig 14415 bp, 10 predicted proteins | sample TergutEmb28metaG_FD_89873 | JGI IMG/M metagenome (GOLD analysis project Ga0123357, IMG submission 89873) | Embiratermes neotenicus P4 segment gut microbial communities from Petit-Saut dam, French Guiana - Emb289 P4 | ecosystem: Host-associated > Arthropoda: Insects > Digestive system > Gut ...
AGGTTGAGGCACTAGTGCCTCAACCTGCGTATGGATACCACACCACCACAGCCATACAACGTAACTCCAACACACATCGAACCAGATCAATGTAATCCATGAAATAACTCAACACATAAGTCGCAAGCTCCTGAGGATGGATGTATTAACATCCGAAACATATTGAGCATTATATAAAGAAATAATAAAGCAAGTGACATCAAGTTGGTCTCTCTTTACTCAACTATCAAGATGATGCATGGTCCGATAAGCATAAGAAAATTATATGATGCTATTACCATCACTGTACTTGGGAGCTGACATCATTTGTCATGGGCCGGAATAGCATAGTCAGTACAGAAACTTACTATGGGCTGGATGGTCTAGGGATCAAATCCCGGTGGGGGTGAGATTTTCCGCATCTGACCAGACCAGCCACAGAGCCAACCCAGCCTCCTGTACAGTGGGTACCAGGTCATTCCTGAGGTTAAAGCAACCAGGGCATGGCATTTACCATCCACTCCTTTTGAGAACTATGGTTAAAGAAAGAGTATAGCTATACATCTGCTTCCCCTCTGTGCCTTCATGTCAGGTTATAGGGTGGACTTACCTTTTTACATATCATCACCCTTCCTGAAAATTCTGGTTAATCATAGCTTCATCCTGTTGGAATAGTATTAAGTTAAGTAATTCGTATTTTCAACTGTCATATTTTACTTATGTAATTTTAGCTGTCAAGTTTATTCAGATGGCAGATGGAACTTTGAATATTACATTACAACCAATGATATAGTGCACTTGGATGATTTATTTTTAGTCACTCTGAGTATGATATGTAGCATTCTGTATAAACTTAAGTAGTGAAACATATATATTTCATTGAATAACATGTATTAATGAAAATTTTCCTGTTATTTCAGACCATTTGAGTTCAATGGCCAAGGTTCAGGTAATGAATGTGGTTGTACTAGACAACCCATCAGCATTTCTAAATCCATTCCAATTTGAAATAACATTTGAGTGTTTGGAGGACCTGCAGGAAGATTTGGAATGGCGTATAATATATGTTGGCTCAGCAGAAAGTGAAGCGTTTGATCAGGTGTTGGATACTGTTTATGTTGGACCAGTTCCCCAAGGACGGCACATGTTTGTATTCCAAGCTGATCCACCTGACCCTGCCAAGATTCCAGTTGCTGATGTGATTGGTGTCACTGTTGTTCTGCTTACCTGTTCTTATAGGTATAATAACTTCATATGTGATGGTGTACTGCAATGAAATTTCCTTGCAGCATTGTAAATAATCTATTGTCATAGATGTTTATAAAAAGGGATGACAAAACAGACTGCGAATTTGAAAGAAATTTCATATTGGTAAGATTATTCAGTGTCTGGTGTGACTCAATGAAGGTGTTATTCAGATTTGTGGATGAACTTGTTGGCAGTCATTGATAACAGTTTCGGCATAATATATAAACTACTGGTCATCTTTCAGTACTTAGCAAGTGAAAAAATAGTGTTTTTGACATGTGACATTAGCTACTTAGCCAAAGGAAATGCTTATTTTTCTGATTGTAAATAAGTACTGGGCATTATTTTAATTACATTCTTTGTATCAGAGGTTTACATGAATTCATGCATGTAATACATTTCCAATGGACAGTTAATTGTGGGCAATTTGAAAGTGATATGATCTCGGCTGTGACTGTAATATTAATTGCATGTGACTGACCATCATTCACTTGATCAGTAGAGCTGTGGAATACAATACAAGTGTTTACTTCATGTACATTATTGGTAACAACATCCAGTGAACAATTTAGGAAATAAAGCATCTGAGTCTAAATAAGACTGTTTTCTGTGAATGCTGGGCTTAGTGATTATGGTGATGGAAATCTCATGTGGTATAACTAAAACAGGTTAAATGCATTTGGTCTGAAAAGGCAGTGCAGCTTTAATATTATGTTTCAGAGAAAATAGCTCTTCTGTTATATGTTGTGTCAACAAGGATTCTTTTCATTGTAGGGGGCAAGAGTTTATTCGTGTAGGTTACTATGTGAATAATGACTATGGTGACCCCGAGTTGCGGGAGACCCAGCCACCATCTGCTCCACAGTTTGACAAACTGCAGCGAAACATTTTGGCCACCAATCCAAGAGTCACACGCTTCAAGGTATGGCTCACTTGCAGGGTTGCAGTACAGGCAGGTCTCGTTTTACGTGAGGGATATGTTCCTGAAAAATTTCACGCAAATTTAAATTGCACAAATTGAACATAGAATTCCCAATTAAAACGCTGTATTTCCTAGAGGTTAGGGGATTGATGACCTAATCCTCTTTAGTATATTACTACACCATTATTGTACATATGGACCTGTGGATATATAATTGTGTACTGTATATACAGTATATGTGGTGTGGTAGAAAAGTAATGAGACTGGCAACGCTGTGCATGAACCAACAAGGCTGCTGCCTCTCCCTTCACGTGGTAGTTAGGTTAACCCCTGCTGTAGACTCAGTACAAGTTTGAACTTGCTACAGTTGCTACGCGATTGTTGAGAGTGTCTGAAGTGAAGTTGTGTTTGTGAGGTGCGTTATGAAAATGGACCGGCAAAAGTTTGAGCAACGTTGTGCCATCAAATTTTGTGTAAAGCTTGGCGAATCCTCTACTGTGACTTATGAAAAGTTACAAAGGGCTTATGGAGAACATTCCCTATCCAGGGCACAAGTGTTCAGATGGCACAAGGCCTTTTTAGAAGGCCGAGAGCAAGTGGAAGAAGACCTTCAACCTCAAAAACGGACAACAGTGTGGAAAGAGTGAGGTCTCTTGTGAGGTCAGATCGTCGATTGACGTTGAGAATGATCAGTAGTGAGTTAAATTTGAACCGGTTTACTGTCCATCAAATTTTAACATATGATTTGGATATAAGAAAAGTGTGCGCCAAGATGGTTCCAAAGAACCTCATGACTGAGCAGAAGGCCAATCGGAGGGATGTGTGTCTTGATCTTCTGGACCACCTTGAGAGGGAGCCAGAACTCTTCAGTCGCGTTATCACAGTTGAAGAATCATGGATTTTAGAGTACGACCCCGAGACAAAATGGCAAATTCGGAAGTGGCACACTGCAAACTCTCCCCATTGCAAGAAAGCAAGAATGAGCAAATCCAAAATCAAATCGATGCTCATTTGTTTTTTTTTTTTTACAGTCAGGGGATTGTCCACAAGGAATTTGTGCCACCAGGACAAACTGTCAAACTTTTTATCGGGAAGTCCTTGAAAGTCTCAGGAAAAGGGTGGCATGTGTGCGACCAGGCATTGCACGCACATGGATGCTGCACCACGACAATGCCCCATGTCACACGGCAGTCTCCATCAATGAATTTTTGGCAGAAAAAAGCATTCCTATGGTTCCTCAGCCCCCTATTCGCCGGATCTCAGTCCCTGTGACTTCCTTTCATTCCCTCGGCTCAAAAACCACTTGAAAGGGTGTCATTTTGGTACTTTGGATAATATCCAGAAGTGCGTAACTGATGAGCTGAAAGGTTCCAGCAGAAGCCTTCCAGCACTGCTACAAACAATGGAAACAATGCCTCCGTCGCTGTGTAGCTGCCCAAGGGAACTATTTTGAAGGGGATAACCTTGATTTGTAAAAAGAATAAAATTCATGGTTAAAAGAAAATCAGTCTCATTACTTTTCTGCCACACCACGTACATACATATCTCTACAATTTCTAATGGAATAAAATTATAAGAGACTCACATCCATAGTTTTTGTTACAGTTCATTCAGATAGGACTGTGGTAGACTTGCTACGCAAACAATTTAGGTCCTGACTTAGCACTTTCTATAAAGTTATCAGCCTTATCATGTATTGTATGTACACTGCCATGAGTGAATCTAACATTACACCATATGTAAACAGTTCATTCACCTTTTTCAAGTTGGTTTATTGTGTCTAATTTCTCTTCAGTATGGATTGTGTTCCATCGATTTTCACTTGGATTGCACTATCTGATGTAGCTTTACATATATCGCTCATGTTGGTAAGAAAAGCCACACTTGGATTGCACTATCTGATGTAGATTTACGTATATCACTCATGTTGGTAAGAAAAGCCAATGCTGTTTAAAAGGAAACTAGATGAGCTTTATGAATATATCCCTAATGTAATCACTCCATCTATGTCACTGATGGTATGACAGTGACGTTGCTTTCTACTAGCCTCCAACACAAGACGAGCAACCATGGATCGTGTATGCCACATGGCAACAATTTAAAAATTATCGCAAATCGTCTGTGCTAAATCATGTTAAACTGAACATCGTGGCATAAATTCGAAAAGTGGTGTAAATTTTCAAGTCACATTAAAGCAAAATTGTGTAAAAAGTGATCTGCCTATACATACTTGTATATGAATATGAGTGTTCTGTAGGAAGTTAGAACTGGTGAGACAGGAACATTAAAGTATAATGACTGTAACTACTGCTTTTTTTTAAGGACAATCGTACTGTCTTAGGAACACAAGAGCTTTGCATTTCCTACTTTGAGTTGCTCCCTTTATTATACTGTCATTTGGATCGTTACATTTTGTAATTTTTTTTGCCAGAAGGTTATAGTGTGTTTCATTTATGACATCCTGCAGAGAAAGAGATCACACTTATTAACTTAAGCATCATCAGGGGGTAGGGACGAGATTTGGTACAAGGAATGTTAGGATCCTTTATAGGTCATGGTCACAACAGAGGCCAGGGAAGTAGTGAGGTATAAATTAGATTTAGTGGGTGTGCTTTGAGGTTAGGTGGGACAAAGGGGGCACTGTAAGAACAGGGGGTTATATTTTTTTATGGAAAAGGAATGTAAAATTATCAATTGGGAATAGGATTTTTTGTACACCACAGAATAGTATCAGCATTTAAGAGAACAGAATTTGCTAGTGATAAGATGTCATATATAGTTCTGAGAGGTCGCTGGTGTAATATCATTGCTTTGAATGTGCCTGCACCAAGTGAGGAGAAAAGCGATGATTCATTTTCCTAAGTACATATGAAAATTGTGTTAGGAGATTTAGAAAAACTGGGAGAGAGGATATTTTCAAACTGACAGTTGGGAATGAGAGTCTACATTTGGATAGTAATTATAACGGTGTTAGAATAGTAGACTTTGCCACATAAAAAATTTGGTTGTTAAGAGCCTCTTGTTCCTGCACCAAAACATTCATAAATTCACCTGGACTTACAACCAGATTGATCATATATGGATAGATAGGAGATGGCATTTGCGTATACTAGATGTATGAAGTTTCAGGGGAGCTGACTGTGATATTGATCACTATTTGGTAGTTGCAAAAGTTAGGGAAGATTGGCAATAAGGAGACAAGCAGCATAGAAGTTTTATGTGGAGAGATTTAATCTCTGGAACTAAGTGAGCTGGAGGTTAGGAAAGAGTATCACATTAAGATCTCCAACAAGTTGGCAGCTTTGGAGAACTTAAATGATAGCGAGAACAGAATAGGGCTTGGGTAAGCATGAAAGAGAATATCAAAACCTCAACTAAAGAGAGTCCAGGTCTGTATGACCTGAAGCAGTACAAACTGTAGTTTGATGATGAATGTTTATGATATTTAGAACACAGGAAGCAGTCTAAAATGCAGTGGTTACAGGATCTAAACCAAAGCAGTGTAGATAATCTAAACAGTGTAAGACACGAAGCTGTTAGACATTTCATGCACAAAACGAAGGAATATCTAAAAGCTAAATTTGATGAACTTGAAACTAACAGTTCAAAAATATCAGTGATGTGTATAGGGGCATCAGTGACTTTGAGAAGGGTTACCAGCCCAGAACTAATACATTAAAGGATGAGAAGGGTGATCTGGTTACAAACTTCCAAAAATGTTTTGGCTAGATGGAGGAACCTTTTCTCTAAGCTATTGAATGTACCTGGGGTTAATGATGTTAGGCAGACAGAAATACATAGAGCAGAGTAGCTAGTGCCTTGGAGGTTGAGATGGCTATTTAAAAGGATAAAAAGACACGAATCACCAGGTGTAAAAGTAGAATTTAATGAAAATGTTTATAAAGTGGTTGCAAAGTAGTGGTTATTGGCCCTGAGAAGACTAACTGCCCCTTTCGAGTGTTAAAATGTATTAGTTCATTAAGCTTATGAAAATTTATTATTATACATATTCTTGTGTATTTCATTATTTTAATTCTTTTTCTAGGTATACTGATTTTCAGTTCCTTTTGTATGTGTTATCTTTATTTTATTTTATTCTAACATCTTAAACTTTGATGTTGTAACTCTTTTGGGTTATGACATTGCATAATATTGAAGGAAAGATATGACATTTTGGGATATCCTTTCAGTTCCATCCTCAGGCTTGATGAAAACAGGAATTTTTCTGTTTTTAGTCAAACCTGAGGATGGGATCAAAAGGATATCCCAAAAGAGCTACAGCATCAGTTTCATCGTTGTGAAAGACTTAGATCACATCTTAAACTTTACTCACAACCTCTGTGCCAGTACAGTGAGCCTCCATTGGCTTGCCATCCACTTTGCCCATCACCCACACTGTTGTAATGTATCCCGCCTTCCTGCGTAGCCATTCTTCTTGGACGGCTTGACCCTGAAGTTGAAAGCACTGTGATCCTATGAAATGGTGGGAACTCTCACTACTCGCACAGCTTCACAAACCACAAGACTTGAATCTTCAGCAGCACTGCTGTGACTTCAAATCTTGCATTCTACTGTTACTTGTTTTTCCATTTGATTGTGTTGCAGGTGGACTGGGATGATAATCCAAACAAACAAAACAAAATATCCTTATCATCTAGCCAATTGGATGCCAGTACTACAAGCATGGATGAGCCAATCAAAGCCAACCTTCTGAATTCATCAACAAATGATAGTATAGTTGGTGTGGAGTTGTGAATGTGTTATATGTACTTTCGATGGGGGGCTACATAAAAATGTTTCCAAATGTGAAAGTATCATTTCAGGACATCAAGATGGTATGAACATTATCATTTGTCATCATGGTGTTTTTACAAGGGGTTTGTTGTTAGAGAATCAAGACTGGACAAAATAGTTGTGTAAACCACAAGTACAATAATGATTTAAATTTAAAGTAGAGTGGAACACTTTTCAGTCATATTTTACTATGTTAATTTTGGTTAGCATACATCATAGTGTAATGAACAAAGAGAAACAACATAACATTGAGACGTGGTTCCCTCCATGCCCAGAGGAACCCCAAGAGTCTGATTGCTGTGGAAGTGGTTGTAGTCCATGTGTATTTGACATTTACCGTTCGCAGTTGTTAGAGTGGGAGAAACAGTGCAGTGATATTCTCTGCAATGCAGGATGTTATTCAAAGACCGCTGATGCAGAAACAAAAGAACCATTGATATCACCTATCAAGTTCAGTCCGTTCCAGCTTCTTTCAGTGCAGCAGTACACTCACAACACATTTTTATACTTGTTTCAAGTTGTTAGAGCCAGCTCAGAACCAGACCAGAAAAGTGCCATTACAGAATATAAACATGTCAAAAAGCCTCTTGGCATAAGTGTGGGCCAACATCTTGTCATGAGGTTCAGCTCTGATGGAAATCCAAACACTGTTCTAACTAGAGCATACACTCCAATATCAGACCTGAAATCAAGCAATATGGGGCAATTTGAAGTGCTGATAAAACTGTATGAAAATGGTAAGATGTCCAAGTATTTAAAGAACATGAAAAAAAATGATATTGTTGAATGGAGAGGCCCATGTGGAAACTTCACTTACATACCAAACAGCTACAGACATGTACTGATGTTGTGTGCAGGTACAGGAATAGCTCCAATGTATCCCATTGCCAAGTCAATAACAGAAAATGATTTAGATGACACATCTGTACACATGTTATTTGCCTGCAGGTGTTTTGAAGATATCCTCCTTCGAAATGAATTGCAGAACTTATCTCTGTATTGGAATTTCACTGCAGAAATCTTCCTTTCACAGTTGGAGTCAACTACAGAGAGCCAGGCCCATTATGGTGAATGTGTCAGGAAAGGAAGGATAGATAAAAGTGTAGTAAATGAGCATCTTGCAGGAAAGACATTGCAGCAGGTTTTTATTTTGATTTGTGGGACAAGATCATTCAGTAAAGATATGATAAACTATGTTAAACAAATGGGTGTACCAGATAATAATATTCATCTGTTTTGAAATAGTGTGTTCATATCATATTTACTTGGCAATTTTTACACCTTCTTTGGCCCAGCATGTCATAAAATTGTTTTACACATCTCTTAAAACATAGTTGAACAGTTTTTAAGTTTGTACTAATATTAAGGTAATGTATTTTGACCTCTTTTATGCAGTTCTATTGTGTACAGAGATCTTACCAAACATTCATTGGATACAGCTGTGTAATGTTAATTCTCTTGTGTCTCCATGTACAAAGGCAATTCAGTACAGTTGTACGAAAATATTTTTGTAAAATATGACTCAGAGAGAGTTGGACCATGTGGCAACTAATAGTATATTACTGAAAAATGCTTTATGCGTAAAAAAACTCTTTCCTATAAAAAGCATCTTTAAGTGGAAGAACAGAACGATATGTTTCTGAGTGATCGTTTTCCATCATTGAAAGTGTAAGTTACTACAGTGGACTTGCTAGTTGTGAGGTTGTCGGGGGGCCACCTTATGACAGGTGTAGGTGTGTCTATACAGGCTTAATAAAACTACCAATAGTGGCTTCTGCGAAAGGGCTAATAAACTTCATGCTTCTGTGTCTGAAATAAATCCACAAATGTAAATAATTCAACAGAATGAAAGTGCCATGATACAACATGAATGAATGACTTACGGTATTTATCATTTGTATCATGACATGCATTATAAACAAAATCTAGAATTGCTGATACATCAGAGATGGAGCACCCTACATCTTGTGCAATTGATGTGTAAAATTTTACCTTCATGCTTATACACACTGGCACATCCAAGCACAAGGATATTATGTACTGGAGACACTACATTTCTTATAATGAAAACACACTCTTGAAAGTATAGGAAACAGGGGATACCTCAACATGCCCATCAGTTATACGTTGTATGAACAGTAAAATTATATTTAACTGGTAACATCAAAACAGGCTGAATCCCAGCTGAAATGTGTCGTACGATCCTTGTACCAGTAGACGACAAACATCGCTGTCACCACAGACGTCTGCTATTGGACATTAATTTGGCCATTTCATATCTCTGTATTCAGTTTTCCTAAAATCCTTTTTACTATACTGATAACATCCTTACTGCTGATATAAAAGTCCATCTACTTTTGTATGTGAATACTGTATTCATTCATCCAGTTTGCTTTTCAAACACTGTTCATATAAGCAACCATCAAAGTACACAGAGGTTGCATGTAACAACTGCTTTAATTCTTACCTGTTCTGGTTTTTTAATGAACTGTCTTAAAGGGGGCAAAATACATTACTGCAGTGATGATTACATGTATCAGTCCAAAGAGTAATTTGCTATTAAATATTACTGGTATATTTTAGAAACCTGCATCTTGTATGAAATAATACATATGTAGCTGTGTCTGCATGTACCTTGCTTCTGGTATTCAGACTGTTGGAAGACTAATTGATATTGAAAAAAAAAAAGTTAATATAACTGACTGGTTGTGTATTAAAGATTTCTGAATATCGTACATGTCCACAGATACCATTACTGTTACGTAGACCACCACTGTGTGGCACTTTAACCAAAGTTCTGTGTCAGGCAAGGGGTACACTTGTAGGGGTGGATCACAAGCTGGTGGTAGCTTGTGAACCATCCCAGGTTGTTGATTGCATGAACAGGATATATTTAATTAATAGTTTTGTAGTAGTATGCTTGAATTTGTCTTCCAGTGTGTGTGCATATGGCAGCATGCCAGTACTGGGAGTAAATGTATGTCAACTGATCACAAATCGCCTGAGTTACATACTGAACTTCATACTCTGCCTCTTACGTTACCAATCAGCAGGCACAGATGGAACATTTAGACTGCATTCATGTTTTAGGTGAAGTTTCGTACCACGCAGTCCATGGCTTTCACGTCCAGGATCAATAGTGCCGAAAGCAGGGGACCAGTGTGATTGAAATTCATTATGATAGACCTCTTCTAAATTTTGTTAAGCCACTTTCATTTAGTTTGATTAATTTTGCCTGTGATTTTGTAAGTACATGTTTGAAGCCTCTTGACAGATTTTTATGAAACCCGAGATTTGGCATTTCTGCTATTATTGTAATACTATGCGCTGCATTATTTTGTGTTAACTGCAGATTGTATGAGTCACTCAGAAGAAGCATGGTACACATAAGTAAAAATATATTTTTTTATGCTGTTCTTTTATAAATTAAAATGTGTTGTGTGGTGGTTAAACTGTTAAAGTCATAAAACATTTGTTGGCATGAGTGAGCAGCACCTGAGATGGCCCTGCAACATAATTTTGAGACATGCATTGGTGTGGAATTGGTCTTTATGAATTGAACAAATAATAGCAAATATAATGATGTTTGGTTCTTCTTAGTGACTTTTGTAAGTGCCTTAATTGAATTTAGTCCTGATTTTATGTAGCCATGTTGAAAATAACATATTTCTGAAAATAAAGAAGGTGTAACATGCACAGTCTCAGGCTCCTGTCAGAGTCCTAGTTGAGCCTTCTCTCTTCTGGGATGTCATGTGTGCTAACCAGCCTTTCCCACATAATATCCAGAATGGTGAAGGCCTGAAGGTTTGACTTACACTTTTCTTCTAAGGGGAAAATTCTTGAATTTCTTACTGTTCTTTCATTTTTCTGAAATTCCAGATCTTGCTTGTTCAGTTGTATTCACTGTTACTGTGTTGTGTGTTCACCTTTTTTTTTCTTTAATTTGGTATGAAACTTCAAATAGAAATGTTCATGAAATATACCACTTTGTAGCTGTGACATTATACAAGTCAATGTGGTATTTATTCTAAATAAGGTTACTGATAGGGTTGTGAGTAGTTTTGCAAAACACATTGAGTGGATGATAATTTACCAGGTCTGTAGTACGTTACATGTACTGACTCACAGTTGTTTTACATTTTGTTCATTGTATAAACTATGATATTACTGCAGTGGTGTATTTATTGTAATGTACTTTGTTATCAAGATGTGAGGATTCTGTAATTAAATAAAATTTTGTACCATAATATTGTGTTCTAACTTGCTTAACGAGGTTAAAATGTAAGTGGAAAGTATGGCAGCAACAAGTGGCATGTTCTTTTATAAGCCCCACTTAAGAAAATGGTGAGACAGTGAGAAGCAAATTTATTCACAAAGCATGCTGTTGTGCGACCTTAGTGTCAGAATGCAGAAGTCTTGGCGTTTGTTGGAGTATATGTTCACGCCTCATCCATATCACAACAAAGATAAATCCTTGTAAAAATGCTGCAAGAAAGACATAAATATTTTCAATCACAATTTAATATTATTCTCGTAATAAATAGGCTCTATATAATTACTGTGTAATGATTTCAGTATTTTTAATTTACTTAACTGGCAGCTGTGATGGCATAGTCTGTGTAGAGACCACAGACTGGATGGTTCAGGGTTCAGAACCTGGTAGGGCTGACCACCCACACCTTTCTAGCATAGGGCTTTTGGATGTGTAGAGCTATACATCTGCCTCCCCTCCGCCTGTTTGGCATGTCTAGGGACAGCCTCTACTCTCTACTTCACTTAATGATTAATATTTTTTTAATGTATCTTGCCAAAATTAAATTAATGCTTTTTTTTAAATCTGAATTACATAAGAAGACTGTCTCTAGATTATGGGGTGTATGACAGGTATGATGGTTTGATTCCCAGCAGGCAAAGACCTTATATCCACCAAAGTATCCCAACCAGCTCCTTGGGCCATCCAGCCTTCTTCCTATTCAGTGGACAGTAGACATGTAAAGTGGCTGACATATGAAGATGACCACTCATAGTGCTGAGGTTGAGAGTGCGTGGACCTGTAACTCCACTACTCTCTATGCCTTCATGGTGTGCGCACAGGCAAACCCTTTTTGACTCTGTCCTTTTAAGATGTTTACCCTCACAAGTTTGAATTTCTTGACCAACTTAAAGGGTCGTACTGCATAACAAACAAAATGTTGGGATTACTATTACTGCAGCAGAAAAGGATTTAAGGGAAATAATCATGGCTTGAAACGAATAAGGAAAAAAAAAAGCATGGACAGTTGATTCTACCTCAAATTTGGCAAGCTGACCTATTCTGATTCACTTCTCGTTTCTATAAAATCAAAATTAGTGGGTACTAAAACGCCACCATGTCTAAATTGCAACAGGGTTCAATGATTAAGCGAAGTACTTTGCCCAGAGCATTGTTCTTTATGACCAAAGTTTCTTACCAAGGATGAACACCTCACACCAGTAAAGCACAGAAGTACCAACATTAATGGCACCAGGGATTTTTGTCATGGTCATTGAATCATCTTTTCTTCTTCTATGGCCTCGTCAATCTTCCTCCAACATTCTCCATTCCTTGCTGCTGCCTTCCAGTTCTGTATCTGAGGCAAATCTATGGCATCCTCCCGTCTTTCCCTAGGGCTTCCCACAGGCCTTCCTCTGAAACATCTTCCCATTACCTTTTTGGGGACACGAGAATTATCTGGCCTTACCATGTGGCCAGCCCACTGTAGCCTTTACTGCTGTAAAAATGTCTGAAGTACCACCTCATAATTTGTAGATATCCTCATTGTATCTATTCACACTACTTTGGCCTGCATAGGCACAAATATTTTCCTGAAGATTTTCCTTTCAATGGAGTCATACTGACATTTTTCTGGGAAATAGTTCATGGATCATTAACATGTACCACACTCGCACAGTTAAGTCTTGTTTACAGCACTGTTCCAACTCTCCAGCTAGTGATGTGAAACTTGATCAGTGGTAACACAGAAAAATAAACTCTATTAGCTGTTTGAAATATGCAAATGACCTTGTGCTACTGGCTTAGGAAGAAACAGTGCTACAGGGCATGATTGATAGACTAACTAAAATTGAAAGATGCAATTGAATGGAAATGAATGTGGAATAAACCAAGGTAATGAGAATCTCAAGGTAACCATCCGAACTACAGATTATGATAGATCAAAAACCAACTGGAGAATATGGAATATTTAAACTGTTTGGGTAATATGATCATAAATGATGCAAAATGTAGTACACATGAAATGAAATCCAGGATTGCCATGGAAAAGCAGCATTCAACAAGAAGGCTCTTTCCAACAGCAAATTTGACTTAAATTTAAGGAAGAAACTAGTGAGCTGCTACAGTTGGAGCATAGTTTTGAAAGATGGTGAAACTTGGACACTTCAGAAAGTAGATCATAATTACCTGGAAAGTTTTGAGATGTGGTAATGGAGAAGATCAGTGGGACTGATAGAGTGAAAAATGAAGAATTACAAAGACTCAGGGTGGAGAGGAATATCTACAAACAATAAAAAGAAATAAGGCTACCTAGACTGGTCACATCTTGTATATGAACTGCCTTCCCAACACATTACTGAAGGAAAGATAGATGGCAGGATTGGAGTGATGGGAAGAAGAGGAAGAAGATGCAAGCAGCTACTGGAAGACCTGAAGGTAAAGAAAGGATACTGGAAATTGAAAGAGGAAGCACTGCATCTTACTTTTCTTCAAGCCTCGCTTCACCTGAAGTGAGTTACCAACTTGTGCCTGAATTTTGACACTATTGTTCTTCATAGTTACTGCCACAAGTTGCACTAGCTTTGTCAGTATTCCACATTCCTGTGTGATTTGTTCAATTTGGCACTATACAGTCATATACTTGCTGGTAATCTACAAATATTTGATATATATATCAAATACATACATCCTTCCCAGCACTTCTCTAATATTTGTTTCACTGTTAACACATAAATGATGCAAGACTTGCCTTTCCAGAATCCTGCTCGGTATTCACCTATCATACCTTCTGCCAATTGTTCAAGCCTTGCTCACATAATGCTTGTAAACACTGCATATGGCACACACGGTAATTCTTGTGTAAATGCTCAGAATAAATACTGGGAGACAATCTCTCAATTCATGCCAAACAAGACACATCATACTGGGATGGAATCCAGTTTGGATCAAGAATTGATGTTTGTAATTGAGAATTACTGTAGTGGAGACTTATACATCTTTTAATCATAGCAACAAACAAATTATATTATCACTCTGTATGCACCGCTCTGGTTCGGGATACATAAAGGGTTGATTAGACATGTAATCTAATCACTAAATGCGCTGGTTCATATAGTTTGTATATTCTTTGAATATGATTAATTAAACTGGTTATATACAAAATTATTAAACTGTATACAATTATAGTGAACTCTTAGAGATGCACTGTTTGTATTGTAAT
>Ga0123357_10006337_pt1 | contig 14412 bp, 10 predicted proteins | sample TergutEmb28metaG_FD_89873 | JGI IMG/M metagenome (GOLD analysis project Ga0123357, IMG submission 89873) | Embiratermes neotenicus P4 segment gut microbial communities from Petit-Saut dam, French Guiana - Emb289 P4 | ecosystem: Host-associated > Arthropoda: Insects > Digestive system > Gut ...
GCTTAGGGTGCAAAGAAAGAGGGGGGTGATTTTTTTAAGAACATATGAATTATTAAAGTAAGAAAAAGATGTTGGTTCTTTTGAGTTAGTTGGTTATTTTTTTTTTTTTTTTTTGGTTCGTAAGTTAGTTAATACAGATATTCCTCGGCATACACAAATTCAAATTAGGCAATTTCTGACTTAACAAGATTTTTAAAAATTGAAATATATATATATTTGAAACGCGTGCCTATTTTTCCTTACAATACAAAAAAACGAATATGGCGGACGAATACTGCTGTGCCAGAACAGAGGCGGCGGGGTGGTCATGTTGTGGCCGATCAAGTTCCAGTGTGCTGGGCTTTGGTTTCAACTGGACTCCATTCTATATACATATATAAAGGTAAAGGTAAAGATCGCACCTTGACATACCTATACACGCACAGACGAGAGATATAGCTCCAATCCACTCGCAACCTTGGCGTTAGAAGCAGGCGGGCGGTCACCACCACCATCCGGCCGCTTTTTCCCCAGAGAATACCCATTAGCCATTTACAGGAGGTTGGGAGAGCCTCGGGTCCTTCTGGATGGGCATGGAATATCTCGCCGCCCCCCAGTGGGATTCGATCCCCGGACCGGCCGGCTCGTAATAAGTCGTTACACCGACTATGTTACCCCAGTCGCCCATTTACGTATGTAGTTCGCAGTACGTATACTGAACTCCAACTGGGGCAATTTTGGACTCGCGCCAGACCTTCCGGCATGTAACTGTTGATTAAGTCGGGGAGTGTCGGAATGTATTACACTATTCCAGTCCAGTGACCAGTATTCCTCAAAAGACCGAAATAGACCCCTTCACCTCGGTCTTTACAGATTTATCATAAAGAACTGTTCACATTGCTGAAAGCAAGAGAACAATGGACATCAGTTTTCATACCCCACGAACTTGTAGTTCAGAATTTTGGTGTTAACTGTAAACTCCAGGCCTGCAAATTGTTGACACGTTACAGACTCTGTTTTTAGTACGTATTTCAACTCCTGAGCTCTTAAGTATTGCAATATTAACAACAACGTAGGAGTCCCCTGTAGCTAATAAATTTTTTAAGAAACGGTTGAGAAGAGAAATGACGGAGCAAGCGGAATAGCGTGTACCAGAAACAAACGCCACACGACCTCTTCCTACCGTACCCTCTAATCTACGAGGGGGTGCTGATAAGTCCTTAGCCCGACCTATTTCCCGATGTCGTAGGACGGAATCGATAGCGTCGTTGGAAAGAGGGGTCTGTTCATGTACCGAATTGCAAGTCTTTTATTGTTACATAGGCTGAACGGAAGCATGTCAGGCGACGCGCGCGATTTCAACAACATGGAAACGCGAGCTGTCATCAAGTTTTTTCCTGCAAGGCAAGCCGCCGAAGGAAATTCACGCCATTCTGAATGAAACATTAGGGGAATATGCACCATCGTATGCCACCGTCAAAAACTGGGTGGCCCAGTTTAAACGTGGTGATTTTTCCACCTGTGATGCGTCTCGTCCTGGATGACCCAAAACAGTGACCACCCCGGGGATTATCGATCAAATTCACGAGCTAATCTTGGAAGACCGCCGGATTTCGGCTAAATCAATAGCTGAGCAATTGGGCATCTCGCGTGAGCGGGTTGGGTCCATCATTCATGAAGATTTGGACATGCGGAATCTTTCCGCAAAGTGGGTCCCGAAATGCCAGAACGCGAATCAAAAACGTCAACGGTGCCAGTAGTCTGAGAAACTTTTGGAATTTTTTCGGCGCGATCCAAATGATTTCCTGTCGCGACTGGTGACCATGGACGAAACCTGGTTATATTATTATGATCCGGAGACAAAGCAACAATCAATGGAATGGCGGCATAGCGGCTCACCCTGCCCCAAAAAATTCCAAGTGCAAAAATCCGCTGGAAAAGTTCTCGTCTCAATTTTTTGGGATCAAGAAGGCATATTCTTTATTGATTATCTTCCAAAGGGTCAAACTATCAACGCCGAGTATTACTCAATTCTGCTGGTGCAAATGAAGGATATCTTGAAGAAAAACGCCGCGGCAAAGTCACCAAAGGGTTCTTGTTCTTTTACGACCATGCCCTGGATCACCGAGCACTTGCAACCCAGAAGAAACTGGCCTACCTGGACTTCCAGTGTCTTGATCAACCACCCTATTCTCCGAATCTGGCCCAATCGGACTACCGCCTGTTCCCTGGATTGAAAAAAAAAAAACAATTGAAATGTCGGCATTTTTCGTCCGACGCGGAGGTAATTGCTGCCGCGGAGAACTGGTTGGACGGACAACCTTCTGAATTTTTGTTGAGTGGCTTGCAAAAGTTAGAGCAACGGGCTAAGAAGTGTATTGAGCTTCTTGGGGAGTATGTTGAATAAATCCCGAGTTTGATCGCTGTAGCATGTTTCCTTCCTGGTCGGGCTAAGGACTTATCAGTACACCCTCGTATACCATAAATTAGGAGAGTATATGTGACGTTGCTGTGCACGTCATTAAGGCATACGAAGAAGTGGAGGTATAACTCCTCTCATTCTTAATATCCACTCTACATGGCGGTCAATGGTCATTTTCACGACCCGGGTGCTTTGTCCCCGGTAATTATCACCTGTACCCATTAAGTAGCAGGCTGGGTGGGTCCCAGAGTTGGTTCGGATGATTCGCAGAAGAGAATAAGCTCTTCCTCCTACAGGAAATCGGAATACGATTCCTCGGTGGCCCGAACATAACCGATTACTCTGTACCAGAGATTCGGAGAATATCCTTCTAGAAAGGCACCGGACTTACCGATTGCATTAGTACTTATCCTTAGAAAAGTCACACTCTGAAGCCGTTTCCGATAAAAGTAATAAGTGTATTGTGCAAAACCGCGCAAGGTGCCTGAAGGAGACTTTGGTGACATGTATTCGGGGGATAGCCAGCTTGAATCTCGACCGTGGCACCGAATATCCTGACTGGAGAATGCCCTGGGTTTCTTCTCATCCTTTCCAGGTAACAGTTTGCTTTCTAATCCATTATTTATCATCAAAATATTGGATGTTGTACTGCCTAACTTGACCAAATGACAGTGACGTTAATTAAACCATAAATTAACTGAAGAGTGCGCCGATCCACTTTCGCTCATACCCTTTCATTCTTCCGTCCATCTATTCACACTCAAAATTCCTAAGTTTACCCACTCTCCACCTAATCACCCGTCAAACCATACAGTCATTCACTCATCGATTATACAGGACTCACATTCGGCGCGTTCGCAAAATTGCGAAAAGAGACTATTATCTTCGTTATGTGGGTCCGTCCGTTCGCATGGAACAACTCGGCTCCCACTGGATGGATTTTCATTAAATTTGATATTTGAGTATTTTTCGAAAATCTGTCGAGAATATTCCAGTTTCATCAACATCTGATAAGAATAACGGGTACTTTCGATGAAAACCAATATACATTTATGATCTGTCGCTCTGTTCTTCTTAAAATGAGACACCCTTCAGACATAAGATATAGAGAAAATCAAACCATATATTTTATGCTCAATAATTTTCTTTTTCTTAAAATCGTGCCTTTATGAGACAATGTGGAAATATGTGGTACACCCAGACAGGTTACAGATGGCAATATAATACGGTGCATGCGCTTTGCATGCTGGATAACTAAGACTACAGAAGCACACTCAGAATATATAATCATTATTGTTTTTCCAACAGCAACATTGGCTACGCGAACGCGCCTCAATGTTACGTTATACGTACACTGCTTGTCTCGTTCACGATTCTATGAATAATACCTGAGTTTTCCTGACAGTAGATAGTATAGCTAACAATATCTATCCCCAGAACAGTTTACTGACACAGCTCTATTTTTGATTATCCGTTTACATGGTATTAATCTCGTGGCATCAATCGACGTGTGCAGTATTAGATTTGACGTATATGTAAACTTTCAGATGGAAGTGTGCTATGTGTGTGATGCTGTTCGCAGTAACGCTTTCAGTCGCTACTAACGGCAACACTGCCATAGCGCACAACCACATTACGTGAAGCAGTTACAGGCATCCTTGCAGTTGTGCAATGATGAGCTATAACCCATACCAAAGCAAAAGTATCGAAGTAGGATTAGAGGTGACACTTCGAAGGGGGAAGACATTTTTTACGCTTATCCTCCTTTCGTTAAAGACGTGCCAAAACAAAGTGATAGTTCCGTTATTCTGCAGGTGTGACTACCGGAACAGAATGTAGGCTGTACTACGTATAGAGCTTGTAATGCTGAGCGTTAATCGTGAAGGTCCACTTTTCAAAATTTCTGGGGCGTACTAGATTTACGTTACAAATTCTCCCGCGTAATTTAATTTAACACCGCGTTTTATTTACAATAATTTAAATCGTATTTGGATATTTCTCTTTAAAAATATATACCTTATATGAAAAGTTATTTAAAGAATTAATCACATTAGCTTAGTAAAGCAAAAAATTGTATAGTTACTTGGAGTACGGTTTTAGAGATTTCCAGTATATAAAAATGCCCTGTAACCCACAAAGGTAACGTTTTCCCTGTCCACACCATGAAGGCATGTAGGGAGAGTACAGGAATGGTTCCACTCATTTTTAACAGCGGCATTAGTTGGAGGTGAGAGGTCAAATTCACGCTCCGACCGCTTTACCCCCGAGAAAGACCGGCGGTACTCATTAAATAGGAAGTTGTGTGGCCCTCAGAGCCAGTCTGGACGTTTTGGAGAAGAGAAAACTCTCTTGTCCCTGCCAGCAATCTAAGCCCGCATCTTCCAGCCCGTAGCCTAGTCGTTATACGGACTACGTGCTCTAGCTTCGTAATTCATAAATTTATTTTAAAAAAATAACAGAAAATCAGTTGGGACCAACAAATCTTGAGGTAAAGTTAGCAAAATTAAAGGTGCTAAAACAAATGTCTTCCCACTTTCGCCGTATTGATATATGCATCAGATATTGCATGTGGGTAGTTACCGACGTCTTTGGGACAGTAAAAATAATTATTGGTACCGTTGATGTTGGATTATTATCAAATAGAGGAATGTTCTTAAATATCGAGTTGCTGGAAAAGGTACACTCTTTACCAATTTGGCAATTTGAAGGTAATAGGAGACTTGGGTTTTCTTTATTGATCAAATTCTACCACTTGTATTTGCTGGTTTTTACTTTTGACTCTCTCGGTGTAAAGTAAGTTTCTTGAAATCGCAAATAGACCTCTACAATGCTTTAACTTCTCCACATATAGCATCACGGGCAGCAAATGTTTTGGTTAAAAAAATCGATCCACTGCCTCCTATGGAAGTCTCATTTCAGTGGGTTTAAGATAAGATCTGCTGTCTCTAAAGACCCTTGCCTCAAAATTAATTATTTTTTGGAGAATGTGAGCTGTGAGGAGCAGTTTCTTCATCCTGAACCCATGGTACTTTACCTGGCCGTGCACTGGTTCCTCCAAACCAGACGTGTACAAATTTATCTCTTGCTTACTTGTACGGACAGTAAGAATGTTTATCTTCTTTACCAGCAAGGTTCACAAGCAGCCTTAATTCACCTTCGCGTTAACTAAAGGATTTCTTGTGTAGTTTCCAATTTAGTCACTCGGCTATTCCAAAAGGTAATATCTCTGTTCTAACTAGGAAGACGCAAATTTTTGCAAGTTGTTAAGATCCCGCTGGCTTTCCTTCTGTTTCAGCCCTCTCTAATGGAATCTGTAAGAATTATTAAGAGGCTCTCTTACGCAACTGCTGTGTTATTACAGATTTTATTCTTAGGCGCAATTTTGTTGGACAAACAGAAAAAATCTGACCACATACAACTCCAACGACTTTACCGCCTCTTCAAAACGTAAAGGCAAAAAACGTTGTGTAGAAATATAAATATTCAATACAAAATTCTACAACCACATATGTCGCTAAATTACTTTATCTGACAACTCGCATCCATGTTTGGCATGACGGCAGGCAGAGCAGGGTTCGCCGATATTCCAATTTGCAGTCAGCGTCCAAGGATTTGAATTCAACATACTACAGTTAATATTGGGTTTTTACTTACCATATTTGATCGCGCTGCTAGAACACGATAGTTTAATGTATTATTTTTCACGAATGTGTTGGAATATTTATCATACTCGTGCGTCACATCTAACATTATTCATTTCATGTCGCAATTCGGCTGGGTCCTGTCAGTTAAGCTAGAAGCCGGGAAGTGACTAGCGACTGTTGTCAAATAAAATAATGTCCTTATATACTCGTATGATGTTGATGTAGAAGATAATGAACAAAAAGGGGTTGATGGTTAATATGTCCGTAAGGGAAGTGCAGTACGTGCCCAGGACCTCCTGATGTCATTCAGTTGGTGCCGAAGTCTCAGGGCAATCCTACATTTGGCATGCACTGTATTATGAATGAATAAGACAGGTGTGTCAAACCAAAAGCGAAAAACGCACAGAATCATTGTTTTTACAACTCGCTATTACTGGGAAATTTAAATGGCCGACAGAGATTAGAACGTAGCCAAAATTTTGATTTGGGGATCCTTGGGTTGAAAGATGTAGATGCATAATGTAGAATATAATCAAAGTGGTTCTCCTATAAGTTGGTTGTATAGATATAAAATGATTGGAGTTAGTTCAACATAGACCTATGCAAACTGCTTTGATCACAACAGACAGTTGTCGGGTTGAAGACTAATAAGGAAATTTAAATAAATATTTCTGGTCAATGATCATCATCAAGCAAGAAAGTCTGTGAGGCAGTAGTGTAGTCAGACGGTTAATGTCAAGTTAAATAAGATTTTTCCACTCAGTATTTCAATCAGCTATTTCATTACGTAGTTCAACGCTTAGAAGTTTAATGTGAAGAACAATACAGTCAAGTAGTTTGGTTATTTAGTTGTTAAGTCATATAATCTGTCAAACTAACTAACTAAATACATGGAGCAGAGTCCTTCCTGAGAAACTAACAGGTCATCAGCTAGTCAAGAATATCCTCACCTTTTATGGAACCCGAAGGTTCATTACGGCATTCACAAGCGCCCACCACCACCACCACCTGACCTCAGCCAGATCAATTCAGTCCACGACTCCCCAACCCAATTCTTGAAAATCCATTTTAATATTATCCTCTCATCTACGCTTACGTCTTTCAAGTGATGCCTTTCTTTTAGGTCTCCCCAGCAAACCCCTGTATGCACCTCTCCTTTTTCCAATACATGCCATAGGCCAGTTATTATTTAATTTGTCACATTCTTAGGCACACAAAAAACACTTCTGTGTCTTGAACATTTCCTCAGACAATTACTCAGCCAGCCAGTCAGTCAGACCCATAAGTCATGTAATCTCTTTGTGAATTTCTTCCTCAGTTTTCTAAAACTTACTTGTGTAATAATCATCGCATACTTTCTGTAGAATACAGCAAGACAGGCAATATACGTATAACGTAATACAGAGGCGCGTTCGCGTAACCACTGTTGCCGTTTGAAAGCAATAGGGATTGCATATTATGTGAGTGTCTCCAGCCTTATTTATGCAAAGTACAGAGGCCGTACTATATTGTAATCTGAAGCCTGTCTGGCTCTACAATATTTTTCCACATTATCCCATAGACGGTACTGTTATAGGGAAAAGTATCTGAACATAAAATGCGTGTTTCGATTTTCTCTACAGCTTCGTCTCAAACATTTCTCATTCTAAGAAGAATTCAGCGAGATACTATCATAAATGTACATTAAATGTACAAAGGTCTTCATATAAAGCACCAGTTTTTCTCGTCAGATTTTAGTCGAACTTGAAATTTCTCAGCAATTTTTCAAAAGATTTCCAAAATATATAAAATTTCATGAAAATCCTTCCAGTGGAAGCCGAGTTTTTCCATGCGTATGGACAGACGGACAAACATGACGAAGCTAATAGTCGATTTTCAAAATATGGCCAACGCGCTTAAAAATGTTGGTCTGGAAGTTTGATGAGATTTATTACTCCAGTATACTGCATTCTGTACCTCCCCGAGCAGGAAAACACCTACGACATGAAAGTAATTGAAGCACAACGCATTTTCTGTCTTATGCTTCAACGATTCAGAGGAATTTCCATCAAGAGTGTATTGGTCTACTTGAACACGCCACAGGCAGTTTAGCTCTGGTTCTCCCACTGACCATTTTGCATTTGTGTGCAGAAAAAAATGCATTGACAGACACTCTTTTATTTATTTCCTGTTCCGTGTCGTCGTAGACGGTAAATGACAGAGTAATAAGAGCTTTTTTTTTTTTTTGCCCATCCCACTGGCCTTGCGTTCTTAAGCGTGGGTTTACGGCCGTTAGCTTCCCGGAAATGCAGGTTCGAATCCCTCCTACGGCACGGAAGTCTGTCTCCTGTGAGTGCTGTGTGTTGTCAGGTACAGGTCTCCGCGATGGGCTGATCACTCGTCCAGAGAAGTCCTACCAAATGTGGTGGTGTGTCTGAGCGTGATCGTGAAGCCTCCACAATTAGGAGTCCCTGGCCCACAAGGGTTGTCGATGCATGGGGAAAAAAGGGTTTCTTTATACTGTGTATCCTTAAGCAAGTATTTCAAGGTCACCCAAGCAGGCACAGAGGGGAGGTGGCGGTATAGCTCCAAACCATTCAAAACTCGGCGTTAGTTGGTGTGGGCGGTCATTGCCACGACCCTGGCCGCTTCATCCCCGGGAAAGACCCCGTAGCCATTGTACAGGGGGCTGGGTGGGCCTCGGGGTGGCATGGACACCCAGAAAAAATCTCGCCTCCCGCTAGGATTCGATCTTCAGACCGTCCAACCCATAGCGAATCGCTATGCCGACTGAGCTATCCCGGCCGCCGTGTGTGTGTGTGTGTGTGTGTGTGTGTGTGTGTGTGTTTGTGTGTGTGTGTGTGTGTGTGTTTGTGTTTGTGTTTGTGTGTGTGTGTGTGTGTGTGTGTGTGTGTGTGTGTGTGTGTGTGTGTGTGAGTATACAACTTAACAGCATTGTTCATGTTTGTCTTACCATTTTACATTGTGAAATTTTGCTTTAAGCTATTCTTAATTTAAAAGTAAAGATAAAATTTTTCTCTTGTATGCCAAGAAAGCATGTAGGGAATGGAAGTATAACTCTACTGAGAGGTAAACAAATCCCGGGCGCCAGGTCGCCGTGGCGACTAACTTTTTTACCGTGGCGCCTAATATCTGTGGGTCCTCAGTATGGAACTTTCTTCATGTCAGTCTTCAGGGGCCTAGAATTTTGAGGTAGCTTATAGGTTTTTTTTAAATTTGTGGATCCTTGACTCCAGCAAATCTTAACCTCAGCACTAGACAGAGGAAAGTGTTAAGTTTCAGGCCTCGGCCGCTTTAATCCCTTGGCATTAACCGCCGGAGCCTGTTGAATAGAAGGCTGGCTGAAGTGTCACACTAAGGGGCAGAGCAGCTGGGCAGCTACCCGGGGCACCAGCCTATGACGGGTTCTTAGATGTCACTGCAATAATCGGAAATATGTTGCTAGTAAACTTGGGTTTCGACATGTGAAAGAATTTCCCCGTAAATTATCTGCAATTTGGGCATACGTCTTTAAAAGTGCTCGGTAGGCCTGGCCTAGGCCGAAAAAGTTTAAAGAATATCGGCTCAAAGGGGCACAGAATTATTGGCCTGGCCGGGGCGCTACAGGCCTCGGTGCACTGTATGGTCATCAGTGCATTTACGGGAACTGTAAATTTAAAACCCTTTCGTCCCGGGCAATGGTCAGTAGCGTCATTGAAAGGTTAACATTTTCTGCCATCCTTCGGACCTCTCCTCCCATTCACAAAATTTCTTCCAACTTTGTTGTAATGAACTGTACCTCAGTCATGAAATTCACTATAGTTTTTACCTCCTTTGACAATAAAAATAAGCTCACACATAGTTGTTGCTTTTTGCTGCAGCAATGTTAAACATGAAATTTCTGAGATATTCACAGCAGTATAGCTGAGGATTCTCTTCTTCTGGGATGTGATGTTGCATTGCTGGGTAAGTGGATCCCGACCTGAAGGAGCTCCATGAACCATTTACCCAGTGATGCAGCATCACATCCCAATGAAATCCTCAAAAGTCAATACGTCACTATTCAAAACTATTAATACAAAAGAAGCACAGTATTTATAACAAAGAGGCGCCTTCGCTTAGCTATTTCTGCCAATTGAAAGCAGCAAACATTGCATATTCTGAATGTGTCTGTACAGCATATAATACACATGTGTCACACTGCATTGTCATCTGTGGTCTGTCTGTTTCTACTACACCTTTCCACATTATCTCATAAAGGACATGATTTTCGGGGAAAAAAGTTACTAAACACAAAATGTGTTTTGATCTTCTCTACAACTGTCGTTCAAAACATTTCTCATTCTAAGAAGAACTTAGATATTATCATAAATGTACATGGGTCTTCATACAAAGTACCTGTTATTCTTGTCAGACATTAAAGAAGCTTGAATTATCTTGGCAGATTTTCGAAAAATATTCAAATTTAAATTTTCATGAATATCCTGCAGTGGGAACCAAGTTGTACCATGCAGATGGACAAACAGACAGACATAACAAAACTAATATTTGCTTTTCAAATTTTGTGAATGTGCCTAAAAACAGACAATCTGTACATGATGAATAGTCATGACCTTTTATTGACAACTGCCATATCTTTCAGTATTTTTAATGTCACATTTGTTCTACACCAAAATTAAAATTTAATTTCCTTTTTTTTCCCCCTCATAAATATTCTGTGGAGAAAAGAATTAAAATGCCTATTGGCTAAAGTAGTGGTGGAATATGTGTGCTGTGGCTAACATCTTCAATTCTGTTTGTAGGTGTTCCATGTGTGTGCTTTCACAGATGACGGACTCATCATGAAAAGTTTTCTGTGTCCAGAATCGACACTGTTTGACCAGACGATTCTGAAATGTAACTGGTGGTTCTATGTGGACTGCAAGGCCTCCAAGAAACTTTATGACAGTAATATACCCATCTCAAAGAGTTACCAACTTATGAAGGCTCTGGCATTCTTCTCATCCTACAACAAGAGCTAACGTCACAGTCAGCAAAGATAAATGTAATTGCTCAATGAACTGTGTTACACTTAACTGCATCAAGGTACAGGCCACATGTAGCTGCATGGTTGTTTCATAAACACTGAATAACACAAAACCAACAACTGTGGCCAACAAAGCAGGAAATGTTAGAAGTTGGTATTTTGCATGACTGTGCCATCTATTAATATAACCAGTTTCCTCAGATGTAAGTCCTTTGTCTTCCTCTAAATGTCTAAAAGAACTTACTGGATATTATACCCATACACATTTGAACTGACATGCAACAATATGAGTGAACTATTTATAGTTACTTCACATCAATATTTATTTGTTGTATTTAGACACTATTTAGTAAGTTTGGTACAGTTAATGTATGGCATATGGAACCTTTTTCTAGTTTTACACTTTAAATTTTGAATTACTATTGTATTCAGGAAAACAAAAAGTATTAGCCAGACTGGACCACAGGAAGCCTGCACGTTACAGAATCATCCTTGTGGGCTAAATGTGGACTCTGGCAGGGAAAGGGTGAACATGAGAACTTGGCAGTACATCCAATTAACTCAAAAACGAAGCATAATTACATAAACCAGCATAAACAAGTCAAGAAAATGCCATCTCTTTTCAGTGTCTTTCTGGTGTATTTCTGCAGTTTTAGGAATTCCTTACACTTAGATCAGCAAAGTGCCACATCAGACACAAAGCCCCCAACTGAAAGACAGGAGTGTTATACTGTACTGTCTGGTCAGGGCTATTGCACATTTTAAGGGGAAGTGGGAGATGAGCAGTGATAAATGAAAACATGATGGGAAAAGTTGAAAATTGGTAAAATGGTTTGTTCCTCTCCATCCACCATGAATCTCACATAAAAGTACTTAGTACTGAACATAAGAGAAGCCAGCATGTAACCACCTGTGCTACTGTATGGCCATCTGCAGTTTCACAGGGAAGAAAAATTTTATGACATTTGAAGTTCTCAAAGCAGTGTTTCTGAGAATTCCAGTCTCCTGGGATGTGGTACTGTGTAGTCAGGTGAGTGGTTTCCAACATTTTGAAGGAACATAGTGCCTTCATCTTCAAGTGTCAAGCAGTCACCCCAGCACCACAGCAGCACATGTCAAAATATGTGAATCTTCAAAAACAAACTACATATACTGCCTTCTAAATGTTTATCCCTTGCTCACCCAAGTTACCACCTTTTCATAGACTCCCTATGTCACACCACGCATTTCACAGGGAAACAGTCAAAGTACAGTCCTAGTATATTCCTTCAAGATGCTTGAAAACTAGATGGTTCTGTGTGCCACAGCATGGGTAAGGCTGCAAGCTTCTGTGTTAGAAATCATTGGTACAACTTCGGTTGGTTTATAATCCTCATAGTTATAAGTTTCAGAGGTCTAATGAAAAACTGAATACTCTGAGCAGGGTACTGACACTTATCAATATATGAAATATTTAACATGGAGCCAGGAGTATATAAAATATCAGTGACTAGTTACTGACACAACAACAACAACAACTACTACTACTACATTTTGGCAGTCATTCACAGATAAACCCATGCCAATTTAAATTAATATTCAATGTGTTTCCAAAACTTCTGTTTGGCCACTGATCCTTTTGTCCCTTCTTCCATACTCTTTTCCTTCATAACTTTCTTCCTCACTGCATTTATTCTTTTCCATACCTTCTTTCCTACTATCTTCCTCTGTTTATTTCACCACTATTTGTTTATATGTACTTCCCCTGTTCCTTTCTACCATTTCTCCATTGCCGTTTTCCCTTTCCTTTCACTCCATTTTATTTTTCTTCTTCTGATTCTCTCCTAAACTTCTCTCAGTTTCTTAACTTCCTCCCTTTCACTCTCACATGCAACTCCTTTGTTTTTATTCCCAACCTAACTTCTGAACACTTTAGATTTCAGAGCTGAGGCTTCATGTCAAATATTAGTTGCTGTAAGGTACTGAAAGATATTTTTTATCAAAACATTCTTGAAGATGGTCAATGTATACATGTTTAAAATGGCATAAATGTGCTAAGTTTGTGAACAGTTGTGTTATAGTTTCTTGGTTGTTTCTATTTTTTTCTTCTTCTTCTTTTTTACTTTGTTAAACTTTAATGACAATTTCAAGATGGTCAATAATCTTAAATGCACACCAACTTCCAGGGCCCAGCAAAATCCACCAGAATGAGGATCTCATTTATGAACAATGACAGCATATTCAATCACTAATCATGAAAGGAATGCATATGCTAATATTCCAAAAAGTGAACATTTTCCTTTCCCAAGCAAAAGATTACCAAGAAACTGGTATTGCCACACAATTTGTCATAAGTTGTGACAATTCAACTGTTGTAACACAGATAAAATTACAGTATTTCACTGGGTGATATTTGCCTGTTTGCTTGGATCATACAAAATGTGTGGGTGTGAGAGACAGAGATACTCTAATACTGCAAATGTGCGTATCTTGCCAGAACATTGAGGACAATAATTATAACACTACCCATGTCTTGATGTAATACATGGACATTTGTGCACTAAAATGTATGCCTTTAACTGTAATATTCCAGAAGCCAGCAAAACACAATAGAGTATATTTACCCAAAAATAAGATTAGAATGTTTCCTTAATTTGTCATCTGAAGAATGAGGAATCATCTCACAACTGCACACAAAGTTAAACGTATATATGTTTATGCGTACACGTATATGTGTTTTCCTGAAACCTGGCAACTGTGAAGTATGGTTGTCTAATACATAGGACCATCTTATATTTCCATAAATAAGGTAGTTTCATTTTCCCTCACAACATTACTTCCTGCACAGCTAGTGTCCCTTTTTATGTGTCCTGTGCAATCAGAACACACCCTAGATATATAACATGTAACTACATTATGTATGTCTATAAGTTTCTTCTCCAAACCACTATGTACATTTTAAAAAATAATGACACTATATATATATATGGGTTTCACTGTGATTGTTTTAGATTTTCCAATGTCATATTGCCCATGATGTTTATTTATTGTACACATATCCATTGTTTTAAAGAAAATTAGAAAAATAATACTGCACTGCATAGTCATAACTTTAATCATTGACAAACTTCATAAATAGAAAAGATATTACGGTACTTAGAGACATGTGTATTTATTTTTTAGGTGAGTTTTATTAAATGAATACCTCATGGAATTTGGTGACAGATATTTATATACAGCGTGATTCAGGAGGAATCTGCACTACTTTGGGATATGATAGTATGAGTGATTCTAAGCAAAAAAGTTCATACGAACATGGGTCCGATTTTGAACGGTTACGGAGTTATGGGCATTTTTAATTCCCGTACACGCCCTCATGTGAA
>Ga0123357_10006338_pt1 | contig 14411 bp, 6 predicted proteins | sample TergutEmb28metaG_FD_89873 | JGI IMG/M metagenome (GOLD analysis project Ga0123357, IMG submission 89873) | Embiratermes neotenicus P4 segment gut microbial communities from Petit-Saut dam, French Guiana - Emb289 P4 | ecosystem: Host-associated > Arthropoda: Insects > Digestive system > Gut ...
CAAAACCGTCTTCCTGGAAGAATCCGTCCGCGTCCCGCTGATCATCAGTTACCCCGGCGTGATTCCCGCCGGCAAAACAATCGACGCCCCCGTTTCCACCATCGACATTTTCCCGACGATACTGGAACTGACCGGCCAGCAACCCGTGCCGCGCGACGGCTACTCGCTGATGCCCCTGATACGCGGAGAAAAACCGAAGTATGATTTCGCGGTCTCGGAATGGAACACGAAGAAAAAAGGCTCCATCGCGAACATCATGATACGCGACAAAGACTGGAAACTTTTCATGGCGTATGACGATGGCGAAGGCAACACCGACGCCCTCTTCGACTTGAAAAACGACCCCTATGAGATGAACAACCTCCTTGGCGCGAACCCCGACAAAAAGAAATACAAGGACATCGTGACGAAACTCCAAACCGAGTTGTCCGGCTACCTGACGGACATCGCCCACCCCTACGCGAAAGCGGTGGCGCAACGCGACCTCTTCCAATCGACGGATTCAACGCAATCGCAAACCGCTTCGTCGCGGGGCAAAAAAGGCAAAAAGAAATAGGGGTGTTGGAGTATAAGGGCATAAAGAAACGCCTGTTTTTAGCGTGAAGCGCCTGGGAGCGCGGCCAGCCTTGGCCGCGAAACGAACGCATCGAATTGCGCGCATGATTTTCGCGGCCAAGGCTGGCCGCGCTCCCAGCGAAAAGCCACGCGCTCCCAGGGAGCCGCGTTCAATCCGCCTCTTTCTTTTTCTTCTTTTTGCTCAGCTTGCCCGGGTCGATTTTGATTTGGCGGCCAAGGCGGTTGTTGAGCAGCGAGATGGCCTGCCCGTCACCAAGGCGTCCGCGGAGCGCGTCGAAGAGCGCCGTGTCATTGCCGAGTTCTTTCGCGTATCTTTCGAAGCGTTTGTTTTGCGTGGCGAAGGCGCGCTCAGTCACTTCCTCCGGATCAACTTGCGAGTAGAGGATGTCGCGCAGTTCTTTTATTTTCGCTTGAATCGCGGGCGATTTGTCGGCGAAGAGGTTTTTGCGCTCGCCGGGGTCCTCGGCGATGTTGAAGAGCAGGCCTTCGGGATAATAGGTGAAGTGAATGTATTTCCAGTCGCCTTTGCGTATCATGAACGAGCCGGTGCTGTTGCCTTCGGAATGGCTTTCCGAATACGCCCAGCCGGGGTGGTCGCCGGGCTGGCCGTTGGCGAGCGGCATGAGCGTGTGGCCGCGCAATTTCGCGTGCGCTTTCGCGCCGCCCGCGTCGAGGAAGGTGCGGATCAGGTCGGCGTGCATGACGGGCGTGTCCACGCGCGCGCCTTTGGGCAGGCCGGGGCCGGCCATCACCAGCGGCACGCGGTCGGCGCAATCGTAGAGGTTGTTTTTCAACCAGAGTCCGTGGCGGCCAAGCGATTCGCCGTGGTCGGACGAGTAAACGAATATCGTGTTCTCAAGCTGGCCGGTTTCCTCGAGCGCTTTCCAGATTGCGCCGGCGTAGTCGTCGACTTCGGAAATCATCGCGTAGTAGGCGGCGATGGCGGAGCGGACGCGTTTCTCGGGCACGGGCAGCGAGAGGTTTTTGAAATTGCGCAACGCCATGAAAACGGGGTGGACGTTTTCCAGTTCCTCAAGCGTCGCCTCCGGCGGCATGTCGAGGGTTTTCATGTATTCGTCGTAGTATTTCTGGAGTCCCTTGAACGCGGGGTGGGGCATGTGGACGCCGCAATACGCGACCCAGGGTTGCGCGGCGCCTTTTTGTTTGCGGATGAACTCGATGGTCGCGTCGGCGAGGTTGCCGTCGGGGTGGCGGGTCGTGCGCGACGAGCCTTGGACAATGGCGCGTTCCTCGGTGCGGAAGCACAGGGGCCTGCGGAAAAAGCCGGTGATGTCGGGGTTGGAGCAGTGGTCGTTTTTGAGGTTGGGCGCCTCGTCGAAGCCGAGGTCGAAGTCGTCGTTGGCGTCCATTTTTCCGGTGCCGAAAGTTTTGTAGCCGGCGGCTTGCATGGCGACGGGCCAGGCGGGGATGCTGCCGTCCCACGCGGTCGTGTTGCAGAACGAATTGACGTCCGAGCCGTAGACGCCGGCGATCATGCCCGAGCGCGAGGGGCAGCAGACGGGGTTGCCGCAGTAGGTGTTGTTGAACACGACGCCTTGTTGCGCGATGCGGTCGAGGTTGGGGGTCTTCACGATTTTGTGTCCCATGAAGCCGCAGTAGTTAAAGGAGTGCTGGTCGGAGAGCAGGTAAACGATGTTGGGCTTGCGCGCCGTCGCGCCGCCCGCGCCGGTGGCGGCGCTCTTGACGGCGGTGACGGCGGACGCGGCGCGCGATTTGAGACCGGCGAAGGCGAGGGCGATGCCGCCCAGCCCGAAGGCCATGTTGGCGCCAAATTCGCGACGCGACATCGGCGTCGTGGAAACAGGAGCGGGTGCGGTGGTATTTTGTTCGGGAGTTTTCATGGGAAGGGAATGGGACGGTGGAGAAGAGTTGGAGAGTTGGAGAGTTTGAATTGCAAACGAAGCTGGAAACAAGGACGGCGTCCGCAAGGACGCAACACCGTAAAGACGCCCGCTTTCGAAAAGGCGTTACCCAAAAACCGTGCTCGGCGCGGTCAGTCTTCCGTGTCGTCGGGGCGGTCGCCGTCGTCGGGGGGATTGGGGCCTTTTTCAGGGGGGACGCCGTTGTAGATTTTTTGGAGGTTGATTTGCAGTTTCTGGCCGTTTTTGGTGACGAAATTCGTGAACCAGTCTTTGTCTTTGTCGGTCATGTTCGTGGCGCCGGCGTGCGTGGCGAGGAATTTTTCGAAGCGTTCGCGGGCGGCTTTCGCGGCGGGGTCGGTGAAATCGGTGATGTGTTTGTAGCCGATGCCGCTGCGCAGGTCGGCGCAGTAGTAGAGGTCGCCGAAGGCGCCGTCTTTGTTGCCTTCGAGCACCCAGTGGGCGTCGCGGATGATGCGGTATTGGCCGTAGTAGCTGACGGCAAACTCGCGGGTTTTGTTGGTTTTGCCGGTGAGGAGCGGCATGAGGCTGATGCCGTCGAGGTCGGCGGCGTTGCGCGGGTGGATGCCGGCGTAGTCGAGGAGCGTGGCGGTGATGTCGGGGATGTCGACCATCGCGCCGCTGACTTTGCCCTGCTGCACGAGGCCGGGGAGGTTGATGATGCAGGGGGTGCGGGGGCCCCATTCGGTGACGGTGAGTTTGCCGCGGAGTTGGGTGCCGTTGTCACCGCAGAAGACGACGAGGGTGTTGTCACGCACGCCGGCTTTCACAAGGGTGTCGATGAGGCGGCCTACGATTTTGTCGGCGTATTCGACGTTGGCGCGGAAGGCTTCTTGGGAGTCGACTTTCACGTCGGGGTGGTCGGGCGTGGGGCACCAGGGCGAATGCACGAGCGCCATCGGATAGTAGGCGAAGAAGGGTTTGCCGGCGGCGGCTTGGCGTTTGATGAAGTCCATGATGAAGCCGGAATACATGTCGGGGCCGTAATCGGTTTCGGTGGTGGGGATGTGTTTGCCATTGGTCATGATGCCGGGGTGCCAGTAGCGCGAGGTCTTGGTGGTTTTCGGGGGGAAGTAGCCGCCTTGGTATTTGACGCCGGGGGCGAGGTTGACCTTGTAGATCCAAGCCATGTATTCGTCGAAGCCGCAGTCGCGGATGAGGGTTTCGCCGCGTCCGGAGAGCTGCCATTTGCCGGCCATGGCGGTGGCGTAGCCGGCGTCGTGGAACATCTGGCCGAAGGTGTATTCGTCCGTGGCGAGGTTGTAGTGGCCTTTGCCGCCGGCTTGGTCGGACATGTTGAGGTGGCCGGTGTGGATGCCGTATTTGCCGGTCATGAGCGCGACGCGCGAGGGCGTGCAGACGGGGGTGGCGAAGAAGGTGGCGAAGCGCACGCCGGTGCGGGCGAGGGCGTCGATGTTGGGGGTGAGGTTGCGGGTGATGTTGCCGTAACAGCCGGGTTCCATCGCGCCCATGTCGTCGCAGAGGATCATGAGGACGTTGCGGGGTTTTGGGGCGGGTTCGGCTGCGAATGCCGTTGCGGTGGCGGCGGCCAGGAGTGGATAGAGGATGGGTTTCATGCTGAATGTTGTTACCAGGTGAGTTTGTAGGTTTTTTCGCGTTTCACGCGGAGCGTGAGGAGGGCGTTTTCGGGGTCGTGGGCGTAGTCGTTTTTGCCGGCGCCGGTGATTTCTTTCGGGGGGGCGGCGCAGACGATGTCGATGCCGCCTTGGTCGTGGATCCAGAGGCCGCCGACGTTGATTTCAATGGAGCGGTTTTCAGGCGTGGCTTCGCGGATCGTCACTTGCTTGGCGTGGCGGACGCGGTGGACGTAGGGGAGCGGGGCGGCGCCAGCGGGTTGGAGGGGCTGCATCGGCGCGATGATGGCTTCTTGTTTTTCCGAGAAGTGGTTGCGCAAGGGGCCGACGACGAGGAGGCCGTTTTCGTCGTAGCGGGCGGTGGCGTTGCGGACTTGGTAGCGGGGGGCGCGTTGTTTTTCGAGCCAGGTGACGCGGCGGTTGCCGGCGGCTTCGATGGCGTAGGTGGTGCGTTCGGGCGTGGCGGCGGGGAGGGGGAGCGCGACGGGCGTCGCAAGCGACGCTCCTGCGGGCGCGGCGTGGCGTTGGCCGTCGATTGTTATCGCGGGGGCGAGCGTGGGGCCGTCGGAGGCGTCGGCGAGGGTGAGGCGGAAGGAGAGGATGTCGATGTCGGCGGCGACGTTGGCGAAGACGGCGCCGGTGGTGAGCATGAGGTCGTTGTCGGTGGCGGGGTCGGTGTAGAGGGTGGCGGTGTTTTCGAGCGGGGGGGCGGCGAATTGCCAGGTGAGTTCGGAGCGTCCGGGGCGGAGGGTGGAGGTGTCGCCGTGGGCGCGGGCGAGGCGGGTGAAGTGTTTGTCGTAGACGCGGAACTCGGGGGTGGCGCGCTGGCCGCCGGGGCCGGCGTCGAGGGTGAGGGTGAGTTTGTAGTTTTGGCCGGGGGCGCAGCGGTAGTAGCTGCGCTGGCCGAGGGTGGCGCCGGGGGCGAGGATGGCTTTGGTCGAGGCGGGGTCGGGGCGGCGGTGGATGCGCACGCCGGGGTTAAGCCAGTCCCAGGTGTTGTCACATTTGTTGGTGTCTTCTTCGTTGGGTTCGAAGGAGTAGCCGGAGAGGTGCTTGGTGCGCCAGTCGGGTTGGGTGCGTTGGGTGTAGACGAGGAAGTCGGGGTTTTCGTTGATGGCGGGGGAGGGCGCGCCGGTGAGGTAGAGGGTGCGTTGGCCGCCGGCGTGGTGGCGGTAGGCGGCGATGCGCTGGCCGTGGGGGGAGCCGCCGTAGCCGAAGTTGACGGCGCGGGGTTCGGTGGCGTCGAGGGAGGTGGGGCGGCGGAGGGTGTGGGTGAGGTGTTCGAGGCCGGGGTATTCGTCGAAGAATTTGTTTTCGGAGGCGTTGAAGCAGCGGATGGTGAGGGCGGCGGGGGTGAGTTCGAAATAGATGCCGCCGAGGTTGCGGGGGATGAGGTTGCCTTTGAAGGCGCTTTTGTTGTTGGGGTCGAAGCCGCCGATGCGGCCGTTGGAGACGTAGATTTTGTCGTCGATGGGGACGACTTCGTAGGTGTGGTTGTGGCCGTGCATCCAGGCGATGATTTGGGGGTGTTGTTTGATGAGGGCGAGGATGGCGTCGCTGTTGGAGACTTGGCGGTAGCCGATGTCGCCGGGGGTGGAGGTGGTGCCTTTGAGGGCGTTGTGGCTGAGGAGGATGGTGGTTTTGGTTTTGTGGACGGCGAGGTCGAGTTTGAGCCAGGCGATGGCGGCGTCGCTGATGTAGGCTTGGTCCATGACTTCGGGGAGCGAGACGAAGTGGATGCCTTTGATGTCGAAGCTGTAGTAGGGCTGGCATTCGATGCTGCCCCATGTGTTGGTGCGGAACTCGGAGTCGTAGTCGTAGAATTTGTCGTCGACGGTGAGGGAGTTGTTGTTGTCGTGGTTGCCGGCGATGTAGTGGAAGGGTTTGGCGTCGCAGCCGGCTTGGATGACGTCGGTCCAGTCGCCGCGGGCTTTGTCGAGGGCGTAGTCGTGGTGGGCGTCGCCGGTGTCGAGGAAGACGTCGAGGCCGGGGAAGCGGGCCATGATGGTTTCCATGGCGATGCGTTGTTCCTCGGGTTCGGGTTGGGCGCGTCCGAGCCAGCCGAGGTGGGCGTCGGAGACGATGAAGCCGGCGAGTTTGTCGGTGGCGGGCGGGGCGAGGAAGGAGTCTTTGCGGTGGCGGGCGGGGGCGGCGGGGAGTGGGCGGGCGGGTTGGTTTTTCGCGTCGGCGTCGGCGGATTTTTTTCCTTTTGGCGCGGCGGCGAGTTTGGTGACCGGGGCGGCGACAGCGCCGGTGGCGATGATGAGGGATTTTTGGAGGAAGTCTCTGCGTGTGGTGTTCATGATGGTGAGATTAAGAATCGGGGTTTGTGTGAGTTTCTGTTTTTTCGTTTTCCTGGTTTCAATAATTTTTCGTTTTCACGTTTTTGGACATAAGCTCCATGAACTCGGCGGCGTTGACGAGCACGACGTCGTCCTTGAGCAGTTTCACAAAGCGGGCGACGTCGTCCATCGTGTAGCTCCATGCGTGGACCACCACGGCGGAATACGCGTCGGGGGAATTCACGTTGCGCGAGGCTTTGTTGATTTGTTCCGCGATTGTTTCCAGCGGATACTTGGGCGGCCAGAGGCGGTGGCGCAGCGAGATGACGGGTTTGCCGTTTATTTTGTAATAATCACCGCCCCACTTGGTGTAGCCGTCGTAGGCCATGTAATAAAGGCCTTTCACGTCGGGCATTTGCTGGAGCATGGTTTTGAGGACGTCTTTTTCCTTGGTGCGGAAATCGCCTGTGTCTATCACCACGCCGATGTCGAGGCCCGCCGCGCGGAGCATCCGGTTGGTGGTGGCGGCAAATTGCGGCAGGTCTTTGTGTAGTGATGGATAGGTGTAGCCCGCGCTGGAGGGCGCGCCGAGCAGGTAATTGTCGCGCGGCAGGTGCTCGCGGTAATAATCAAATATGGCGGGCGCAAGCTCGCGCGTGATGGGCGGGAACATCCAGTTCATTTTGATGCCGGGGGCGCGGGGGCTTCCGATGAAGCGGTCGCCCGTTATGAACGGGCCCATGATCCAGCTTAGGTTGCTGCCGTCGCTCATCATCAACATGACATGGTGAACATTTTTCCGGTCGGGGTCGGGCGTGTTGGCGGGTTGGCGGAAGGGCTGGATGTCCGGTGGTTGTATTTTGGAGAACAGGCTCAGGTTGAGCGCGTTCGCGGCGGCGAGGGTGAACAGGCCGTGCTTCGAGCCGAGGCTCACGTCGTGGAGTTCATTGTGGTAGGGGTTGCCCCAGCCGAGGCGCGGGGTGTTTGGTTCGATGAGCGAGTAGAACGCGTCGACCAGTTTCGGTTTTTCTTTTCCGACGATGCAGAGTTTGTTGTCCGCGATGGCCAGATCAACCAGCGTGTGCGGGCGCGCGGGAATATGTTGCAGGATGCCGTTGTATGAAAAATCGGGTCCGTGGGCTTTCACGTAATCGAGCAGCCATTCCTCGGTCTTGTCGCGGGCGTCCATGAGCATTTTCAAGCCGCCGGCGTCGTCGTTCGCGTCATCCGCCGCGATGCGTTTTTGCATGGTTTCGGTGAGCACGACGGCTTTCAACGGGCCGGCGACGGTCGCCGCGACCGAGATGTTGTTCATGCCGGCGAGCACGTAGCCCGCCGCTTCCTTGAGGTAACGCCGGCGCAACTGGTCGAGCGTGGCGTCCTCGAAACGGCAGCCGCATTTTTCAATCGCGGGAATCCAGAAGGAATAGTTCGCCACATCGAGATATATTCGCGGGGAGGTTTTGGCGACGACGCCTTGCAGCGAGGCGACGAAGACGAGTTCGTCGGGGGAGAGTTTGCGTCCGTCAACGCGCGAGATTACGGCGGGGTTTTTTTCTTGCGGCTGCGCGGTGGCGGTGGTGGCGGTGGCGGAGAAAAGTTTGTTGGAGAACAACAGTCCCGTGCCGAGCAAGGCCGAGTCGCGCAGGAATTGGCGGCGGCCGCGGTGCTTTTCGTTCATGGGTTGTTTCATGGAGTGTCCGGTTTGGAGTGTCCGTTTGGTCAGGTTTATTTTTGCGGGGTCATCGAGCTGGGGCGCGCGGCGGGGGTCGCGGCCCATGTTTTGTTCGGTTCGCTGCCCATGATAAATTCGAGTTCGCCGCCGGCCAGGATTTCGTCGTGGCGGAGGTAGGCGCGGTCAAAGGGTTGGCCGTTGAGTTTCGCGGATTGGATGTAGAGGTTTTCCGGGGAGTTGTTGCGGGCGCGGATGGTGAAGGCGCGGTTGTTGGGAAGAGTGAGCGTCGCTTCCTCGAAGAGCGGGCTGCCAATGACGTATTCGAGCGAGCCGGGGCACACGGGGTAAAGGCCGAGCGCGCTCCAGACATACCAGGCGGAGGTCTGGCCGTTGTCTTCGTCGCCGCAGAGGCCTTTGCCGTCGAGCCAGCCGGAGTGGTAGAGGCGGTTCATCACGTCGCGCGCGTGTTGCTGCGTTTTCCAGGGGGCGCCGGCGTAGTTGTAGAGGTAGATCATGTGTTGGATGGGTTCGTTGCCGTGGGCGTATTGGCCCATGTTGCCGGCGACCATTTCGGTCATTTCGTGGATTACTTTGCGTTTGCTGTCGCGCGTGTCGTAGGTCGGCGCGGCGGTGAAGACGGAGTCGAGTTTGGCGAGGAAGGCGTCGGCGCCGCCCATCGCGTTGATGAGGCCTTGCGGGTCGTGGAAGACCGACCATGTCCAGTGCCACGAGCTGCCTTCGGTGAAGGAGGCGAGGCCCCAGGTGTCGGGTTGCCAGGTGGCGGCGGGTTCCCATTCGCCTTTGGTGTTTTTCGGGCGCACGAAATTGATGGAGCGGTCGAGGACGTTGAGCCAGTTGCCGGAGCGGGCGCGGTAGGTGTCGGTTTCGGAGGCGGGGCGACCCATCGCGACGCCCATGCGCCAGATGCACCAGTCGTCGTAGGCGTATTCGAGGGTGCGCGAAACGCTGCCGCGGATGTTCACGTCGTTGGGGACGTAGCCGAGGCGGTTGTAGTAGTCGTAGCCGTCGCGACCGGTGGAGGCGGGGCCTTTGTTGTTGGCGCTTTTGAGGAGGGCTTGCCAGAGTGCGGCGGCTTCGGGGCCGCGGGGGTCGATGATGTTTTTGAGGAGGGCGTCGGCGACGACCGAGGCGGAGTTCTGGCTGATCATGCTGGCGCGGTAGCCGGGCGCGAACCATTCGGGGAGCCAGCCGCCTTCGCGGTAATAGCTGGCGAGGCCGCGCATGATGTCGGCGCTGAGGTTGGGATACATGATGGTGAAGAAGGGGTGAACGGCGCGGAAGGTGTCCCAAAAGCCGTTGCCGGTGTGCAGCGGGCCGGGCTGCACGGCGCCGAGGAAGGGGCTGTAGTGAACCGTGGCGCCGGCGGCGTCGGTTTCGTGAAAGGCGTGCGGGAAAAGCATCATGTGGTAGAGCGCTGTATAAAATGTGCGCAGTTGTTCCTCGGAGCCGCCTTTGACGGCGACGCGGCGCAGGTTGCTGTTCCACGCTTCGGCGGCGGCGGTTTTGGCGGCGGCGAAATTTTGCGCGGCGACTTCGCGGTCGAAGTTGAGTTGCGCTTGCGCGAGGCTGATGAAGGAGGAGGCGATTTTGACTTCGACGATGGTGGGGGGAGCATCTTGCTCTCCTGATGGGGAGCTGGAAGCTCGCCCCACTTTAAAAGTCACGTAGGCGCCGACGTGTTCGCCTTTTTGCTCGGCGGCGTCGGTGGCGGTGCCGGCGCGCTTGCCGCCGGTGGCGCTGGCGTTGCCATTGCTGCTGCCTTTGCTTTTGCCTTTGCCGCCGGCCTTGGCTTTGCCGTTGTTGTTGCCGCCGTCACTGACGTTCCACGTCCCGAATGTTTCGATGGGATGGTCGGCGGTGATGACGAAATAGGTCGCGAAATTTTCAGGCAGCGTGGCGCCGCTGCCGCGCGAGTAGTAACGCGAGTAGCCCACGATTTTGTTTTCGGCGGGAATGACTTTCACGTAGCCGCCTTTGTCGAAGCAGTCGACGATGAGCGAGGCGGGCGCGTTGTCGCCCTTGTTGTTCGGATAGCTGAAACGCATCAGCGCGCCGCGCGTCGTGGGCGTCATCTCGGCGCGGATGCCGCTGGTTTCGAGGTCGACGGCGTAGTAGTGGGGCAGGGCGGTTTCGCGCGCGTGGCTGAAACGCGAGGCGCGCGCTTGCTCGGCGAATTGCGTTTTCACGTCGCCCGCCGCGCCGGTCACGGGCATGACGGAGAAACTGCCGTAATCGCCGAGCCACGGGCTGGGCTGGTGCGTTTGCTTGAAGCCGCAAATGGTGGTGGCGTCCCATGTGTATTGCCAGCCGTCGCCCATCGCGCCGGTTTGGGCGACCCAGAAATTCATTCCCCACGGGACGGCGACGGCGGGGTAAGTGTTGCCTGTTGAAAAATCGCGCGACGAATTTGTGCCCTGGCGCGGGTTGACGTAGCGCGTGAGGTCGTTCGCGTCCGCGGCGGCGAGCGAAATGGCGGAAAGGCACGCCAGCGGGAGGAGCCGGATTAATTTGGGCATGGCAGAGTATTATTATTATCATCGGCAAAACCGCCGCGTTGCGTATCGTCTGAAAGGACGATGCAGGACTCGATTTAAATCGATTTAAATCGAAATCACCCGCACCCAAACCACCCGCATCCACACCCGATGAACACCACCGTAGCCATAGTTGAAGACGACCTCGTGCTGCGCACCACGCTCGCCCGCATCATCGACGACCGGCCTGGCTTCCAATGTGTCGCCGCCTGCGCCTCCGCCGAGGAGGCGTTGAAAAAACTGCCCTCGCTCAAGCCCGCGGTCATCATCATGGATTTGAATCTGCCCGTGATGACCGGCATCGAATGCACGCGGCGCATGAGCGCGTCGCTGCCGCAAACTCCCATCATCATCCTCACCATGTATGAGGACGGCGAATTGATTTTCCGCGCCTTGCAAGCCGGCGCGAGCGGCTACCTCATCAAGCGCTCGAAATCCGACGAGGTGCTCGCCGCCATCAAGGAGGCGCACGAGGGCGGCGCGCCCATGAGCAGCCACATCGCGCGTCGCGTCGTGCAATCGTTCCGCGCGCCGCCGCCTTCCGCCGACGCCGCCACCGTCAAAGCCGTCCTCACCGAGCGCGAAAACGACTTGCTGCTCTATCTCTCGGAGGGTTTTTCCAACAAGGAAATCGCCGACAAGCTCAACATCAGCATGGCGACGGCGCGCACGCACCTGCGCCACATCTACGAAAAACTCCATGTGCGCTCGCGCACCGAGGCCGTCGTGAAAGCCATGGGCGGCGGGCGGGCGGCCGCCTGACGCGACGGGCGTCCGGACTCGACTTAAATCGACTTAAATCGACTTAAATCGATTTAAATCGAGTCCGAAATCCCAGGCAAAATTTCCGCGCCACGCACTCTTTCCCGCACCACGCACTCTTTCCCGCACCACGCACACTTTCCCACACCACACACCACATGCCACACTCCCACACCACCACCATGCGCGCCACCACCTTCACGACCCTCGCACTCGCCGCTTGCGCGGCTGCTCTTTCAGCCCTTCAGGCTTTCAGTCCTTCAGCCTTTTCCGCCACGGCTCCCGTCAGCGTGCCCGCCACCGCCACGCTCGACCTCACCGACTCGCGCCAGCCCACGCTCTTCCTCGTCGGCTACGCGCACCTCGACACCCAATGGCGTTGGGATTACCCGATGACCATCCGCGAGTTTCTTCCAAACACTTTCAACGACAACTTCAGCCGCTTCGAAAAATTCCCCGCCTACACCTTCAACTTCACCGGCGCCTCGCGTTACAAACTCATCAAGGACTACTACCCCGCCGCCTTCGAAAAAATCCGCGCCGCCGTCGCCGCCGGACGCTGGTGGCCCGACGGCAACGCCTGGGAGGAAAACGACGCCAACGTCCCCTCCGCCGAATCGCAAATCCGCCAGTTCCTCCTCGGACGCGAATTTTTCCTCAAGGAATTTGGCGCCGAAAGCAACGACTTCATCCTCCCCGACTGCTTCGGCTTCCCCGCCGCGCTGCCCTCGATACTCGCGCACTGCGGCATCCGCGGCTTCTCCACGCAAAAACTCACCTGGGGCTCGGCCAACGGCATCCCCTTCAACGTCGGCGAATGGACCGGCCCCGACGGCAACTCCGTCATCGCCGCGCTCAACGCCATGGCCTACGGACGCCCCATCGGTGAAGGCCTCGGACTCAAATCATCCGCCGCCTCCGCTCCCAAGTCCAAAGGCAAGGGCAAAAGCCCGGGCAGGCAGGCCGGCGAGCCGGATTGGGCCAGCCGCGTCAAGCAAAACGGCGCCGCCTCCGGCATCTACGCCGACTACACCTACATGGGCATCGGCGACCGCGGCGGCGCGCCAGCGGAAAGCTCCGTCGCCAACGCCGAAAAAGCCATCGCCGCCGGCGCCCCCCTGCGCGTCATCGTCGCGCGCGGCGACCTCATGTTCAATTCCATCTCCGACGAACAAATGAAACGCCTCCCCAAATACCAAGGCGACCTCCTCCTCACCGAACACTCCGCCGGCAGCATCACCTCGCAAGGCTACATGAAACGCTGGAACCGCGCCAACGAACTGCTCGCCGACGCCGCCGAACGCGCCTCCGTCGCCGCGTGGCTGCTCGGCGCCGCGCCCTATCCGCGCGAAAAATTAAACGGCGCGTGGCAAATCATGTTGCGCTCGCAATTCCACGACACGTTGCCCGGCACCTGCATTCCGAAAGCCTACGAATACGCATGGAACGACGAAGTGCTCTGCATGAACACCTTCGCCGAAGTGCTCACCGGCGCCGTCGGCGCGGTGGCGAGCGGGATGGACACGCGAACGGACAGCACGGACGCCGTGCCGCTCGTAGTTTTCAACCCGCTTTCAATCGAGCGCGAAGACGTGGTCGAGGCAACGGTGAACCTGTCCTCATCTTCCATCCAAGTTTTCGATGGCGACGGCAACGCCGTCCCCACGCAGCTGCTTTCCCGCGACGGCGACACCTGCCACATCGCATTTCTCGCGCAAGTGCCCTCGGTCGGATTCAAGGTGTTTTTCGCAAAGTGGGGGGAGCTTCCAGCTCCCCAAAACAAAGGGGAGCAAGATGCTCCCCCCACCTTGTCCATCACCACCCGCACCCTCGAAAACGAACGCTACCGCGTCACCCTTAACGACGCTGGCGACATCGCCAGCATCTTCGACAAACAACAAAACCGCGAACTCCTCTCCGCTCCCGCCCGCCTCGCCTTCCTGAACGAATCCCCCGCGGCAAATCCCGCATGGAACATGGATTGGGACGACCGCAAAAACCCGCCGCGCGGCTACGTTGGCGATAACACGAACGCCAAACCCCGCATCGAAATCGTCGAAAACGGCCCCGTGCGCGTGGCGTTGCGCGTCACGCGCGAGGCGGAGCACTCCACCTTCGAGCAAACCATCCGCCTCACCGCCGGCGGCTCCGCGACAGCTCCGGGTAACGCGGGCGTCCCGCCTGCCGACGAGGGTCGTCCCGACCCTCGCCCCGATCAAGGGCAAGGCGCGAGACGCACCTTGTCAGCAGGCGTGACGCCCGCGCTACTCAAGCCCATGCCCTCCGCCGCCGACCGCATTGAAATCTCCGACACCATCGACTGGCAAAGCAAAGGCTGCTCGCTCAAAGCCGCCTTCCCGCTGACCATCTCCAACTCGCTTGCGACCTACAACGAAGACCTCGGCAAAATCCAACGCGCCACCAACGACCCCAAAAAATACGAAGTCCCCACGCACCAATGGCTCGACCTCACCGCCGCCGACAACTCCTACGGCGTCTCCATCCTGACCGCCGCGAAATACGGCAGCGACAAACCCGACGACCGCACCCTGCGCCTCACGCTCCTCTACACGCCCAGCGTCGAAAAATTGAAAAACAAAAAGAACACCTTCCACGAACAAACCTGGCAGGACTGGGGCCGCCACGACATCACCTACGGCATCTACGCCCACGCCGGCGACTGGCGCGAAGCCGCCACCGACTGGCAGGCGTTGCGCATGGAGCAGCCGCTGATTGCGTTCACGACCACGCAGCACGACGGGCCGCTCGGTCGCAGCTTCAGCTTGCTGAAAGTCGATACGGATGCCGTTGCCGTGCGCGCAATCAAGTTAGCGGAAAACGACGACCAAATAATTGTCCGTCTTCAGGAATTGAACGGCGCCCCGCAAACCAATGTGCATCTCGCGTCGCCCGCCGTCTTTGTCGCTGAAGTTAACGGCGTGGAAAAACCCCTTCCGGGTAGCGCACGCGTCCCGCGTGCAGACGAGAGTCGTCCCGACTCTCGCCCCGACCAAGAGCAGGGTGCGGGACGCACCCTGTCAGCAGGCGGGACGCCCGCGCTACCC
>Ga0123357_10006339_pt1 | contig 14411 bp, 12 predicted proteins | sample TergutEmb28metaG_FD_89873 | JGI IMG/M metagenome (GOLD analysis project Ga0123357, IMG submission 89873) | Embiratermes neotenicus P4 segment gut microbial communities from Petit-Saut dam, French Guiana - Emb289 P4 | ecosystem: Host-associated > Arthropoda: Insects > Digestive system > Gut ...
AATGGTTCTATAATATCAATATTAAGAATTGGGTTTATTGCTGCATAACCATTAAATGTGATTTTATTTGTTGCTGCCGCATACCCCACAGTAAAAATAGAAAGCATTGAAAAAAGTATTGTTGTTATAATTAATTTTTTATTTTTCAATAGCTTTCACCAATTATGTTGCTGCATCTTCTGCATAATTAATAGTTGCACTAAATGTTACAGAACCTGCAGGTTCACTTCCAGCTTCTGTAAGCCAGGTTACGTCTATTGAATATTCACTGCTTGTTTCTCCTGTTGTAACTACAACTCCATTAAGTGACGGCCAGGTAACATCAACTGCGGCATCACTTGGTGCTGTTGTACTTAAAGATGCTAATTTTGCATCAACACTGCCTATATTTTGAATTTTGAAGTTAATTGTTTTTGTAACGCCCGGATTTTCCAAATTAACAGTAAATGTTAAAGTGTGTCCACTATTTGTTACTGAAACACTTTGTCCATCACCTGATGTTTTGCCAACAATTGATTCGTCAACTATATTTAAGTCAACATTTTTTGAAATTACAGCTATACCTGAAAATGTTAGAATTCCTGTAACTGCGGCATAAACTAATGCACTAATCAACAGTATTACAAGAATTGCTATAGTAATATATAGCTTCTTTTTTTCTTTCATAATATCTCCTTTCAAAATTTTTATTGAAAATATTTCATTTTAGTATACTCTCAACAATAATTTTCCACCTTCAATATAATATTATTCATTATTTATATTACAAAATATGTAAAAATAGGATATTATTGACAAAATACAAATTTTAACTTTAAATTAGAATTAATAAAAGAACGACAAAGGGGATAGTCGTTCTTTTATCTCTGCATTAAGCCAGATAGGGTTTATGGCGGAGCAAGCCCCGCCCCTACTCCTGTCTTAATGCATCTATTGGATTCAAACACCCAGCTCTATATGCTGGGAATATTCCAAATATTAAACCTATTACTGCACTTGATGTAAATGATACTATTATTGAATTTTGTGTTGGTATAAATGTATAGTTTAACATAGTAGAAAGATTTCCAAACATTATTCCTGCCCCTATGCCTATAATTCCACCTAAAAGGCTCAATACCAAAGCTTCTATTAAAAATTGAAATAGTATATCCATTCTTCTTGCACCCAAAGATTTTCTTACTCCTACTTCTTTTGTTCTTTCTGTAACAGACACGAGCATTACATTCATTACACCGATCCCGCCTACTACTAGTGAAATACTCGCAACTCCTACCAGCAATGCTGTTAAAGTATCATTTATGCTGCTCATTGTATTTAGCATATTTGTCTGTGATGATACAGTATAATAATCACTTGATATACCCTTATTCATTAAATAGGTTCCTATAACATTTTCTGAACTATTTATTATATCTTTATCTTTAACCTTAGCATACAGACTTGTAATTTTGGAGTCAACCCCTAAATATTTTGCAGTAGTTATTGGAATTAAAACTTGATTATCTGAATTGGTACCCATTGATGTCCCCTGTGCTGCTAAGACACCTATTACTGCATATGGGTCTCCATTTAATTTTATTGTCTGACCAACTGGTTCTGCAAGTCCAAATAATGTAGATGCTATTGTATCCCCTATTATACATACTTTGCTATTATTTTCTATATCTATTATTGAAATTGTTCTTCCTTCTGCTAAACCAACATTTCTTATATTTAAATAATTATCATCTGTTGCTATAATGCTGGAATTTGCTGCCTCAGTTGTGTCTCTGCTAACTGTTGCCTGAACATTTTTATATGGAGCTGCTGAGTTTATATTATCTAATTTTGCTATATCTTTCATATCTGTATAGTCCAAATTATATGTTTTTGTTTGTGATGATGTTATATTAACTGTTAATATATCTGCACCCAAAGATTGAACTTGTGATGATACATTTTGATTTGATCCATTACTTATTCCAACTAATACAATTACTGATGCAATACCTATTATCAGTCCTATCATTGTGAGGATTGATCTTAATTTATTGTGGGCAATATTTTGAAATGCAACTTTCACTATTCGAATAACTTTCATTCTGTTCTCCCTTCTGTCTGATTATTCTTCATACAGCCTTCCATCAATTATTTTTACGATTCTTTGCGCATTTTGTGCAATGTGGGTATCATGTGTGATCAATACTATTGTTTGACCTTGTTTATTTAATTCTTTTAGCATTTCTATAACTTCTATGCCCGTTTTCTGATCCAATGCCCCTGTTGGTTCATCAGCTAAGACAATTTCGGGATTACAAATTAATGATCTAGCAATAGCAACTCTTTGCTGCTGTCCACCAGAAAGTTGGCTTGGCAAGTGCTTCTCTCTCCCTTTCAGACCTACTTTTTCCAAATATTCATATCCCAGCTGTTTAGACTTTTTAGAAGACATTCCGTGATACATCAATGGCACCTGCACATTTTCTAATGCATTTATTTTAGAAAGTAAATTAAAACTCTGAAAAATAAATCCTATTTTTTTATTTCTAATTTTTGCTAGTTCACTATCATGTAGATTTCCCATATTAATATCATCTAAAATATATTCTCCTGCATCTGGTGAATCTAAAAGTCCTATAATATTCATTAGTGTCGATTTACCGAGATCCTGAAGGACCGACAATAGATACAAATTCACCTGTTTTTACACTAAAATTTATATTGTCTAATGCTTTTATGGTATCATCACCCATTTTATATATTTTAGTTAAATTTTTCATTTTTATTATGTCTTTCATCAAATTTTTCCCTTCTAGGATATATTATCCACCATTTGTCATCCTAAATGTCTGAACTCCGCCGCCCGGTATTTGGAACATTGTTCTATCTATGCTCTGACCTCTATTAGAATTATTTGTTGTAGTTACTGTATATTGAACAGTTTGACCTTCTGTTAATCCATTCTTTATTTCTACATAAGCGCTGCTGGAAAGCCCTGTTTCTACTGGAACATTAGATGTACTTTCATCACTATTTACGATTACAACATATTTACTTCCATTATCAGTCTGTACTGCTTCAATTGGAACTACCAATACATTTTCTGCTGATGCAACTGTAACAACGGCTGATGCAGACATTCCTATTTTGATTGTTCCATCATTTATAAGCGAAACTGTTGCATTAAATGTACTCCCTTGGCTTGCATATGTCCCAATTTGATCTATTTCAGTTATTTTTCCTGTATATGTTTGATTTGAATTAGCATTTATTGTAATTACCACATCTTGCCCAACTGAGATACTTGACAAATCTGATTCATTTATACTTAATGTCATTGCCAAATTATTAACATCCATAACTTCTATATAGTCTGATACCGCGCATCTTGCATCTATTTCCCCAACTGAAATAGTTTTTATTACACAATCATATGGTGCATTTATGTATACACCATTAGTATACTCTAAGAGGTGATCACCCTTTTTATATATTTGATTATCTGAAACAAAAACTTTATATAGATAATACCCCGCTGTTAATGAAAGCCTATCATCAGTACTTGAGATTATTTGTCCAGACCCTGTCACTGTCTTTGTTATTGTCTGTCTTCCTACAGTTGCTGTTCTAGTAGTTGTTGTTGAATTTCCTGAGTTAGTTCCACTTCCTCCATTTGAATTAGATATATTACTTCTAATATAGTAATAAACAATACCACCTAAAGCTATTAATAAAATTATAATGACCCATATAAGTTTACTCTTATTCTTTTTCATGACATTTTTCTCCTTCTAAATAATTTACGGTATAATATCTGTAATTGTACCTGCATCTGGTCCAGGCCCCACTATATTTCCATCTCCATTTCTATATCTTCGTATGCCATTTGGATTTCCCATCATATTCTGAAACTGCTGCATTCTTTGTTGTTGATCTTGTTGCTGCTGATTTTTCTGATTCTTATTTATAACTAGAAATATTCCTGTTGTAATTATTGCTCCTATTAAAATTCCTACTATCAACATCAAAATTTTATCTTTCATAATCCATCATCCTCCTTCAAAGTTTTCGATTTAATGGTAGTATACTTTTTAAATATTAAATGAACCTTAAAAAAATAAAAAAATTGAAATAAAATTTCCTAGTACTTTATACTAGGAAACTTTATTTCAATTTTACTATTATTATAGTTCCTTTTGGATTATTATGCACAGCTTTTATGCTTCCGCCATGTAATTCTACGATCCATTGCGCGATAGAAAGTCCCAGTCCTGTACCGACCTTTTTCTCTGCTTCTGGATTTATCTTCTCTATAGAATCTTTCAAATATGTGTTTAATTGCTTCCTCTCCAATACCTATTCCCGTATCTTTTACTTCTAATAAAAATTTTCCATCTTTTTCATAGGTTAAAATTTGAATTATATCTTTTTTTTCTGTATACTTTATAGCATTATCCAGTAATATAACCATTAATTGATGAATTCTATTTGTATCTATATTTATTTCTTTTCCATAATTTAAATTCAGCTCGACTTTCTTCTTTTGAGCTTGAGCTATTTCTATATATGGATTAGTTACATTTTGTATCAATTCATCTATATTTACTATTTTTCTATTTATTTCATCTTTATTTGAGTCTGCCCTGGCAAGAGTCATTAAATCTGATGTTAGCTTAGATAATCTCCTGGTTTCATTCAATGTTAATATGATATCTTCTGATTTATCGAATATTGTTTTATCCGGTTCTTTAAGCAATAAATCCTGTTTTGCTTGAATAATTGAAAGCGGCGTTCTAAGCTCATGTGAAGCATTTTGTACAAATTCAATTTGTTTATTCCAAGATTCCATTATTGGTTTCAATGTCTTTTTAGATAAAAGATAACTTGCAATTATGGCTAACACAATGGTAAATCCTATACCAAGAATCAAAATCTGGAAGAAATTATTAATTAGACGTGTTTCTGAATCTATATTCACTAATAATTGTATATATAGAACCCCCCCATCCATTGTTTGTACTTTAAATGATGTTTCTCTATAATTATAATTATCTACCTTAATATTCTGAATACTATCTAGATTATTTTTATCAAAGCTTATAGAATCCATATACTCATTGTAAAGTCTTCCTATGCTATTTTTATTTAGAATATTCCCATCTCTGTCTCTTACAATATAGATTATTCCTGGGCTGATGTTTCTACTTTGTACCTGCCTTGAAATATCATTTATACTAATATTTGGAATACTATTATCTAATTCCAATACAACTGATATTGGTATTCTATCTTTTGCATTTAATAATTCTTGATCTACATTGTTATATAATGAGATACTTATTTGTTTAAAAATAATTGCTCCAAACACTGTAAAAATTATTGTAAATGCAAGAAAGTTATATAGCATATTCTTTAATAATTGATTCCTTATTAATTTATTCTCTTCCATTATTCTCATCCCTTTTTTAATGCACAATTTACAATGTATAATTAATCACTCTTTCAGTATATAACCACTACCCCTAACAGTGCACAAGTATTTATCATACCCGAATTTCTTTAACTCTTTCCTTATTCCGCTTGCATACACCTCAACAACATTTGTTGTTGTATCCGAATTAAACCCCCATATTCTATCAAAGATCTGTTCTTTTGTTATTATTGTTTTCTGATAATTTATTAAATACTCCAGCATATCAAATTGTTTTCCTTGTAATATTAATTCTTTATCATTTATATATGCTTTCCTCGTTTGCAAATTCATCTTTAAATCTTTAAAAGAAATTGTCTGTTCTTTATATATACCAGTATTTCTTCTGATAATTGCTTCTAATCTTGCAAGTAGTTCTTCTATTTCAAATGGCTTTACTAAATAATCGTCTGCGCCGAGTTTTAATCCTTTTACCTTATCCTGCAATCCATCTTTTGCTGTTAAAATTAATACTGGTGTTAAAATATTTCCTTTTCTCAAGTTCAATAAAACCTCATATCCATCCATTTCTGGCATCATAAGGTCTAATATAATAATGTCATAAATATTTTGTTCTGCCAGCATCAGCCCTTCTTCCCCGTCATATGCCTGTTCTACATTGAAAAGATTCTTTATACATTGATAAATAGTATATGATAATATCCTGTCATCTTCAATTACTAAAGCTTTCATGCTACCTACATGCAAGTATCATTATATCATAATAATACTTAAAAAAATATTAAAAAACTTTTAAATGTGTTATAATGAAAGCGGTGTTATGATAAAGAAAGGAATGTGAAAAAATGGCAGTATTAATTAATTTTAAAATATGTGATAATTCTCCTGCTTGTGATGGAATTAGAGCATGCCCAACAGGTGCTTTTAACTGGGACGAAAAAAATAGAACGGTTACAATACGCGAAGATTTATGTACTAACTGCGGTTTATGTGAGTGTTGCAATGTGGGTGCAATAAAGGTAACTCATTCAGACGAAGAATATGAAAAAATAAAAAAAGAAATTGAAGACGATCCTAGAAAAATTAATGATTTATTTATAGATAGATACGGAGCAAGTCCTATACAAGATATAGTAAAGTTATCAGAAGATGAATTAGATAACACATTGCAATCAAAAAGGCCATTTATGATAGAGTTATATAAAAAAGATGAGACAGAATGTTTATTAAAATCAATACCAATAAAAGAGATATTGCAAGAATTTAATAAAGATGCTACTTTTAGGAAAATAGCTGTTGTTTCCAATAAATTGCTAGATAAATATAAAATAAAAGAATTGCCAGCATTAATTTTTATAAAAGATAAAAATGTTCTTGGAACAATAGAAGGATATTATACTGATGAAAATCATAGAGAATTATTTGCTGAGATACATGAAATTAAAGCAAAAGAAGAATAGAAAACTGCAGCAATGCAGCAATTTTTTATTCTTCTTTTCGTCTATCAATCGCATACGAACTTCCCATTGTAGTCTTTGCTAAATGTTTTACTTGCGCTCCTACTTCTCCTATTTCTAATGTATTTGCGAATCTTTTCTCATCTGCAACAACAACACCTATAGAAACACTTGTAAGTGGGAATTGCTCTGTAACGCCTTTCCTATTCTGCACATCTAAATATCCTCTTTCAATATCAACATCATTAAAATGTTTTAACACTTCGATATCAAATTCTGCAATTATATTTTGGCATATTGCTTCATAATCTACATTATCATCAACTATTGCTATAAAGTCATCTCCACCAACATGTCCCACAAATACATCCGAGCCCTCGATATCATGAATATTTCTTGTTATAACTCTTGCCGTTAACTTAATGATTTCGTCACCTTTTAAGAACCCATATACATCATTATATGCTTTAAAATTATCCAAATCAAAATATAATATTTCAAAAGCTTTTTTCTTTAATAATCTTTTTTTAAGTTCTGTTTGAATTTGAACATTCCCTGGTAATCCAGTAAGTGGACTTACAGTTCTATTTGCAGCTAATAGTCTCGTTATATTTTTAATTGTATAATATAGAGCTTCTTCATCTATCGGTTTTTCTATATAATATTCAACTGAATTTTTCATAATAGATAATTTATGCTTTCTTTCTAAATTTGATGATATTACAATAATAGGAGTTATACTATTATCTTCATCATTTCTTATATTTTTACATAATTTGTCTAATTCCATACCTATATCATCTTCATTAATTATTATCAAATCTGGTATAGATTTAATTTCTAATTGTACATCACAAGAATTTACATTTTTAAATTTAAATACACGACTAGATCTAAATCTACTTTTAACTTTCTTTATTAACTCTTCTTTTTCCTCTACTATATAAATATTCTGAAACATTTGTATCTCCCTCTTTAATATGTTATTTGTCCTTTATACGTAGCCTGCACACCATCTAAACTATATGCTGTTATTATTAATTTATTATCTCCTGGTTGTAATGGGATTGGTACCCTAAATGTAGTACTATTCGGATCATAAATACTAGCATTCTCATCATATATAAAAACTTGTCCATTTAAATTAAATTCTATCTTTTTAAATCCTACAGTATAGCTAATTGTACAATCTAAAACATTATCATTTCTCACTACAGCTATAACAATTGCAGCAATTGGTTTACTATCTGTTATTTCATTGCCATTCATATCCACTGCTGTTACATAGAGTGTGTTTTGTCCAACTTGTACTGGTAAATCATTTATATCTATTGTTTTATTAATTATTATAGAATTTCCATTTGCCGCATCTACTCTTATTTCTTCCTCTGAATTTAGTTTATATTTCAAATATTTTAATCCCGCTCCATTTTTTGCTGTTATTTGAATTTGAGTTCCATCGCTTGAAAGCTCTATATTTATTACAGTTGTTCCAGTATCCGGCATCAGATTATCATAGTTTTTAGTATCCTCTGTAATTTGTCCATCTATACCAATAACTTGCACATGTATTACGTTTCCTATAGGAGGAAAATCTATCAGCTTTTCTACATTTATACTGCCGTTTTCATTAAGCTCTACTATATTATTCTCATTCCAATAATATTTTATTTTATATATTCCTTTATCATAGCTAGCTTTTATACTAACAGAATTATCTACTTGAGAAATCTCTAGAGATGGTGCATTTTGACCTTTTTTAAGCTTATTATTGGAATACATTTTATACACAGTTGTTCCTACTAAAACTGCTCCAAATACTGCTATGGCGCACGCAAAAAAAACAATAATTTTTTTGATATCTATTGGCCCATTTTGACGGTTTTTTTTATTATTACTTTTGTTGTTTTCAGTCATCAGTATTTGGTTCATAAATAATCCTTTCTTACAGTTTTGATTATACACAATAATTATGTGTTTGTAAATAAATATTTTAAAAAACAATAATCGCCCGGCACCTTATAATGTGCTGGGCGATTATTGTTTTTCAATTATTATAATACATACTTTTTAATTAAGAATACTCCTCCTGCTAATATTGCTAATACTAATCCTGCTAATGGAACATAAACTATACTTCCTCCTGTTTTCATTTCTATTATAACCAATGCATTATCCTGATTGTTATTCGGATTTGAGTCTGGACTTCCATATTCATTATAGAATCCTGTTATAGTCGCTATATTGTTCTTTGTTCCTACATTAGATCCATCTTGTATCCATGTGAATGCAATTTGTACTGTTGCACTTTCTTCCGGCTGTAGTATTTTACCATCTAAGAAATTTGTTGTTACCTTATTATCTCCAACTTTTGTCCATTTATATTGTGTATTTATTGAATCAGATGCATCAAATGCTAATCCTGCTGGTATATCATCAGTAATTTCTGTAGCAGATCCTGCAATTTCACTGTCATTTATTATTTTTATTGTATACACAAATTTTACTGTTGTCTTTTTTATGTCATTTTTGCCTATATCTACTTTTACTTCATACCTTGAACCTGGATCATCTGCTGGCATTAAATATGGTGATGTTGTTGTTTTTCCATTTACTGTTACTATTGTTTGGCTTACATATTTAATTAATGCTAAATCAAAGTATTTTACATTTATATACTCATCATCTTGATCATCTTCTTCTGGTATGTTATCGTCTGGTGTTGAATCTTCATCATCTCCACTATCATCACTTATTTCTGCTGTATTTTTTATTACTCTTTTATCCTTACTTGTTGGCTCCATTACTTTGAATGCCACTTGAACATCTCTGTAGTCTGGATTAAGTGGATCAGTGTCACTTATTGGTTTACTACTATCAAATGCTTGTATTTCATTTTGTGTTCCATTATCTTGTGATAGATATGCTGTTCTCACTTGTGTTGCTTTACTTACATCATCTGTTTTTACTGGATTCCCTTCTTCATCTATATAATACATATTCCACTCATAAGCTTTATTTACCTCATCATCTGGCAAGAATTGTAATCCTTCAGGTATATTATCTTTTACTTCATTTGCATATCCTGCTATTGTTCCTTCATTATATACTCTAATTGTATATATTACAATATCAGCGCCTGTTACATCTACCGGATTTTGTTCCTTATTTTCTGGGAATGTATATATTAAATCATGTTTAAAATCTGTTGGCATTGTTACTACTGGCTCTCTATCAACTGGTGTAGTTGTATCATTTCTTTTTACTCCTGATATAAATTTCTTTAAGGCTAAATCAAAATATTTTAATTGCACTTGATCATAATCTTCATCATCTTCTTCTGGATCATGATTTCCAGGTGTTGAATCTATATCATCACCAGTGTCGTTCATGTCTTCACCATTTTCGTTTTGTGCTTCTGATATTTCTGCAATGTTTTTTAATACATCTTTACATGTATTTTCTGCAAGCACTATACATGTTATTTGAACATCTCTGTAATATAATCCGCTGCCTCCAGCATCTGCTTCCTGCCAATTTGTATCTATCCCTGCTGATGTTTTTAATGGGTCATATCCTTTTATTAAATTATCACTTGGGTCATCACTGTCATACTGTAATTTATTGGTAGTAATAGTAACTGTTCCTGGTACTATGATTATATCTGGATCTTCCAATGATGCTGCTCCTGGAAAATCTGATAATGTTAAATTCTTTACGTCTGATGCATTTTTATAAATTCCATCATTCCCCACTAATGGCTTGAAAGTGCCATTTGGCAATGAAGATGGTGCCACCCATTGATTTTCAACATTTGTTACATAACCATTAATAAATCCTAATCCCTCTGGTATCTGGTCTGCTATTTGTTTTGCATATCCGGTTTCTATCACCTTCGTTATATACCCTCACTGTAAATGTTACTATATCTCCTTTTTTTACAGTAACTGGAGATTTTGGAGGATCTTGTTTATAATTATATATAGCTGTTGTTCCACCATTGTTTAATGGAGTTGTATCTATACTTGGTACTCTTGAATCATTTCCTGTTAGTTCATTTGTAATATTGCCTTCAGAATCATATTCAGGATTTATAGCTACTATAAATTTTTGTAAAGCCAAATCAAATGATTTTCCTGGTATTACTACTTTATCAAAATCATCATCATCTTGCTGTCCTGGAATATATTCATCTCCATTATCTATCTCTTCATCTTTGTAGTCTGGACTTGTTCCTTTATCATGATCTACATTATCTGGCTCTGAATCTCTATCATCATCTTTATCATTCATATCTTCGCCATTTTCATCTTGTGCTCCTGATATTTCTGCTATATTTGTTAATTTTTGATCATTTGCTTTCAATACTGCTGTTACTTTACAAACTACCTTTACATCTCTATAATATAATCCTGCGCTGCTATCTTCTGCTTTCCACCACTCATCTGTACTTGCTACATTGCTTTGAATCATATCCGGATCATATGCTTTAATTATTGTACTATTATCCGGAGTATATTCTAACACTGTTGTTTTTATCATTTTTGCTTGTGTAGGATCAGTAACTATATTTCCATCATTATCATACATTTGCCATCCATTTGAGATGTTTGTACTATTATTTGGTAAATATTCCAATCCTGCTGGCAGCCAATCTGAAATCTCTCCTGCATAGCCATCTAGATCACCTTCATTATATACTCTTATTGTATATGTTACTTCATCTTCTGGATTTACTTGTACAGGATTTTTTGAGTGATTATACACTGCTGTTGTAACACCCGGTTTATTTAAATTAGCTAACTCTATACGTGGTACTCTTGAGTCATTTCCTGTTAGAATGTCTCCATTTACTGCTGTTATGAATTTCCTTAAAGATAAATCAAATACTTCATCTGGCAATACTTTTACTTTATCAAAATCATCATCATCTTGTTGTCCTGGTATATATGTATCCCCTCTATTTATTTCTGTATTTTTATAATCTGGACTTGTTCCTTCTGTATGATTCACATTTCCAGGAACTGAATCTCTATCTTTTGAAGGGCTTCCGCTATCATCTGAAGTTATTTCTGCTATATTTGTTAATACACTGCCTACATCTGCTGGAGCTACAACTTGACATACTATAGTTAACTCCGCATAGTATAGTCCCTTTGTTCCATTTGCCTCTTTTTGCCAATTATCACCAACTGCCACATTACTTTGAATCATATTTGGATCATATGCTTTTATAGTTGTTCCTGCTAAATTTGTTGTTGATATTGTTCTTCCAGTTGGATCTGATGGTTCCTGTGTCCATCCTACATTTAACGGATCTCCTGAAAGGAACTGTAACCCTGCAGGTAAATAATCTGTAATTTTTGTTGCCTTTCCGTCAATTTCGCCTTCATTATATACTCTTATTGTATATGTTACTTTTTGATTCATTTTCAAAGGCACTGGGCTCTTTGGATGATTGTATATTGCTGTCGTTATCAGATTTCCACCACTATCTAATGTATTTAGTTCAGATAAATCTAATTTTGGTATTCTGTCATTTGGTAATGGTTCCCCATCTATTGCCGTTATGAATTTTCTCAAAGATAAATCATAAGTTTTTGGTAATAGTACTAATTTCTCAAAGTCATCATCATCTTGCTGACCTTTATAATATATATTTGAATTCCATGGTGTTACTGATGGATTGCTGCTATCTCCTTTGTAAATTGGCAATGTACTATCATTTTCATTTGGATGAGTTCCAGGCTGTGAATCTCTATCCGGATTACCAGATGGACTATTATCTGCACTTATCCATGCTACATTTGTTAATATTTCTTGATCTGTGGTATTGTTCACAGCTGTAACTGTACATTCTATTTCTATTGTTGTTGAATCTAATGTGCTTCCTCCATTATAGGCTGTTAAGTCATCATTAATTCCCGTTTTTTCTGTAAATGTTACCATTATTCCTGATTGTACACCTGTATAATTGCCAGACACCACTCTTACAAAATCTAATCCTGTAGGTAGTTGGTCTATTACCTCTGTTGCTCTTCCTGCCATACTTCCTTCATTATAGATTGTTATTTTATATGTTACTATATCCCCTGTCTTCACTGGTACAGGATCTTTTCTATGCTTATATGTTGCTGTAGTATTACCACTTATATCATTAATTGTTGATGTACTATAATTCGGTCTTCTATCTGTTGAAGAATTCGTTGTTAAATCTGTTGTTACTCCCGCTGATGTCACTTTTGTTATATATTTTCTTAATGCCAAGTCAAATTTTTGTGTTTCTGTTGTTATATTGTCTGTATCTCCTCCTGGTACTTTTTGCTTATTTACTATTAAGACTGGCTGTTCTGTATATGTTCCAGAAGTTAAATTATCATGTTCTACATAAAAATCCTCTCTTGTTGTTTTCCAATATGAATAGCTCCAATCTATCTGCATATTAAATGTATCTATTGGTAATATAATTGGTATATTTTTTATGGCTATGTAAAACTCTGGTTTATTTACCATATCTATTAATAATTTATCCCTTGTGCTATCCCCATTTGCATCTGATATAAATACTGTTCCCATTAAATTTGAATTTGCATTTAATGTTATTGAATTTGTCATTCCCCCACTTGTATATGTTAATATCGGATCTATACTTAAATTTGTATCTGTTATATTTCCTGTTGCTGTTATCTTAAATGGTCCTACTATGTAATATGCTCCTCCTGGTGTTAATGTTGTTGTTGTTACTGTAGGTGTTGTTGTTGATGCTCCATCACCATGTAAGGTTACTGTTGGCTCTATTATTGATATTGGATTTGCTGCTGCTGACCTATTTGCAGGAATTGCTGCTTGTTCTACAAAATAGTCATATAATGTATTCATATCTTCAAAACGTAAATTTAATCCTGTTGGTATAGAATTTCCTGATATTGTTAAATTTGCTGTTAATAATTGTGATGAAGGTAATGACACTGAATTCGTTTGTCCATTTGTATCATAATTAGCATAATACCATACTGCTGCCTGCTGCACTACTTCTATATCATCATCCGTCATTTTAGAATTTGTATCTATACTATATCCTGCATCTGCCGCATCTTGTAACAGTTTTGTTCTTAAATCTGGTGCATTAGCATTTCTTGGTAAATACATATGATCTATTATCCATAATATTGAATTATAGTTATCATCACTTATACTATGACCTGGATTGCTGTAATTTATTATTGCATTATATCTCTGAAGTACTGATAGTGCCTGTCCTGATAATGCAGTATTTTTATTTACTCTCATGTCTCCTATTAAATCATACTGCAATGGATTACCACTATTAAGATATCCATTATGACCAAATCCTAAGCTTCCTCTTAGACAATATATTGCATCTGGAAATGAAGGACTAACTGTACTACCTCTATTTTGTTCAAATATTTTTACAGTAATATTGAGTGGCATACTCAGTCCATTAACATACCCAAAATTATACCAATCATTTCCTGCTGTGCCTGTGGCAGGTGGAAAATTTACATTATCATAACTATACG
>Ga0123357_10006340_pt1 | contig 14408 bp, 17 predicted proteins | sample TergutEmb28metaG_FD_89873 | JGI IMG/M metagenome (GOLD analysis project Ga0123357, IMG submission 89873) | Embiratermes neotenicus P4 segment gut microbial communities from Petit-Saut dam, French Guiana - Emb289 P4 | ecosystem: Host-associated > Arthropoda: Insects > Digestive system > Gut ...
TCAGCGTATCACCAGGTGACCGTTCAGCCACCACCTGTGCATCCCGCAGCAGTGTGGGCTGCCGCAAAGAGGGCTATGTCGGCTTTCGACCATGATGGCCATTTCGCTGGATCGTCGTTGTACGGCTGACTGGTGATGTTCACCCAGGTCGACACATCAGCGGCGGAACTGATTTTGACGGCATACACCTGAACGTTGCCCGGGTAGCTGATCGGAGAACCTTCGAGGATGTACCAGAAGGCCACTGCCTCCCATGTATCGTCGGCCTTCACGACATATGGCTCATTCACCAGTGTGACGGTGAGCCCAGGTTGGGCTGCCGGTGCCAATAGATCGATACCAGCCATGGTCGCTGCATCGGGCGCCGTGCATCCATGGTAAATGGAAGTTGAGTTGGTCGGTGCGGGTGTCGATGTGATGCCCGGTGAAGCATCCGTCGCGCCGTTCGGCCCTGTGGCGGCACAAGCACCAACGAGGGGGACAAAGAGTAGGAGCAAGGGTACGAATCGAGCCATCAAATGTCTGTTCATGTGGGCTCTCTTCCCGGAACGCGGCATCCCCCAGGCTTTCAACATTACTCATCAAGTCCACGGATTGAGTAGCGGGACGCCCGTGCGCTGGAAATCACTCGTGTTGCGAGTCACCACCGTCAGGCCGTGGGCTAGCGCCGTGCCCGCGATAATCGCGTCATGTTCAGGCGCCGGGTCGGGGACGTGCAATGGTGCAACCTCAAGGGTGCATGGCACGTCAAGTGAAAGAATGCGTCCACGGAAACCCGACAGAACTCTGTCGTCAAACCATCGTTGCACGGCTTCGGCGCCGACTGGATCTCGGCGACGCAGGCGCCGGATGCCGATGTCGATCTCCAAAACGGTGATAACACTGATGGCCACATCGGCAACCACCTGACGCCCTAACCAGGCCTTAACCATCGCATCACCGGTTGCTTTCCGGGCCTCGCTGATGACATTCGTGTCAAGCAGATACTTCACAATTCGACCACCTGAAGGCCAAGTCCCACCGACTCGGGCTCGAACTCGATTTCCTCGTCCATCTGCAACCATTTCGCGAGGTCGCCGACCGCCGGCTGACCGGATAGAGCAGCATAGTCGTCGTATGTCAGCACCACCAGAGACGGTCTGGCGTGGTCCAGTATCATGACCGGCTCGCCGGAATCCAACACCTTGCGCTTGACGACGCTGGGTGCCCGATTGAACTCCGTGGCACTCATCACCACCATGGTTGACCTCACCTTCCATCGAGTAGTACTTTATACTACCTCGACTCGATGGGCTGCGGCAACTTTGGGGCAGTCAGACGCGGTCGCCGGGTCGGCCGTGGAACTCGTCCATGCTGTTGTTGACGCCGAAAAAGTCCGTCACCAGATCGAAAACCTTGACTGGGAACATCCGCAGCGGCGGAATCGTGTTGACGAACCACGGCTCCACCAACGCCGAGCGCCCGTTCTCGATGGCATTCAGAGTCGCCGCCGCCACATAGGTCGGACGCAGAATCGGCAGCAGAAGCGGGAAACGCGTCGTCACCCCGTCGAACATTCCGGTGCTCATGAAGAACGGCGTCACCACCAATGTGTTGACGGCACTGCCCTCGGCCCGCAGTTCGTTGCGCAGCGACTCGTTGAAGCCGAACGCCCCGAACTTGCTGGCGACATAATCCGTCATGCGAGCCGGGCCGATCAGACCTGCCGCGCTCGACACCGTCACTACTGTGCCCCAGTTGCGCTCGATCATGCCCGGCAGGAAAGCCCGCGTCACCCAAAACAGCGAATGCAGGTTCACCTGCAGGGTGCGCTCGATTGATTCCGGGCTGTTTTCCAGCAAGGGACGCCCCGAAACCACCCCGGCATTGTTGACAAGAATGTCGATATCGCCCGTCTCGCCGGCGGCCCACTCGACGGCGCCGCGATCCGTGACGTCCACAGCTATCGCCCGGGCTTCACATCCGTGACCCTTGATGATGGCGACTGTCGCCTCGGCCCGCTCTTGGTTCAGGTCCCACACGATAACCTCGGCCGCGCCTCGCTGGGCCGCGCCACAGGCGATCAAACGCCCGAATCCCGACCCTCCGCCGGTCACCAGCACACGGGTGCCCTCAAATGTCATTTTGACCATGATCTTCTCCTCCTATAGTTCGTTCCACCACGTCCAGGCGCGGGCGCACCAGTCGATTGGCAGACGGTGTAGAACTCGGGCGCCCAGCTTCATGAACTGGACATACGCCTCCCGCGGCACCCCTGGCGGCGGCGCCAAAAGCAACAACCGTTGCGTGGCGACGTTCTGCGGCTGGGTGAACCGTTGTATGCCTTCGGCCCCGTGACGACGTCCCAGCCCGGACACACCCATGCCACCCATGAGCGCATCGTGGCTGGCCCACGCCGCAGCATAGCCTTCGTTGATGTTCACCGTACCCGCCATGATGCGACGGGCCACATTGTAGGCGTGGATTGTTGACGCCGACCAGACGCAGGCGTTCAACCCATACTCGGTGTCGTTGGCGCGGGCCACAGCCTCGTTGTCGTCAGACACCTTGTAGACGGAAACCACCGGGCCGAACGTTTCTTGACGGCACAGATCCATGTCCTCAGTGACGCCAGTCAGAATCGTCGGCTCAAAGCAGGTGGCTCCCAGGTCAGGACGGGCCTTGCCACCCGTCACCACCGTCGCGCCTTTGGCCACCGCATCGTCCACATGGGCCTGCACCTTGGCCAGATGTTCGGCCGAAATCAGCGGCCCGAGGTCGACGTCCCAACCGTCCCCCACGCCGACGACCATTTGGCTGGTGGCTTCGGCGAAACGCGCCACGAACTCGTCGAAGATCGATTCGTGCACATACATGCGCTCAATGCTGACGCACAGTTGCCCGGTTGTCGAGAAGCACGACTGCATGGCGCCGCGGACGGTGTAGTCCATGTTGGCGTCAGCCAACACGATCATCGGGTTCTTACCGCCCAGCTCGGCCGAGCACGGTATCAAACGCTTGGCGCACCGTTCGGCAACGCTTCGGCCCGTCTCCGTCGAGCCCGTGAACATGACGTGATCCACGGCCTCGATCAATGGCGTCCCCAGCTCTGAGCCTGGTCCACAAACCACCTGGAACAACGCCGACGGAAGGCCCGCCTCGACTAGCAGGGCCTTGACGGCCAAAGCGCAGAAAGGTGTCGCCGAGTCCGGCTTGATGACCACCGCGTTGCCCGCCAGCAGCGCCGGAATGGCGTCGGAGCAGGCCAGCGTCCACGGGTAGTTCCAGGGCGAAATGATACCGACGACCCCTTCGGGGACGCGCCGCTCCACGGCACGCGTCAAAACCGGGATCGCCCCTCCCCGCACACGCGTGCCAAGGTGGATCGCTGCCGTCCGCGCGTAATAGCCAGCGCACAAGGCCGAATCCATGACCTCTTCGAAGGCGTGCAGCCGCGACTTGCCATTCTCGCGGTGAATCAGATCGAGCAGAGGCTCGCAGTTGTCCATCACCAGGTCGCGGAACCGGTCGGCGACGCGCGCCCTTTCCCGAACGGAACGAGACTGCCAGATTGGCAGCGCGGCGCGTGCAGCGGCCACGGCCGCCGTGACATCGTCACCTGCACAGATTGGGACATCGCCGATGGGCTGGCCATCCAGTGGTGAGGTCACCGTCATCTGGCGGTGTTCGGCAGGGTAATACGCCCAGCGCAGCAGTGCGGTGGTATCGAGATTCGTCATGTCACGATCCTACCGCCCCGTCGGGCCCACAACTGTTCAAGGGCGGGGTATTGTCACTCGGACGAGATCCAGCCAATACGCGGGGCATGTGTTGGCTTGGCCGCTCGTGAGCTACGCCAGTTCGGGCTGAATTACCGCCGCACGACTTTGGCGAACACAGACACCAACCGGGTCATGTCGTCAGGGTACACGTCACCGATATTGCCGAGTCGGAATGTGGGCTGTGAGGTCAACTTGCCAGGGTAGATGACGAAACCTTTGGCTTTGAGAGTCGAGTACAGCCTTGCGAAATCGAGGTCACCTAACTCGAATGTCGAAATGATGTACGACTGGTGCTCCGGCGCGACTATTGAATGTATGCCGAGTGCTTCAAGACCATCCACTAGAACTTCGTGATTCTTGATGTAGCGGGCTTTCCTGGCTGGCAACCCGCCCTCTTTGGCGTATTCGTCGATGGCGTGACGAAGCGCGAGCAGAACGTTGGTGGGTGAGGTGAACCGGAACTTGCCGCCACCTGCGTACAAACCCTGGTATTGGTCGAAAAGATCGAGGCTATGCGATGGCGAATTGCCTTCGCTTGCCTCCAGAACAGCCTTCTTGGCAATCACAAAGGATAAACCTGGAAGACCTTCCAGACATTTGTTCGAGCTGGCCGCCAGCGCGTCAATATCGAGGCCAGGAACATCGATTTCGTAGGCCGCGAAACTCGACATGGCGTCCACCATGACCGTCTTGTCATGCTCTTTGGCCAGCTTCACCAATTCCGCAAGAGGGTTCAGCACCCCGGTGGTTGTTTCGCAATGGACGAACAAGACAGCGCCAATGTCATCACATGACTCCAGCTTTTTCTCCACCGCCGAGACGTCAACAGGTTCTGTCATGTCGAACGACATGGCTTCAAAATTCCTATTGGACGCTTGGGCAATGGACAGCATGCGTTTGCCGTATTCACCGTTGACGAGGAACAGAATCTTGTCCTCGGCCGGAACTAGGCAGTTGATCATGGCCTCGACTGCATATGACCCGCTGCCCTGCAGCAGCACGGTCGCGTAATCATCGTTAGCCGAAATCTTGGTGATATCGTCCATCACCGACCGGGTGATCGCTTTGTAGTCGTCATCCCAGGTGCAGTGATCGGTCAGCATGGCGTGCTTGACGGAAGCCTTTGTTGTCAGCGGCCCCGGGGTGAGCAATTTGCGAGGCGCATTCTGGTCCAACAACACATTGACGGCGGCGATCACGCCGTCTAGCTCGCTTAGATCGTTGATGATGTAATCGGCCCCCGCCTGGTAGTAGGCTGCCCGCACCGCCGCCGTGCGCTGGAGCAACTCGTCAGCCGTCAACACCGCCACCTGGTCCTTGGTCAGGCCCAATTCCGATGAGCCAAAAATGACGCCGACCGTCCAGCAATTGGCGTTGCGGCCCTCGGTGATATCGGCCACCGTGTCGCCCACCTTGATGGCTTGACGGGGGTCGATCAGGCCGAAATGGACCAGGTTCTGCCAAATCATGTATGGGTATGGGCGCCCTGCGGGCACCTTGTCCGGTGCAATACAGAAATCCGGGAAATAGCCTTGTTTGGCCGCCGCCGGCAGCACCTCGTCCATCATGACTGAGGTATAACCGGTATCCGAGCCGATACCGATGCCTTGTTGCCGCAGGCTGGCTACGGCGTCCACCACATGGGGCAATACGTCACAGTACTGCTTGATGTCCGCCAATATCGTCTCTTCGAAAACCCTATAGGCCTCCAGGATCTGCCGTTCCGTGATCGGCTCTGGCAGCATGGCGGCGATCGCTCTTGTGTGGTCCAGCTTGGCGATGCCCATCGGCTCACGGGCCATCTCTTCGGTGATTTGGAAACCAATACTCTTGAAAGCGTCGATGAACCCTTTCACCGGTGCCATACACCCGTAGTCCACGGTGGTGCCGGCCCAGTCGAAAATCACAGCCTTGATCATGGTTGTTTGCTCCTGTTGTTTGCTACCGGTGCCTATTTGACACGGGATTTGATAGTGGTCGCTATTTGCTCGAAGATGATGACAGCCATCAGGATGATGTAAACAATCAGCCCTGTCTGGTGCAGATCCAGATAGAAATTGCCGGCCACAAACAGGTTGTAGCCGATACCGCCCCCACCGGCTGCCGCCCCGACGGCGATAACATTGACGAAGTTGACCTCCAGCCTGAAGAACGTCCATGACAGCATGTACGTCATCACGCTGGGGAAGATGCCCTGGAACAGCACCTGAACGAAATTCGCCCCGTTTGATTTGAGCGCTTCAACCGAACCGCTGTCGGCCTGCTCGATTGCGTCGGCATAGGCCTTCGTCAGATAAGCGGCGCTGTGAAAAGTCAGGCCCACAACAGCCGCGACACTGCCCAAGCCCGCCGAGACGACAAATAGCAGCACCCAGATGATATTCGGGACGGCGCGCACGAATGAAACCAGGCTGCGCGCCACCGAGTTGACAGGGCCCTTGGTTATGTTATGGGCGCATAGCAACGACGTGAAGAGCGCGATGAACGCCCCGAACACGGTACAAAGGACGGCCATGCAAACCGATATCAGCAAGGCGTTCAGCAGAGTGCCGACATCGTAAGTTGTGGCCTGGGGCTGAAGGAATACGACATTGAACGAGTGCAGAGCGCTGGCCAGGGCCTGCACGATGTTGATGTTTTGAGAACCGAACAAGATCAGCGCATAGGCAGTTACGCCGAACAGCACGAGCAGGGTAGTTTTTATGACGCGATCACCTCGGTGTTGCGCCGATATCTTGATCCGTCCACCATGTGTCCGCTGAATCTGACGTTCAACACCCACTTCAAAAGATTCTGCGCAGGCCGTCATACAATCATCTTCTTAATCTGGCTCGACACCAGTTCCAGGGTGATGATCACCACAGCCAGGGCGACAATTATCAAACCGCAGGTGGCAAAGTCGAGACGGGTATAGAACAAGCTGAACACGTAGCCGATGCCAGTGGCTGTCAGGATGCCGATGAGTGTGGCGTCCCTGATATTGGTTTCCACCATGAACATGGTCCACACCACCACCTCTGGGATGATGGATGGGTAAATGCCCTGGGCGAATGTCTGGAAATAGTTGGCCCCGGTTGACCGCAAGGCCTCCATCGTGTCGCTGCCGATTTCGTCGATCACCTCGATGAAATACCTTGTCAACATGCCGAATGACGTGAAAAACAAGGTGATGATCCCGGTGATCATGTTCTGGCCGAATGAGAACAGCAGGATGATTGTCCAAACCACGTCTGGGATGTTCCGGAAGAACGACGCGACCACCCTGGCGGCCCTGGTCAAGATAACACTCGGCGAGGTTGTTCGGGCGCCCATCAACGAGAAGAACAGCGCGCAGATTGCCCCAAGGACTGTGGCGGCGACCGCCATCAGTATCGTCTGGCCCAATGCGCTCAAAATGTCGGGCAGGTTCGTGAGCGATTTGGCTGTCGGAACCAGGTGCGTCACCATCCAAAGCAGGGCTGTTGGCACCGACGTCAAACCATCTGCCAGGCTGAAATCCGTGGCTTGGCTCGATAATTCCACTATCAGCAACAGCACCAGCACCACTAAACCGACACTGATGTTCCGCCTGCCCAGCACTGACAAGTTGAGACGTTTCCTCTTAGCCATTGACGGCCACTCCCAAGAATAGGCTCAGGGGCTGTGTTTGTGCGGTTGACCTCATCTCGATCACTGTCGCATCGTGCCGGTTTTCATAGATTCTGGCCAGGTCATGTTGCTGTATCGCCTTGGACGGACCGTCGTGGACGACCCTGCCGGCGTTTATCCCGACAATTCGATCGGCATATTGAATGGCATAATCCACATGGTGCAGGTTCACTATGCAGGTGATCCCCATGGTCTCGTTCATTCTGCGCAAGTAGTCCATGATCATTTCGGCGGAGTTGGGGTCCAGTGAGGCTATCGGTTCGTCACACAGAATCAGTTTTGGATGCTGCATTGCCGCCCGCGCAATTCCAACCCTCTGCTTCTGGCCACCAGAAAGCTCACTGCACCGTTTGTAGGCAAGCTTGGCGAGGCCGAACATTTCAAGAATCTCGAAAGCCTCCGCCTTCTCCGCCTCGGTGTAGAAACCCAAGGCTCCGGCCAGGGTCGATTTGTGCCCGAGTTTGCCATGAAGCACGTTCTCCAGGACACTGCGCCTTTCCACCAGGTTGTAGTTTTGGAATACCATGCCGATGTTGGTTCTCACCTCGCGAAGGGCCCGTCCCGTCACCCTGGTGATGTTTTGCCCGTTGAACACAAGATCACCTTGCGTTGCATCAACCAGACGATTGATGCAACGCAGCAGCGTCGACTTCCCAGCACCGGACGGCCCGATCACGCAAACGAATTCACCCTCGGTGACGGTCAACGACACGTCCGTCAACGCTTGGTCTTCGGTCTTGTTGTAGGCCTTGCTCAGATTGTCGATGCTCAACAACTCCGGTGCTTGCATTTGCTTCAGACCCTTCGAAATCACGCCCCGAGGTCACGGATTGACTGATACCACGAGTCGGCTACCTGAACGAATTGCTCGTTCTTGGTCTTGGGTAACAAGCCTTTGCCGGCAGGGTCAAAAATCAGCGTGTCGTTCGTCACTTGGCTGGACGTCATGACTGCCAAAATCTTCTGGGCATCATCACTGCTCAAAGCCTGCGAGTTGTAAACGAAAGGCTCATTGAGTACCGAATACGCGCTAATCACTGTGAACTGCTTGCCCGCCAGCGTGTCGAATGGTGCGGACGCGCCCTGGATCACCTCATAGACAGCCCCCGGCGTGCTGGCCTGGCCAGAGGTCAGCTTGACGTACGGCGTCAAGTCGTCGTCGTCAAAAGCCGCGACCTGCGATTTGCCGGTCAAGAGATTGACGGCCGAACCCTGGTGCGAATTGCCGAACAGTACATTCGAGAACAGCTTCCCAGAGCCACCCTGCGCCAAATCGTCAGCTTTCAGATTCGCCCACTGGGCATCCTTCTTGAAGAACCCGACGATCGCGCTGGTCGGAATTGCCCAGCCCGATGTCGAGCTCTGCGAAACAAACGAAATGCTCTTACCGGCGATATTCTCTATCGAATACGTGCCATTGCTCACGTACTGACCAGCATCGGCGGTGTTGACGCAAATCCGGCTGTAGTACAAAGCGTCAGACAATGTCCCCGACGGGCCCGAGTAGGTGAACATCGCCTGCACCGCAGAGTTTTGGCTATTTGCCTGAACATACCCCTGGGCACCCATATAGGCCATCTGAGCCTTGCCGCTGGCGATTGCCTGAATGGCTATCGTGTAGTCGGTAGTGGTCATGTTCACAACCTTCTTGCCTGTGGCCTGCGTGATGTACTTGGCGATCTCGTCGCGTGCTGGCGCAAAGTCGGAAGCTGATTCGTTCGGGTACCAGACAACCGTGATGGTGTCGCCGGAGGTGGCGTTGCTTGCTGCTGCCGATGAACTGCACCCTGCGGTGCCGGCTGCGATCGCTGTAGCTAGCAACGCTGCCGAAACTGCGGTAAGAACTGATTTGTACTTGGGCATCTACCTGGCCTTTCCTGGCATAGTCGGCAGGGTCGAAATTTCCCGCCACTTGCAAAGGTAGATTCCGTGTGTGAATGCTTAGCTGCCTCAAAGCAAAGTCAAGGTGAACGTCGCGTGAAGGTTCAGGGCCTTCCGCCCAGCCCGGTGCCGCTAGCAAGCATCAAAAGACCATCTTTTTCGACAAGCTGTGCCGTGGGTGCCTGAAGCGTCAATGTCGTGCCAATGGCGTCGATTTCAACTTCTCCGGGCACAAGACCGGCAGCCTGCCGCAATGCCTTGGGGATGACCAATCGCCCGGCAGAATCCATGGTAACGATCATGGCAATTACGCTACCATCAACGGTGCCAGGGATCATTCAGGATTAGCCGAAGAGACGGCCAAACACTCCTTTTGCCTGCTTGGCGGCGTCGATTTCGGCCTGGGTGTGCTTGCCGTCACACCACTGACCGGCGGGCACCGAGGCCTTGACCTGCGCGATGTGCTGGCCGCAACCAGCCCAAGTCGTCTTGCCGCAAACCTGGCATTTCACTGGATGGCACATTTTCTCTCCTTGTATCCGTTCAGCTCAACATCATGAAGAGCTTCTCCATCTCTTCAATTGTCTTGGCCTCGTCGGATTGGGTACCGTCGGAGTTGGTGGCCAAGCAATGCTTCATACCGCTGGCAACGATAACGAACCCGGCGCGGTGAACCGCCGAGCTTACAGCCGCCAGCTGAATAATGACTTTTCGGCAATCTGATTCGTTGGAAACGGCATCGATGACCGCGTCAAGCTGCCCGCGAGCACGCTTTAGCCGGTTCATGACTTGTTTCCTGACGTCATCAGGGACACCCAGGGCAGTGCCTTCTTCTGTCATGTCATTGTCCTTTCACAATGGTTCCGTCGGCCGCGTCGCCGAGGAACGCCTTCATGGTCAACATACCACCGGACAGGCTACGCGAATCAAACCCGCCCGCGATGAGGACACGGTGGGCGATGTAGCTGCGCACACCTGATTGACAGGTGACGGCAATGGGACGTCCCTGGGCTCGGGCTTTCACCTCGTCCAGACGGGCGCGCAGTTGCGTGTGCGGGATGTTGACGGCCTCGGGCAGATGGCCGGAGGCAAACTCGGACTGGCTGCGAACATCCAGGATCAGTGACGTGGTGCGCAGCGTTTCGTATTCTTCCGGCTGCCACAAGACGAGCTGACCGGTCATCAGGTTGTCGGCCAGGAATCCGATCATGGTGATGGGGTCTTTGGCTGAGCCATACGGCGGCGAATAGCACAGGTCAAGGTCGATCAGTTCGGGGGCCGTGATGCCGCCACGGATGGCCGTGGCGAGAACGTCAATTCGCTTGTCAACACCTGCTTGGCCGACACCTTGGGCACCCAGCAGGCGGCCTTGGCTGTCGATGTGAACCATCAAGTGCATTTGCGTGGCGCCAGGGTAATAGCCGGCGTGGTTCATCGGGTGCGTGTGGATGGTGGTGAACTCGATGCCTGCGGCCCGAAGAGACGCGCGGTTGGCGCCCGTCATGGCGACGGTCAACTCGCCGACCCGCACGATGGCGGTGCCCAGAGGCCGGGCCAAGGGATGGCACTGCCTGCCCTCATCCGTGGCAACGATATTGTCGGCGACGATGCGCCCAGCCCGGTTGGCCGGTCCGGCCAACGGCACGGGACGGACGGCACCAGTTACACCGTCGATGCTTGTGACTGCGTCACCAACGGCCCAGACGCCGTCCAGGTTTGTGTGTCCGAACTCGTCCGCCAGGATCGCGCCGCGCGGCTCGCATTGCACGCCGGAATCGGCGAAAGGCTTCGTGGCGGGCGTCACGCCGGTGCTCAGCAGCACCAGGGACGCGGTCACGGTTTGGCCGTCCGAGAGCGTGACGACGGCCTGGCCGTTGCTGTCAGCGATTGACTTGGCCGCCACACCCACCAGCACCTTCATGCCCAAGCGACGCATTTCGTCATGGACGAGGTTCGCCAGCTCGGATTCGAGGGGCGGCAGCGCATGCGGTGCCAACTCGACGACGGTGACGGGCATCTGCGCGGCCAGTGCCTCGGCGGCCTCCAGGCCGATGAATCCGGCGCCCAACACGACCGCACCGACCGCCCTTGTGGCGTCCTTGATGACCAGCTCACGCACTGCGATCGCGTCATCAACTGTTCGCAAGGTGTGCACCGCTGGGTGATCGAGCCCGTCAATCGGGGGACGCATCGGCACCGCCCCGGGCGAGAGCACCAGGTGGTCGTACTCGAAGTCCTGCTCACCTTCGGGACCAACCACATGGACGGTGCGATTGGCTGCATCGATGCTTGTGACCCGCGAGTTGACGCGAACATCCAGGTTGAGGGACTCCCTCAGCGACTCGGGCGTTTGCACCAGCAATTCATCGCGGCTGGTGATCTCGCCGCCCACGTAATAGGGCAGCCCGCAACTGGCGAAGGAGACATAGGGCCCCGCCTCGAAAACAATGATCTCGGCTTGCTCATCCAGCCGTCTCAGCCGGGCGGCAGCCGACATTCCGCCGGCGACCCCTCCGACGATCAAACACCTGCGTTGCCCTCGTCTCATACCCACCAGAATACCCCCTATGGTATACGGATTGCGAATTTGAAATACCCTGACGGCATCCACTTTAGTGATGGGCTTTCGCCGTCGGCGCAGCGGCACGGCTTGAGAGGTTAGCAGCCGACCGTGACCCATCCAATGGCTCTGCCAGCCCGATCGCCGGGCCCCACCAAGGTTGTTACGTTGTTGCGCGCTGCCAATTCTGGACCACAAGGCCTGGCACCCGGGTGAACTCGCGACCGTTGTCGGTCACCAGGGTTAGGCCCAGTTCCAGCGCGTGAACGCCGATCCACAAATCATTCATGCCAATTGGCGTACCTTTCGCCGCTAGGTGGGCTCGCACGATACCGTACCGCCTGGCGACTGCGGAATCGAGGCCAACGACGTCCATCATCGTCAGTAGCGCATCCACCCGGTGCTCGATCTCATGGGCTGCGCCCTTGGCAATGCTGTAGCGCAACTCGCCTTCGACAATCACACTGATCACCGCCTGTCCCGGCAACAGATCCCCCAACCGGGTGGCGACACCGCCCGCTGGGTTGCGCACAGCGTCCGAGATGGCGTTGGTGTCCAACATGAACAATGCCCTGGCATGGGTGGACGCCATGTCAGAAAACCGCCTCGTCCAGCGGCATCAACTCGTCCTCAATGTCGGGCAACGTCTCGGCAAGCGGCCCCCACCCGGCAAACAGGCCAGCAAACGTCTGAGCCGGCGCCGACTCGACGATCAATCGCGGTCCGTCCTGATACATATATGCCGTGTCACCGGGGAGCTCAAAATCGCGCGGCACCCGCAACGCCTGATTGCGTCCATTGCGGAAAAGACTCACCTCTCGAACCAGTGTCATGGCTACTCCTCATTGGCATATGTCAATAGCATAGGCCAACGTGACGCTGTCAAACAAGTGTCGGAGAAGAGATTTGAACTCTCACGCCTTGCGGCACAGGAACCTAAATCCTGGGCGTCTACCAATTCCGCCACTCCGACTGGTGCGCCCCTAGTTTACCGCAGCAAATATCGACGCCATGGCGTCCGGCGTCTTGTGCCCCGAGCCAGTCAGGACGATGACCGTCGTCCCGGGGGCGATCTGCCCGGTTGCCACGGCCTGCCAGCCCGCCACGGCATTGGCCGACGTCGGCTCAACATAGTGACCGTGGGCAACCAACTGCCTTGTTGCCTGGGCGATGGCGGCCTCGTCCGTCGCGACCGCGATACCGTCCAGACGGCGCAGCGCGGCCGAAACCTCGGCATCCCGGACCGGACGCGCGATGGCCGTGCCCTCGGCCAACGTCTTGCCCGGCGTAACCACTGGGCCCAACACCAGCGGCGCACAGGCCGCCGGTTGCACCATCACCAGGCGCGGCAGCGCTTCGATCAAGCCGGCCGCCAGCAATGCCCGCCAGGCAAGATCATGACCCAACACCATCGAACCACCGCCCGCCACGACGACCACGGTCTCGGGCGCCCGGCCCAGCTGCGCCCATATCTCCAGGGCCTGCGTGGCCACGCCGACGGGGAACAACGGGTGCCATGCGTGGGACGCGTATGCCCAATTGCCGGTGCCCACCTGACGCAGCGCCTCAGCCGATGTGTCATCACGGCTGCCCGGCACCAGCACAATTTCGGCACCATAGGCCCGTGTCGCTGCTATCTTGCCCGACGACGTGCCATCGGGCACAAGCACCCGCGCCGTCACACCGGCAGCCGCCGCGTACGCCGCCATGGATGAACCGCCGTTGCCGGACGAATCCTCCAACAGCCGGGTGGCCCCGGCCGACCGCAGGGCCGCCACCACCAAGGCGACGCCGCGATCTTTGAACGACCCTGTCGGGTTCAAATGATCAAGCTTGAGGTGGACGTTTGCCCCCAGCCAGGGGGCATCGACCAGCGGTGTGTCGCCCTCGCCCAGCGTGATCGCGTCCCCAATCGGGACGGGGAACCAGTCACGCCAGCGCCACACCGTCCTGTCGCGCTCCGTCGGCGACGGCACGGCGCCCAGGCGAAGATCCGTGAAGGTCAGCGGCGAGCCATCAGGGCCTCGCCAAACCAGGGCGTCCCAATCATGGACGGCACCAGCGCGGTCGATCAAAGCCATGGTCTTAGCCTAGTGGTGCGCCCCTAGCGCCGCCGCCAACCGCATTAGCGAATCAGCAAATGTACCGGGGGTGGGCAGCAGCGAGACGGCGATCGACCCGGTGTCGCCGACGTCATAGAACCAGCCAGGGTGGGCGGCCAAGCCGCGTTCCAGTAGGCGGTGGCCGAGCTCGTCGTCGTCCATGACGCGGGGGACGTCCACCAGCGCCGTCCAGCCGCCCTCTGTGCGACGGACGCGGTAGTCGTCACCCAAACCCTGCAGCGCGGCCAGGTTGGTGGCGCAGCGCTGCCGAATGCGGGCGATACTCGAATCGGCCAGTGTCAGCAACTCGGGCAGGGCACACGCAACTGGTGAGTTGACGGAAAGGAATGTGTCGGCGATGGTGTCGAGTGCCTCAGCCAGCGGCGCCGTCAACTCAGGCGGCCCGGACAGCCTTATCCAACTGACCTTCAATTGAGGTGCGGCAAGCAGTTTCGA
>Ga0123357_10006341_pt1 | contig 14408 bp, 16 predicted proteins | sample TergutEmb28metaG_FD_89873 | JGI IMG/M metagenome (GOLD analysis project Ga0123357, IMG submission 89873) | Embiratermes neotenicus P4 segment gut microbial communities from Petit-Saut dam, French Guiana - Emb289 P4 | ecosystem: Host-associated > Arthropoda: Insects > Digestive system > Gut ...
AACAAATGTATTGATCAAGGAGGAATGTATTTTGAAGAATAAAAATAAATCATGTGCATATAAGAAGTTATCTGTGTTTTATAACACTTGTCTAAAGACTTTTGGGTCGCACCTTGTATGTACATAATTTCAAAACCCAGTTGTAGTTAGTTATGTACATAGATACACATATTATACAAAATGATTTAAACTTCTTGTTTAATTGACCATAAATAAAAGCTATTAATAAAATAAATACCTAAATGTGGTTTCTCAATTTTATTATTATGCACATACACACACACACACACACAATGAGTACCATTTAGACAGCTTAAATATTTCAGTTTTTAATGTCTATATTTAAAGTGTATGAGTTGAGCATACATATTTCATCTGAAGATTATAGAAAAAGCAATGTCACAGCTCTTCTGAAGTGATGATAATGAAATTAATGTAGTAATTGGTTCTCACATTAAGAACTTTTTGTCATGTACATAAGTTACAGTGTCTAAGGAGACAGTAAACAGACGAAGACTTTGAAGGAAACTATGGTCTCTCTAAAGACACTAGTCAGAAGGAAGAGGAAATGAGCACAATCTTCACTACAGACAGCACACAACCAGGTTGAAATCTGAATCCAATACCTTAAGAACATAAGTCTTAGAGCATTGCTGCTATATAAATCAACTTGTTCACTCAATCAGTCCAATCAATCAACACATAGGCCCAGCTCAAGTAGCGAGTATGGGCTTAGTTCAATCACAAACATAAGTGCTCTTTTTAATTTACCAGAAACCAACACAGATATAAAACACAACCACCCTTAATGAAAACCGTTACCTGAAACACAACATCATGAATACAGTCATCTTCACTGGCTTCCTGTAAGAGGTTATCTAAATGCTGTTTCATATCAGACGTTTCCATTTGTGGCACTTCAAGCAGACAAGCTATTGGGTGAGCCTAGAAACACAAACATGCCCCCCTTTCTTTATGCAGTGTGTTATTTTTGAAGATCAAGACTGTCCAATACAAATATGACAGCATGCCTGCAAATGCACATTCACACACAAACTCAAAAAATTTCTGCATTTGTGATACACTCTTCAGTATGCAACTTTTTTGCCAACATGCATATATACAGTGTACCGTAACACAGTATATAAATATAACCACTGAGACTATAGTCTGTAATATTGATATGGATTGCTCTAACAACTTAGGAGCTCAAGAATTAATGTGTCTGTTAACATTTCAATCAAATGACAATTTTATTCTTTCATAACTTTCCAGATATGACACTTTTTACCGTACACTTCTTGTTTTGAAGAGGGGGAAAATCAATAGTCCAATGTGGTACTGAAATTTTCCAAATGCATTCTTTGCCCAAATATGCATTCCACTACACCCTCTACAGTCATTTATTTTATATATGAATTAAATTTATCTTTTTTATATTTTATTTTATGTTGAAATCTTGTGGCAGAAATTCAAGAGGCAGAATGTTATACAAGTCAGCAAAGGTAATCAGGAACAAAACAGTGTATTAACTTGTACTTTGCTTATATTTCATTTACTTCACACCACATAAACATGTCTATACAAATATTTCATATTTTACTGGCATCTGTATTTAATGTTATATACTGTATACCAATGATTGTACACGGAGCTGTTGTGGAAAAAACTCCTGAAGTTGAATTTGTTCTTCATGTGAAAGATAAACCACTGTAAAATCTGCCTGTTCAAAAGTTTCAGAAATGAAACACACAAATGGAAAAAGATATCCTCCCTACTATCAATTTATTTTATGTGTTTCATGCAAAGAAGTAGTAAATGTTCATATTGTCTAATAGCATTATAAGAAATGGCACAAATATTGACAATGAGGTCCTGACCTGTACAATAGCAAAATTCCTTCCTTTAGGGTCAGATGTCACAGTAACAGCCCTGTGGATGTGAGAAACACGCTTGACCTGCACGGTTGTGACCTCGGCACCTGATCGTTGTACCTTCGTCTCTCCCTGAAATGCTTCACCATCTCGAGTCACCAGAAGAAACTGCCCACGAGTCTGGGCAGCCACAGAAGTCACAACCAAAGGTCTCCCCAGTGAAAACAGACACCTGTACAGGTTTATTTACATTTGCTTCTGCAGTTTGAAGTGTTAAGTTTACAGAAACAGGAGAACATCAGTGTTCACAAACAGACATATTTCAATCAATAGAGAACAAAGGGCACAAGGAAGCTCTGAAATGTAGGTTGGGAGCCCAAGATCATGTGCTATATACTGGCTAACTTCATGGAAGAGTACACTATATACCTTTATCACTCTTTCTCCATGAGGCAGGTAGAATACCGAGCCCTAAGGGGTAATGACATATCTGCCAAAGGGCAGCTCATTGTCTCATTATCTTAATAACCATTGTTTTCACATAAAAATAAGTTATGAAATGTGCATGCAAAATAACAGTGTCCATTTCTTAATTATCTTGAAAGCTAAATAACTGACAAAGAAAAGTCCAGTGAGCATAAAGTGTTTCATTTTGTCTACTATTTTCACACTGTTTCACTTCTGTATTTGGTGCATTATGTTCAAGATATGCATTGAAACACACACACACATATTTTCATGCAAAACATCACTAACAACTATTTAGTTTGGGCAACAGATTTTAATAAAATTCCCTATTATCAGATTTCAAAAAGAAATCTGTTCTGTGACTGAGTTGTTTCATGCAAACATGAAGACATACCAAGAACAATACACACCTTTTCTACTCTGTTTTGTAAATGAGACAAAAAAGGTTCTTCTGACCAAGTAACCAAAATAACCAGATCTGTATGGCATATTTATGAATTAGACACTATGCAGATATTGGCCTTATTTCAGAGTTTCAACAGCTATCAAAACAAACTAAATTACTAATGTGCAAAAGTAGGAATTACTGACAATTGAGATTCACATGGCAGTATTGATGAACACTGCCATGTAGTCTAGAAGCAGTGTGCTGATGTTTCAGAGGATCCTGCTGCACTGTCATAATGGCACACGAATGTTTCATAAACTCTGACGACAGAGCAGAAGGGTCCTCGGACACATTGGTACACTTACGCCAGACAACACACGGTCACATACCAGAAAACAGCAACCTCCACAATCATCTGAATCATAAAACAATTTTTTTTGTAAATTTAAACCCAATTTCCTCTGTTTACAGGTTATTTCAATTTATTTAAGAGTTTCACTACTGAGAGGTCAAACCTGTAAGACAGGCAGGCTAAACTTACAGCATTCACATATGATTCATTTAATTTGTAAAACTGTGATATTAAAAATCCTTTATTCATGTACGACACATTACGAAAAATCCTGGTGTGTTTCGCATTAGTGTCAGTTGTAGATTTAAGTGAGCGAACCGTGTGAGTTGTTGAGTGGCAGTATCTTGCCACAGGAACAGATGCCCTCTCTTGTCTAATATGAACACTCGAAGCTGTTGTTCCTCCTCCCGACTCTCAGTACCACCCCGCTGATCTCGATCCAACACCGCTGTGTCAAGCTGTCCTCCAACAACAGCCAGCTGCACCAAACCCACTTGTCTGCAACACATATCCATGTTTTATAACATACTTTATCAGTTCCAAATGTTTCATGAAAGTCCATCACTGAACAAAAATTTACACGTTTCCTAATTTATGATTAATTTCTTATAATGTGTACATGTATGTGCCACGTGCATGTGCGTGCATGAGCGCACATGCATACACACACACAGGCAAATACACATATACACATACATATACCATGTACAACCATGCACATATACACATGCTTAGAGTGAAATTAAGGGTAACAGCAGATCATACACTGATCAGTGCATTGAATTAGGTCTTGTGAGAACACAGAAAAGCACTTGGATATTAAAACAATCCCCTGGCAGCCCAAACCCACTCTTTGACCTGGCCATCCACCCGCCCCAACCTCACACCAACAAAGTTAGTTGTGCTACATACTTCCCAATGGACACACAACCAGCCAACCTGATCTGACTGCCTACACAGCCACGGATATGTAACTTAATCAACCTACACATTAGATCACACCTACACACTACAGCTGAAACCACCAACCACAATAACCCACTACACAACATAACCCACCTAACAAAACATGAAAACAGATGAACATATCGACCCGCAAATACTAGACATATATGGAAATAACACTGCCCATTGTTACAGCACTACACCACATGTGAAAAAATACCACTAAGTCGTCAGCTACTGAAGATGGGCACAAGGTGGCCTGAAACATGTTGAGCAGCTTATAAGGAGCAACTTATAAAGGAGAAATAAATATAATACTAAGTGGCATCTAGTTGGTTTCTTATTCCACATTAAAATTACTCTCAAAGCGACTTACAAAATACCAAAAATTTCAAAGATGCCCATCTATTTTTGTGCCAACATAAGTGAACATTAGAAGCAATAAAATTGGGAATGTTTAAAATAAGAATGTGATCTTTATTACACAATTAACATTTATTTGAAGGCCTGTATTCTGTAAAGGTAAAGCAGTCCCATTACAGGCCTGAACAGGCACAAAGGGTTCCAGGAAGTTAAGGTTCCCAGATTTCGTGACAACGGCACAGGATGGTGGTAGGTTGTCAGCCTTACTCACCGGCAGCCTTTACCCCAGGAAATGCTCCTGGTACTCATTTCTGTTACAGGCTGAGTCGACCCCAGGACCATAGTGCGATCGGAAGGATTTTATGTCAATGAAAAATCCACTGACATCAGCTGGGGTCAAACCAGCGAACCTTCCAATTTGTAGCACAGCACCTTATCCACTGTGTTACCATGGTCCTTCTGTATTCTGTACAGTTTCATAATGTATCACACTGTAAAAAGTCAGAACAAAAGCACTCTTCCCACTATTCACTGCACTCCCAAGTGGTCTGTTCCCTTAAGATCTTCCAACCAAAATGTTCTATGCATTTTCTTTCTTGTCCTGTGTGTTCTGCATATACCATTTGCTTTATTCTTCTGTAACAACATTAAGAGAAGTCAACAAATTGTGAACACCTTGTTTTATATGTATGCTTAGTACCTGGTTACAATTTTGCGGCACTGAAACTTGTGTAGTAGAAAAATATCCACAGTAGCCATAGCAGCAGTACTGGTTCCTCGTTCTACAGCTACAACAGTGGCACCATCACTAGCCGCCACTTGCACCACCTGTCCAGCCTTATTAATCAAAGCAGAAACCTAAACAAACAACACATTCTGTCCTCATTCATAAACTCAGCAACCAACATTCCAGAGATAGCTTTCTTTGCATAGGAATGAATCCATAATGGCAGCCTAACAGTCTACACATCTGATACTGTTGCTGCTTTGTCACAATTACTAGACTGATTGTGACAAACAATGGTAATATGGGTTCTGCATTAAATGCCGTAAGGTCAGGTTCAACTTGGTATACATTTGTCCACAAGAATTTGTACCTTATCTGAAATTCAAACTCAGTTTTACACAGTTTGGGCCAATAAAAGCAATCACAACTACATTTTGTATAAAAAAATAGCTGTAATTGTTTTCATTTCTCCATTATCATTTACACATCACCATGGAACATCCCACCTAAAGATTTGTACCCTTCTCAGGAATGAAGAGTAACTCATCATACAAAAATTATAAAATATAAGTCTATTACAGACCTATAACTGTAATAAGATATATAATGCAGTATGGTATATGATTAATGACATACAATGAGAAAGTTATTTATATATCAAAATGATGTAATGTCTTTGCTGCTGCATTATTTGATTCTCACAGCTGTGCTGCTAAAGACTCTGTTGTCGTTGTTGTCGTTGTCATCGTCATTTTTGTTCTTGTTGTTGTTCCTATGGCAGATGTTGGAGAAGTTATCTCATCATCGCTCTAGCATCCCAGTATAGTTTGATTGTGTTCTTGAGCGCTTGTTAGTCGGTATTGAGTTTAGGGCAATGTAGCAGATATTCCTCACCCATGGTGGAGTTTGGCATTTGGCATACTGTGCACTCACTTGATTCATACACACCAGTCTTTCTTAAATGAGCTGCCAGACAGTCATCCCCTGTCTTGAGTCTAAAATTTGATGCCACTTCCTTTCTAGGTTTGCCTTTGTGTTCTGCCCAGAATATGTGGATACCTCTCCATTTCTTTGTTGTGGCCAGCTGATTGGCTTCTTGTTTGTACTTCGTAGCTATTTTGCGATTCAAGAGTTTTTTCAATGAGTCAGCTTGTGATGGTGTTTCTTTAGTGTGTAATGCAGTACCCTTTTTGGCTAGTTGTCTGCTATCTGACTGCCTTCTAGTCCAACAGCAGAGGGAAACCATTGGAATATGACTGTTCTTGAAAGCCTGGAGATGAATGAGGGCCTGTTTTATGTCATTCATCTCTTTTTTATTTTGGCTGAAGGATGAAAGAAACTGCTTGAATAACTGCTTTTTAATCCACTAGGATGGCCACTTTTTCAAATGCTTGTCTGTATAGGAGCTGTTGTACAGCCAGGGAGATGGTCTCTATTTCTCCAGAAAAGTTTGATTTATTCACACCAATAGTAGCATACTGCACAAAGAGCTTGTAGTACACTCCTGCTCCAGCTGCTAAAGATTCTACTTTTGTGGGATGTGACATTGTGTCACTGAGCAAAGAGTTTCTGAAATTTTGAAGGATCACAGTGCCTTCATCAGGAACTACTTGCTCAATGACACAAAATAACATCCCAGAACACTTGACTCTTCTATCTTCATTGGCAATTGGCTTCATCCACAGCAGAATTGTATTCAGTGTAGTACCTGCAAATTTGGTTCTCTTCCTTCAGGCTCCAAAGCCTTGCCAGTACGAAACATCAGTTGTTTGGTAACTTTCAAATTTAAATCTTTGCAACTTAAGAGATCCCCCAGGTTTGTACCAGGTATCCTGACATGCTGCGTAATGTACATTCCAGCATTATGTTCATACCACCTAACACCACAATACTCTTGTTCACTTCCATAACAATTCCCATCATTAACATCCCTTCAGTGACTGCAATGGGCCATTCACTCACAACTGTGTCCCATTAACCACTCAACAAAAGTGAAGCTGTACAAATAAGTCTACCACTGACAGAAAAGAAACATGACATCAGTAAACTTCCATAAATTTAACAAAAAGATGCTCTGGTACATGAAAACTTACCTCACAAAGTGTTACTAGTTCAAATTTTTGTGTTTGTAACACATGTACTTCTCTATGTGTCTGAAGCTGTGAGGCCAATAATTCTGACAAGAGTTTATCATTGTTTCTTCTGATTCCTATCCAACACAAGCAAGGACTGTGCCCACACAAATGATCACAAACACATTCTGCACTTTCATAACCAATTTAACATACAGAAGGTTTGGCTTCTTATTATAATGCCTCCTTGTATGCATCTTGTGCACAAACTAACTAAATAATTGCATAGTGGGGAAGTCTTGTTGTCTGTATATGTCTGTCCAGCCACTGACATTCTCACATCTAAAATCACTAGTTAACAGGTCCGCTTTATATGAAACAGAAACACAACTTCAAATTCTCAAAACAGTTCAAAGTTACAAAGCACTAGCACTTTAGGATATAGAAGATACAAAACACACAACAGCAATGCATGGCATTACTTACTCTTATAAACCGTATTCTACTGTATTGTATTGACAATCTGTCTTGCTAAAATATTCCACAAGACAGGAGTTCAAAATGCTGGACTTACCTGTCTGGGTAAAACAATGGTGCTATTAGGTCCTCTCGAGTGTCCCAGCTGCCCTGCATTCAGCCCACAGGTAAGCACAGCTCGCTGACCCCAGATAATAGTGTGAAAACGAGAAGCACAAATTCCCAGAACTGAATCTCCTGCTGCATGCACAGAGCGTGGTGTCAACTGACGAGGTAACAAGAGGCTTGCAGGGGGTGGTGAGTGGCCCAGTTGATGATATGAGTTTAGCCCACATGACCACACCTACAACCAACATTGCCATTATTGTGGTCTTCTGGGACATGACTGTATAGTCTAGTGGCAAGGTACAAACATATCACATGAACCTGCTGCTTGCATCTTCTACCACAAAGATAGAGGCAGGAAGTTCCTCCACAACATTAGTACCTATCTACCTATCTACATAGCATCATGTTCCATCCAATTATCTTAAAATTTCATCGTGGTGACCAACAAAAATATCACAAATATTTAATTGCTGATATTTAACTGGCTGGAACTAAAAAAAAAATGGAAAATTTTTTTAGCCATTCTGTCTTAATTAGTGGACTAAATGACTAAGGACTGGATATCCAGGGTTCAATTCCTGGTATTCATCACACATGTCCTTGCACTAAGGCCAACCCAGCCTGTAGGTACCAGCGCCTCTTTTTCTGAAAGTTAGGTCACATGCAACTGAGGCTGCCCACTTACTTCCACCTGTTGCTCAGATTAATGAATATGATGATGATGATAATACATCTTCAATCCAATGTATGATACATACACTCTAAATATCATGGTTTAGTTTTAAGACTGAGTTATTAGTTCCCAACTCTATTCATTTTGCAGAAAAGTGTCATCATAAACCCTCGCCAACAGTTTACAAGACTTACTGTGCCATTCTCCATAAGCAAAACAGTGTGATCCCGTCCTACACAGGCCATAGTGCATGCAACAGAGGGCCCATCGGAGTTCTGCAGGCGCATTGCAGAAGGTGTGAGAGTAGCTACTTCTGATCCCAGACCAAGCCTTCCACCCTGTCCATGGCCACATGAAAACACTCTTCCATCATGTGACACAAACACAGAGTGGAACTTGTGCATTGCCACCTAAACAGACACCAATTTATCACTACATAGCCATGACTTAATAAACTAGAAACCAAATACTCACATTCATAACCAATTGTTCAGAAATGTACAGAATTCCGTCATCAAACAATACTACACAACAGTATGATGCAAATTTATTGTTAAAAGACAAATATATTTGAAATTATTATTTCAATGTAGGGAGGCAATAGACTAACAGACAGATCTTTTAACACTAATTAAATCCCAAAGTTTAAAATTTTATACTTGCAATTAATGACAATGATACCCATATATACCTCATAAAACCAAAAATATATAACTAATAATAATTTGAAATGCCTGAAAATAAATTTCATACAAATAAAAAATTTTGTGTCTGAACCAATCAACAGGGTATAGAAAATAATCACTTTCAACAATACATTACTAGGACAAATTAATTAATAAAATTAATAACAATCACAATCAGAAGTCCAATGACTGTTATAGCAAACCTTAACAACAAGAGACAGAGAGACATTCCTCAGGAGCAACTTGCAATCTATAAGTAATTCTTTATTAAATCATGAGCCAATAACACTGGTACTTCATTTACCTGTCTGATACTAATCCCCTGCTTTCTGAAGGCATCTAGTAGCTCTGGTTGTGAGCGACTTTGCTCATTTCCAGTCCCCAAGCTGTAGTTACTGTTTGTGCCCCACACATATACTTCACATGGGTTGTTGTCATTAAACTCAACAATTGGTGGGCGATCCTTCATGGCATGATCCACTGGTGTCAGCCCATCACGATCTCTTATTGTCAGGCTTGCTCCCATCTGTAAAAAAAATTGTGTTCAACACACAGAGATCTCCAAACTAGTTATATAAACAGTTTCATATCTCATCTATGCTGTATTTCTGGTCTTAAGAATTTCAGCTAAGAACTGTGCAGATTTACAGTGTTGCATGTCACACAAATTTATGTAACCTCAGTACTGTAGAAATATTTCTCCCAGAATTTAAATATTTTGCATTTTTTCTGGGAGTACAGTATCAAGCCACCTCATGTTATCTAAGGACCACTGACAAAACTAAAAAAACAGCAATGTAAATTAAAGTCAGGTTGTGGAATGTTACCATATGTGACACAGCGAAGCACAAAGGTACTCATTAAATACACCAAGAATGATATTCAAGAGCAAATCTCATATCTGAAATGCATATACAATACCAAGAGGGTTAATTTTGTAACTGAAACTAAACTTCCCTCCGGTTCCAGCTCTCGGACACAGAGACCCAGCTGAGAACAAAGTCTGAAATATTGTAATAGCTGGTCATCAGGGAAAGAGTATTCAGCATATAGGCACGACACACCAAAGTAAAGAAGGAGAAACTTATCCAAGGGCCACTCTGACCGTAACAGATTCCACATAGACTGCACATAACTGAAGGCAGGTTTACAGGGTGAGTTATGGTACACACCATTCTATTTTCATTAACTGCATTAAACTGCATCACCTACATGGGTAGAGTAATTATAAATACTGGTATATAATTCACTGGAACAAAATATCTTGCATAATGATTACCGTTTGCTCAGTACAGCTGTACCTCTGCTGTATTTTTAATTTGAATATAAAATACAAAGGATTTTATACAGTGGACTAGGTATCCATTACGTTATTAAACTTCAACAGTGTTATACCGTTAGCAAAAATGTGAAAATGTATATGCTTTCTTTGTGATTTGCTCATCTCACTGCAAAAAACATGCTGATGCAAGGCCATTCAGAATACCGACACCACCCACACTGCATTAACTCAGAAACTGACATCAAATCTTGCATTTTTTTGGTGTCTGTTAAACATGCAGCACACAGAAAAATCTTTCATGTACATCTGGTAATATACATGTGGTACAGCTTCACATAAACTACACTAAATTGTAACCTACCAATTCTGTACAAGCCATTTTGACCAAAAAGAAGAAAGTTCAGCTGCATCTTCATGTAAAGTAAAGGCTGCCAGATGCTGGGTCTGTACACATCATAATTCATCTACTCATCTACAATGATTAGTACAAAACCTCCAGCCCTCCACCCTCCCCCCCTCCCCACAACCTTCAAACCAAATTTAATAAAAACATCTGTTCATTAGTTATTAGTTGGTGAGATAAAGCATCTGAGAAGAAAGACATGACCTTCTGACTTTTCAATACTATATTCCTGTTATGCACCTTGTGCAAAAATCAAACAAAAATTCTGACTCCGGAAAAGGGGCTATACCTGAAATCTTGAACTTCCATTCAAACAGTGGTGACCCTGAAGATTTCTGACTTTTGCAACTCAAAGATAATACAATACTGCAAGTGAAACCCCCAGAAACATATAAATGCAACAAAACTTAGAGAGTAGCCTATGCTACAGATGTAACCAGTTACTTGCACAGATCTTGTAAGCATAAGTGGTGAAAAAAGTCCTGGTAATTATTAACTCATCTGACAATTCTCATGGCAGCAATATCTGAAAGAACACTGACTTTACTTTTTAAGTTGGTATGTTTTAATTTTCTCATTATTCCATGCAAGCATAAAAATTTTATTCACATGTCCGAATTTCTGAACTTCGTTCTATAATTACAAAAAAAAGTACCAAGGTTTATACTGCATAATACTCTTGGCTGTAACTGTAACTCAGCATCAACATGCAAGCAGTGCCCAACAGCCTGGACTACTGCTGCATCATTTACAAGTACAGCTTGTACTTAATGAGCACTAAATATTTCAATTGTGGGCCGGGTAACTCAGTCGGTATAGCAACCGACTATGGGCTGGATGGTCCAGGATCGAATCCCAGTGGGGACGAGATTTTCCGCCCATCCAGACCGGCCCTGAGGCCCACCTAGCCTCCTGTAAAATGGGTACTGGGTCTTTCCCGGGGGTAAAGTGCAGCCAGGGCGTACTGCTGACCATTCACCCTCTTCTAGTGCCGCGGTCATGGAAGAGTTAAACTATATTTCTACCCACCTTCTGGGCCACACCGGACCTGTAACGGGACCACTTTACCTTTTTTTTTTTAAATATTTCAATTTGTTAACAACAGAATTAAAAGTACACTCATGCAATGGCATCATATACTGTTTGTCAAGAAGTGCTGAAGGGCTTTACTGTAACACAGCAGGAATGACACCTTTATAACACAGACATTTAATGAAATTAAAAAAAATGATTGGATAAAAGTTATCCTTCATCATTAGCACACTTGCAGTGTAGTAAAAAATGTCCTATGAAACATAAATGCATCATACATTAAGAAATATTTATGAGTGGATAAGACATGTGATCATCAGCAGTAATTGTGCACATGTCTTAAGTGTCAAGGTCACATGATTAGTTGCCTCTATCCAAACCTCTGTAACATAACATAACATGCTAGAATATCAAGGTCATAGTTCAGCTGAACAAAAGAGACAGCCTTGCACTTGGCACATTACAGTAGCCATCAACAATAATGCAGGAGCAAGGACAGTTTAGTCAGTGCCATGACTAGGCTTATGAACTGGATGACCTTCCTCTACAGCAACCAGACAGCTCTAGAGCCCACCCTGCCATCCATCTGTTGGATACTGGGACCTCTTTCCCTGAGGCATTAAACTGACCAGTCACCTCCACCTAGTGCCACAGTTAAGAACGCATGGTGCTTAACTCCGCTCCTCCAAACACCTCAATGGTACTGCATGAAATATTGTGGCAACTTTACCTTTCACCATACCAAAAATAATTAACATAAGTCTTCTAATAAGACAAATATCTTTTTATTGATGCTGTTCAACAGTGTACTGCCAATTACCTGCTTTTAGTTATAGAACACAGCTTGGTCAAGAAATTCCTTGCCTTTATAAACCCTCAAAATTCTTCACCAAATTTATAATATTCCACCACTGTAGTTTAACCTGAGTTACTTCAGTCCAGAGCATACCTTCATAATCCGTTTCTCTAACATCCATTTTAATATTATACTTCCATCTACACCTAGGTCTTCCCATTATATCTCTTTCCTACACATTTACAATCAAAATTTTGTATGCCCCTCATGTTTCTGCCATATGTGCTACATGTCCCATCAGTCTCATTCCTTTTTTCATTTAATTATTGTAACAGTATTATCATATCATATCATTTATTTTCCTTCCATAGATCTGTACAGGTTTAAATAATCCATATGGATATGGAAATTGTCATATTTGTTGGGATTAAGGGGTGACATCAACACAAGTATGTACAACAATCACATGGTTATTTAGTATAATAAATATAATAAAATAGGACAGTATGAATTGTTTAGTATAATAAAATATAAGGATAAAAATAAAAATTAAAGTAAAATAAAAATAAGATACAAATAAAAATAAAGATAGTGGGGGAAGTTAGAAGCAATTAGAGGTACTCTTTAAGTAGGAAATTATCCTTCGTTACAGATAGTGGCTGGATATATACAAACATATTTATAATACAGACTTGTAATTAAAGAGAAGGAACATGTGTCCCAAAGCCCTCATGTGTCAGTTCAGATAATATATCAACTTCTAGCTGTGGAGTTCAAAATATTCATCCAGGGAATAAAAAGAATGTTCACATAAGTATTTTTGTAACACTGCTTTAAATTTTTTTGGATTATCAGACTCTGCCTTTATGTAAAAGGGAAGCATGTTAAACACCTTAACACCTATACAGTGTACTCCCTTTTGGTATTTTGTCGCATTTACAGAGGGTTGGTGTAAGTTTGCATGCTGCCTAGTGTTAATTTGATGTATCTCGGAATTGACCTGGAACTGGTTCTTGTTTCTTACCATGAACAATAGAAGGGAAAGAATATACTGAGAAGGGAGGGGTAAGATTTCCAAGTTAAGAAACAATTTTCTGCATGAGTCTCTATTTCTGCAGCCCATCATGATTCTGATAATATTCATTTGCAACCTGAAAATCTTAATAGTGTCAGGGGAGTTCCCCCAGAATATTAAACCATAGGTCATTATAGAGTGAAAGTAGGAATAGTAAATCATTTTCAAAGTTTTTGCTGTTACATATGGTTTAACTAACCTCGTAATATAACAAGCTGAGCTTAGTTCATTCTTAATACTTTCAATGTGTGTTTTCCAGGAAAGATTATTATTAATATATAGCCCTAGAAATTTTGTTTCATTTGCTACACTTATTTGTTCCTCTTCATAATTAATTTCTGTAACTGAGGTGCATTTACTTGTATTATTAAATTGAATGAAGTTGGTTTTGTCAAAATTCAAGGATAGCAAATTTGGTTTGAACCACTTATTTAGTTGTGCAAAAACTGTATTAAGATTGCTCTGTAACTGGTTACTGTTGGGGCTTGTTATTAAGATACTGGTATCGTCGGCAAATAAGATAGGAAGAGCTTTATGTTTAACAGCCTTAGGTAAGTCAATGTATAATAGGAATAGCAAAGAGCCTAAAATTGAGCCCTGTGGCACCCCACGTTATTTTGGTCCATTTTGAAACTGTGTTTGAGTTAAAAAGTGAGTTAGTAATGAGAACTCTTTGATATCTATTCT